>JAAUXT010110145.1_pt1 | contig 12534 bp, 13 predicted proteins | sample 7278171 | NCBI WGS metagenome assembly JAAUXT01 (sample SAMN14350112, study PRJNA611818) | marine sediment metagenome | isolation source: surface marine sediment (1.8m) | place: French Polynesia: Moorea | collected 2018-08
CATCTGCAGGAGAAAACTACCCCGTTCAGGGTCAAAACGTACCAGTTTCCATGTCACCGCATCCATGGGTTGAAAATGTACCGTTCAGGGTCACAATGCCACAGCTCCGTTAGGAACGAATGTCTGTGTCCAAAGTGCACCATTCAGGGTCACAATGCCAGTGTTGTGCATAAGCAGCGATTTCCAGTTTCACAATGTAACCGTCCAGGGCAGAAAGTGTACCATTCCTATAAAGTGCAATGATGCATTCTGACACGAACGGTGAGTTTTCACACGGGGTCAGAACCACCCATCGAGCATTTTGGCACGGATGACCGTTGAGTGGAAAGTGCTGATAGGTAGTTTTGACTACCCTACCCTTCTGACACTCCGACAGCGTCATATTGAGGGCACTATTTTCCCTGAAAACAGACTTTGCTTCGTTGTCTTGAACACGAAAATGTGAAATGGTTTGACGAAGAAAACAGCCCGCCTCACTGACCTTGTTACGAGGACGCTCGTGCGCAACTCGGTTCGTGGCCGTTGTTTTTCTGATCAGTGAGTTGGGTCTTTCCGCATAATACAACACAATCAACAAAGAAGACTGTCTCCTCAGTGTGCATTCGGGTAATATTTACTGGAATTCACGTTCTTACGTGACGAAAACGCCAGATAAAAATTAAAACGACACACCCCACAACATTTCGTCTTGTTCCACGCTGCGAACCGTCTGAACGCAAGAAAGATCAAACGTGTGTCAAATACAAGAACACTGGGTTCAAAGGTAAAGGATTTCCTCTGCAACAAGGTGAAACTATTGATTCGAGCGTAATTGAGCTGCCCTCTGCCAACTTTGTATGCATGAGAAGTCAGAGCTGCTTCAATTGTGTTCAGCAGACTGAGGATCATCCAACACACGACAGGAAAGCTACATTTTTGTTTGATTGTTCGTCAGATGAACTGAACTTGACAAGGCTGTTTGCAGCGCGCCTGCACACATTTGCACACCACAACACACACAAGGTATTCTGCGAAACAACACCAAGCTGACCAAGCTGGAAAACAACTTGTGATGTCGAGAAAGGACAACCTCCCACTGTCTGTCTGTCTGTCTGTCTGTCTGTCTGTCTGTCTGTCTGTCTGTCTGTCTGTCTGTCTGTCTGTCTGTCTGTCTCTCTCTCTCTCTCTCTCTTTCTCTCTCGCACACAAACAGACACCCAAGCACACACAAAGAGTGACAGCACAATATCGTCAACGTACGTTTGTCGCCTTTCTCTCTGTGATGTGTGGAATGAATGTTTTCTTTTCCAAATGACTATCAACGACTAGGAACACCAAAGTCAACTTCGTTCAACCTGCACCCGACAAGAGAGGATGTGCTTCTTTTTTTGTTTGATTCGTGTCTTTGTACTTTTGCAATCCCCAATCTCTAGTGTAACTTGTACTGAGAGAATGAAATGGATTGCCAGTTAGACATCTCATCAGTGGTTTTCCCAAAAGGACTGGTCCGACTGATACTCAACTGAATGTTGGTTTGATTGCTGGCATTGTTCCGCCGGTCTCCTTCGACGCTCGTCTCGTGCCTTCCGCAACCAGAGCAAGAAAATCCGGCTTCGGGATGCAGCAGGCAACAAAGACACTCTTGCTCCGCAGTATTGCACAAAGATCAATTTCAAAATGCAGAAAACATGCCGGGAGGCAATTCAATAATTGAAAGGCACTATTCATTCCAAGATGTTTGAACTGCTGATCAATAGAACGCACAATGTGCACAACACAGGCATGCGTTTCTGCAGTCATTTTATGGAGTGGCACCGTTACAATTTTTGGCACATCGTGCGTCAGAAGTTGTTCAAGCTCTTTGAGAAAAGCAGGTTTCGTGATTTGTGGGGCATCATTGCCTTTTGATACAACGGAAACAAAAAAAAAAAACACACCAAACACTGCCAGGACAGAATCCACGGTAAGTCTTGGGAGTCCTCAATGTTTCATCCAGACATGAAACCCTCCAAACAGAGGAAGGAGGATTGAGATTATTCAATCGATACGCTGAAGACAAAGCTGCAAGAAACCTTTGCAAAAAAACAACCTCTGGAGTGTTGCTTGAATGAATCGTACGTGACTTTCTCGCACGTCCTTCCTGCATGGCCATTTGCTCGTGCAGCAAGTACACACGAAATTAAGACTCAGACTCCAGGGTCCGCGTTTTCTTGTTTCGTCAGTCTTTCATATCATGTGTTGTTGGTGTTGATTCAGTCATGTGTCCTGTCCTCTCAGTCTCAGTGTCGAGGCAAAACTGACCTTGGCACCTTTTATCTGAAGCGTTATGTGAGCAACAAAAGCAGGAAACGTTTTGTGCCTCAAAAAGGAAAGAGCCCGTGTGAAGCTGACAGGTGGTTCATGCACGTATATATCTGTTCTGATACACGCAAATGGGAAAGGAAACTGGTCTCCTCCTTTGAGCAGAAAGCATCAGATTGTGTTTCTCTTCTGGCTGACACCTTCGATCTATTATCAGAAGGACACACGAGCGTGCTTGCATGACCTGCAATCGGTGTTGGAAGCTGAAGGTTTACTTCAAGCAATAATTTTTTGTTGAAGCAATTCAAAGCAAAAACGAGGCCCGAAGCGTTGCTCGTTTCCTACGTTTCCCATTTGCGAGTGTTTTTTTGGTGACCTGAGCATGCAGGTTCTTCAGTCTCTTAACAACACGGCAGAATCTGCAGAATGCACAACTCTATTGAAAACAGTGGTAAATGTTCCTCACCAAAATCCGTGTCCTTTTCTGTTAACATTGTTGCAAACTCAGCAAAAGTAAATTTTTAATTTTGTCGACAGCCGTTCACGAGCTCCACTGGACCAAATTCCTCTGGAGCTTGTCCACCGGAGCAGAGTGGACCTTATCCTCCACTTGCTTGATCCAAAATTGCATTTCCCAGTGTGCCGTCTTCCGCACACGGACGTTTGATGACTTGATAAGGACCAGCACAAAAACGATGGCAAGGGTTGAACTGGTGCCAATGCATCATCATACTCGTATCTGCATGGCCATGGGTGCCGGCGCACCAAATCTGTTCGCTTCTTTCTCATGCCAATTATTGCCCGGGCATTGGCTGGCACAGATGGTTTGCTTCACCCTGAAGACACAAACACAGCTAGTACCGAGTGATTCTTGTTTGGTTCATTCCGGAGCTGTGAATTTTAGTCTCCGCACAACACGGAACTTATCTTGGACATCAGTCCGCTGCATGACTGGTCAGCGCTTCGCTTTCAGAGAGTCCAGCTTGGAATGTGCAATCTGTATGCTGACGGTCACCGAAAAGAGGCAGTTTGACAAAGCTGACGAAGCCTTGGAGTGTGGGGATGGGGTGTGTGAAGTTGCAGTGGGTTTGTGTTGTCATATGTTGTGTTGTCATATCGCACGCAAAAAGTCCCAAGAAATACGCCCCAAAACAGAACGGAAAGGCTTCCGCAAAAACAGTTCAGGTGGGGTAATCCTTGCAGATAAGAAAGCAATGGACTAGCCACACTTTCCACGGAGCTTGCAATCTTCGTTGCGTTTGGCCTTGTGTCGCAACGACAAGAAGAAGAAGCAAACAGCAAGGAACGAATCCCCAATAAGACAAGACTCACCGAGGTCTCCTGCAGCTTGTGGCCTGGATGGCATAAGATAATGCTTTCTCAGCAGTAACCTCGGGAAGGTGTTGGGAGGGAAGCTACATTCAGATAAACATTTGTAGTCCCAGAACTGGGAGCTTTCCCTCCTTTTTATGATGACTGTGGAACGTATTTTGAAGTGGAATTGCGAGAGGGTGTCTCAATCGTTTTGCTTTGAACAACCATCAATCTGGGTACACCTCCAATCATGCAGAAAAGCTCGGTTCTGATTGATCATCCGGATTTCAGCTGTGGGCGTCGACTTTAGATGCGCGCGTGCACAAGGCATGCAGGCTCGTGTGTCAGTTGTAGGGTCCCGAACACACTGAATCGTTCTCGCAGATCGTTCTTCTGAAACGTTCTCGTGAAAACGATCACTTCAGGCTAAACCCGATCGGATCATTTTCCAGAGAACGACTCAAGAGAACGTTCGTTCTCCAGAGAACGATTCGTGAGTGCGATCGAGTTGGTGTGTCCGGGCCCTGGGAGCGAAACACCATAATTGTCTCCTCAGTGTCACCCCCGGCCTCTCCCCTCAACGCCACAATTCGTCTGCACTCGTTTGTGGCCAGCGACGGAAAAAAGTAACGCTGATGCGGCCTTCGTGATCTTGCCCATGTTCCGGTCAGTGGATCAATTCTTTTATTTGTTCAGTCAAAATCCATGTGTTGTCGAAAGATGAATTGAAAACGTGCGTGTGCTGGACTTCGTGAAAAAGAAACTGGACTTCAAATCTGACAGGGGAAGATACACGAAGCGTAACGCAGTGTTCCTGCTTTGAAAATCAGAACCGGTGTTGAATCAGGCAAGACCAACTCTTGGCTATGGTCCTGGTTCGTACTTGATGAAAACAGAGCGAACGATAATTCGCAACGCAGGGAGCTGGTCCCTGGCTTGGACTAGCTGGAGACAAAGGCCTGCAGAACGAAAAAACGTTGTCATCCAGCATGCTCGCCGTCAAGGCTATTGAAACAAAAGACCAGAAGTTGGCAAAGAAAAAACTGTCAACACTGTGTTCCTTTTTCGAAAGAAATTATGGGCCAAACAAGGTTGATGTGACTTCCTGTTCCCAACCAAACATTTGCTTTCTGTCACGGGTACGGCTCGGTTTTCGGCTGTTTTCACACAAGACACGAACCAAACCAGAAACTGTGCATTCTCAGTCAACACAGGAAAGTTGACACAAATGATTTTCCAAAAGTCGAGCAAACGGCAGATTCCGGGTGGGAGCTCAATTACAGAGGTGGATTTACTTGTAGATGAAGAGAAAATCTCACATTTGCCTGCCTGCCACTACCATGAATAATTTGATGAATTTGATCCTTCGTTTCTATTTCAAAAAGGGGACTTTCCTCCTGCATTCGAGTTTGTCTCTCTCAAAAAGTTGCGGAATTCAAATCAACTTGGAAGTACGCGACACCACTTACACACGTACGAAGTTTGCCTGGAAGCATGTCCTTACATTTCGTCATTAATTTTGGAAACCCAATTATGCTGTGATTTGCTGCAATTTTTGGCAAACCCCTCCTAGCAGCCTTTCATTGTTCTCGTAAAAAGGACGTGTGGTTCCTTTGCGGGGTTTTCCGACAGGAGATACATCTGATGACACAGAATTTGCCAAGATAACAGACGCACGCAACACGGTTTATGCAAAATTTATTCATTTTCAAAGACTAAAACTGACCTTGTACTCCTCCGAAATGCTGTATAAAAAGGACACGAACATTTTTAGCAGGTTCGTTCTGTCGAAACAATCTGATTTGGCTATTCAAACGGATTTATGGACAGGGACACACAATTTCACTGATGATCCTGCTGGAGAAACAAACACACGCTGATCTACGAGTCGTTGCAATCATTACACACAGTGTTAAACTTCCCTTTTTTACTCCTCACTTGTTCAGGACTCAACACACAATTCACGAACGTCATTCTCACACAACGTTTTACACAATCATTCTTGTGACGGAAGACCAAAGACAAAAAAGCTTCAGCAACAACAGGGACGTGAATTGGTTTTCAGTTCGGTCGGTTCAGGGCAGCATGTGTGAAAGTTTGTGAGGACTCTGTTTCGTTTTTGGCACTCAATATTGTATGTGTGTGATGATGCCGAATGCATGACTGTCACAATTCAGACAGCGGCAATGATTCGTCACGTTGTGTCATCGGTGCTCTGTTTGAACCGTGCCTCTGTCTCCGAAAACTAATGTCCAGATTTACCCAAAATAAACCGCTGACTGACACAATCTGGATTCCATCCGAAAACTTTCAGGTCGTTCTTGTGGTCTAGGTTTACAAAGGTGTGTCCACAGCACAGCGCTGCCGTTCTGACACTGTCCACTTCGTGTCCCTTTCTGCAGGCGTCCACCTTCCACACCGCCTGCAGAGTGACGGGACCATTTTTCGTCACCTGACCGAACGAGTCGCAGTAGGTGTATCCTCGTCTGGGGCCGCCACTCTTTTCCATTCCCTGAAGAAGAACAGGCACAGAAGTCCATTATCACGTCTGTCTGGCACCAGAACAAAACCACGACTTCGACATTTGAGAACAATCTTTGAAGAATTAGACTCTCTATGTTTTTCAAAAAAGGAAATTTTGAAGGTGTGAAGATTCTGTGAGTTCACACTGAAAGACAAGGCAGATTACAAATGAAAGCTGTTCTTCGTTTCCGCGATAAAAACTGGGAACATGCATGGTGCTGACACATCTGATGAGGGCTCAGTGCATCTGCAATCCCTGCGCAGCTAACGGGAACAAAGTAGCAGAGATGCAATTAAGAAGGCAGTTATCACCAACCGCACGTAATAATCTTGTCAAAACGCCTCTGCTTTCTAAATGCCAATCCATCTCATCTGCCACAGCCAATTGGCATTTGCTTCGGACTCAGAGATTTGGCTCTTCACATTGCGCTACAAACTGTGCGAGCGCTATTGCCAGGAAGCCAGGAAATTGTAATGTAGAAGCATAGGAAGCATAGGACAGCATCCAGCAAAAGTACGGATTGCAGAGAAATGAAACTCGCAAGTTTTGCATAAAATTGGATTCTCTGCTTGTGCACGGCGATCGCCGTGGTAAAAGGGTCCAGAACCAATGTCTTGCCTGAAATACTTGGGCTTAGAAGGACAAACCTGACACCAAATGTTCTGATCAGAAGCTTGTCAACACAACATTGCTGGTTTTCTCTTCCCCGTGGGATGAGCCTCACCTTCAGCCCTCGTCCCACCTGCATTCTGTAGCGCTCCACCCTCTTCGGAGATTTCACGTAACCCATGCGCAGCACACATTGTACTTTTCTTGTCATGTTGGGCAATTTGTCATTTTTTCCCTCGGACGAATCCCAGATGAAGACTGTGTGAGCGGCACTCACTTTGAGGTCGAGTTTGTCCCTGCAGGCAACGCGGCAGCTCCGGTGCGCCTCGTGACACGACTCGTCCTGCAGCGCATAGGTCGCGATCTCGCCGTGATCGAAGACGACGCGCCCCGTGTCGATGTCCTCGATGTGACACGAACAGCTGCAGAAAAGAACAACCGCGAGGAGTGAAGGAGGACGGTTTGCTGCTGGGGCACAAGGAGTGTTTTCGTTGTGGTCTGTATCTGAGAGTAGTTGAGACGGTGTGAAGTGTGGAGAAAGAACACTGTCCGCGGGCGCGTGTACCGCCGCTTCCCATTGGCAAAAGAACTGAACTTCCATGGGGTTGGCCCACAAACAGGAGGTCTGGTTGTGCAGAAATTGAAAACAACTGTGTGTCCTTTGTAAGTCACAAAAGAAAACCTGGTAGACTTTGTCAAACGCAAGCAAGGTTTCCGTCTGTGCAAGTGAAAGCAGCATCCGAAGAGGAAACTCAGGAAATGAACAAACTAACTTCCATTGCGCCTTTAATTGCTTCCGAGTGGCCCTTTTAGGAAGACATGTCTCAAAGAAGCGGCATTGGGGAAATGGACAGGAACAGCTCAGTGCTGCAACTTTCCACGGGGTCCTTGGGAGCTGAGTCCACGGGAACCTGATTCACTAAGTTCAGAGCTAATTGTGCACACATTGACCATGTGCCTGCAAACTTGACTCTGTTGTAGATCTACTTCAGATTTCAAAAGACCATTTCGGAATCGCGGCTTTTACGTCAGTGCGAGCAGATTGCTGTGCATGACTTCATGTTGATCAAATTATGTTCACGGACGAATGTTTATGAATTTTCAAATGGCAATTTGGTTCTGTCTTTGTTTTGTTGGAGACGTTCAATAAGAACATTTGTGACAGCAGCGAAGAAATCAGTGACTTGATGTTCCTTAATGCAGCAGCCATGAGACAGTCCATGAACATTCAGTCGACTGTTTAACGAGCAAAACAGGTGATGTTGAGCTGAGGTCATTTCACTTCCACGTACCAGAATAAAACATGGCAAGTCCCACATTACTTTCGCATTTTGTTCTGATCCATCTTGATCCTTGTTGCTTTGGATGCGGCACTTGATGCGGCATTTCCAAATGTGGGCAAAGGATATGAGTCAGGCATCACACAGGTTCCTCTTCACGTGGGACATGTTTGTTCTTAGTCACTGGCACGTAAACCAGTGTGTGTTCCACATTTGTAATGCTGATAAAAGCAATCAAAAATGATGTGGGGCTTTTGAAAATTGTAAAACGTGTTCCCTTGGTTTGTGCATGTTTGGCAAAGTTTCGCCGATAGAAGTTCTCCTGGTCGCACCGGTGTACTCAGCCTGAACTCAGATCTTTCAGACACAGCGCGAGCACAAATGAAACATTCTGTAATCTGTTCATCAGCGCAACATGGAATGAAATTTTTCGCCAAAAAAGGAAAGAGCACTTTCAATTGCCCCCATTTGCGTTCAACTGTGCTGCTGCAAGCTCACAGTCCATACACACAGGAACTTTGAATACCAAATGACCCGTGCAATTGCGCGCAGACACACAAAGGAACAGGTACTCGTGGATGTACTCACCTTTTCAAAGTCTTTCGAATCCCACGCGTATTTCTCTCAAAACTCTTGGCGACAGTGTCTCGGAGGAATCCGAGCAGCACGAACAAGACGAGAGAATTGAACACCGCAGAAAAGGTTTGTTTCAGCATCATCTTCATCGTTGTCGACAAACTCCACTCAGTTCCGATGAAAAGGCTGTTGTTGTCTCGCTGTGCTCAGGTACGTTCCACTGAAATGTACAGGCCTCTCGTCTCGTGGTCTGACGAAACTTTTTTTGTGCTGTTTGCGGCGGCTCCTCCGCAGCGAGAGCGGGGAACTGAATGAGGCACCGTTGGTTGGAGGGGGAGGCTTTATGCTGAGTGAGACATCAGCCTCTCAGTATCGATCCGGCGTGATACACCGTCCCAACTTGTAGTACCATGATCGCAGGTCTACTTTTTTGGCGCGTAGGAACCATCAATTTTGTATCTTTCTCCAACAGTCCAACTCACGATAAGATGGTGCTTTTTGTTCATGCTATTACTTACAATGTGTCGGTCATAAATTTTGCGAAAAAGGGGGTTTCACCCATCTGCAAATTCGACATGACTCCGAGTTGTGTTGGAAAAAGGGTGCAGCAGTCAAACTTTTGAATGCCAAACGAACGACTGAGGCTCTTTGATCAAGCAGACCAACACACCAGTGTTATCAACACAACGGAAAGACTACAGAAGAATGGACACCGATGTGCGAGATCACAGTCTAATTAACTTGCGCCCGTAGATACGCCTAATCTGTCACGCTATCGTCTCATCCACTACCTCTGAGGCCTGTCTGCACGACAGACGCATCGGCGAATCCGTTGAAGCGACAAGAAACACATCGAGTGGCAACTCGGATGAGACACACATGGCTCACGGACACGCAAGAAACAAAATGTAAAACTGATCCGTGTCCAACAAGCGTGCAGAAAAAGTCAAAGGGGCGCCAAGTGTATTTTTCTTCAACAGAAATCCAAGTTGGGGGAAGGTCATTCTGATTCCTTTTTTATCAAAACGAAGGTTTGGAGGTCAGGTTACTTCCACGTCAATGAAAACCACAGCAACAGTCACCGTGGACCAAATTGAGCTTCAAAAGGCAACAGCTGCCTCATACGCACCTTCTGCAGCTTATTTCTCTCCAAATCAAATGAATCCTCGACAGCTGTCCTGCACACCCTGTCAGGAACAAAAGGAGCGACTTGACTCGACGTCGAGTGTTGCTACAATTTATTCACATCAAGAGCATCAACCAAATCAAGGCCAACAAGATTGGAGAAATCTCATGGTTGCAGTCGACTCCATGTCTTCATCTGACAAATCTTCAAAAGGGACAGACACAGCAGGAAGGGAAAAAAAAAGAAACACTCGACGCTTGCGCCGAGTTCCAAAGCGCAGCCTTGCAACACACAAATGCCCTGGGCTGACGAAGGACCTTCCACTTTTCCACTTTTCCTTGAAACGCAGTCCCCTTGAGTCCACAGCACGGCTCGGAAGATGATACATGTATACCCGGCTGTTGGCTGAGTGTTTGACAACGGAAATGTTTCTTCGAGATCAGAACGCTTGTCTCTCACTCATAAATTGTCCGCGTGGCGGATATTGTCCCCCAAATTTCAATATTGACTCAACTCCTTTTTGTGCGTGTTTACATTCTCTTGTATGGACACACAGAGAAAAGCAAGGACCCATTCTGTTCCTTTTTGTGATCGATGTCCTGAGAGAACTCCAGATTCAACATGATGTGGAAAGTGAAGTTTGTTCATGATAATCTGCGTGTTCGTTCTATTCATAACTCAGCAGCCTAATGAGACAAGGTGTACAAGTATTTTTGCACGAAACAACCAAGAGGAAAGCGGACACTTTCCATCAAAACGCAAACATCACACGCAGTGGTCACATTGTGACACTCTTGAGTTGTGAAAGCACACAAGTTGAGCTGGCTCAAAACATGAGAAATAACAGGCAAAAAGAAGATCTCAGTTGAAAGTTGCCTGCAACCAAATTGTCATCCTCTCGGAGTTTAATCTTCCTTTAGCTTGGCTCATCCGCACGTTTTTGGAATGAAAGAGAGGAAGGATGTGAGGAGATTTCCAGCGAGGGTCTCACAGACATCTGCTCAAACGAAGAGAGACTCGCAGTTCCTCGCTTTGTGAGACGCAGCTCCATGTTCAATTCGAGGTGCCACAAATTCCTTTGCTGTTTTTAGGTGATTTGAACCTTGTACCATACATTATGTACAATGTACGAGGTGTGTCTTCTTATGGGTGGAAAAATCCGGTTTTTTCTTCCTTCGGTCGAACAAAACAATATGATCTTTTGCCAAAATATTGTGTATTCATGCCATCAACATATCCATCAGTAAAAATTGAAGTAAAATAACTGGAACAGGCAAATTTCGAACAAATAACATGCAAACAACTACTCGGTCGTCGATGGGCGTGGTCGCTCACAGGGCAGTCCGGGGCCCGGAACAAACAGTTCAGCCACATGCAGGGGAGTCTTTGGAAGACTTCTGTCACTCAAAAAAGTCTCCTCTTTGCCTCAGGCAAGCACGCAACCGTTTTGGCCAACTTTGAGTCATGGCATGTTCGAACTCCCATTGCGCGACCATTCCGATTTCTTCATCGATCCGCTCCATGAGGGCCTCAACATCGGGGAAGCGCTCTCCTCTCATGTGCTTTTTCAGCCAGTTGAACAGAAAGAAATCGGACGGGGCTAGGTCCGGAGAATAGGGGGCTTGCTCCACCATGTGGGTGTTGGTCTGGGTGAGAAGATTTTGCACAAGAACAGACCGGTGCGTGGGGGCGTTGTCGTGGTGCAACCAAAAATGATTGCGACGCCAAAGATGAGGACACTTGCATCTGATGGCCTCCCGGAGATGGCGCATGAATCTGGCATAAAACTGGGCGTTGATACCCACTCCGTTCGGCACGAATTCACGAAGCACAATACCCTTGGCATCCCAGAAGACCAGGAGCATGATCTTTGTTCCGTACCTTGGTTGTCTTGCTTTGGTGGGGCGAACCTCGTTGGTTTCAAGCCAGGCTGAAGAAGACATCTTGGTGGCAGGCTCGTAGGCATGGAACCATGACTCGTCGCCCGTAATGACACGCCCTGACATGGTTGGAGACCGGGTGAACTGTCCAAGGAGACGTCTGCACATCCGCATTCTGTTGTTCTTGTTCCTCTGAGTGAGCTGGTGCAGGACCCATTTCGCTGGTCGTTTCTTGAGCTTCAGGATGGTGCGCAGTGCCCTGTGAATCGTGGATTTCGCCAGTCCGGTGCGGTGAGCCAGGACGCAAATGGGTGTGGTCTTGTCGTCGGCCAAAATGTCTTTGATGGTTTGCAGAACTTCAGGTGTGACCTTGGTTGGCCTACCTGTTGGTTTGGGTGAAGAAACGTCCGCTCTGCCACCCCGGATCGCTGTCATCCATCGGTGCATGGTGGTTTGACTCGGGGCGCAGTTCCCATGGTCCTGATGCAGTTGCCGCACGATTTCACACAGACGTCGCCCTTGTCTCATCAAAAGTCTAATTTCATGTCTCTGGGTAACTCGGGAGTGCTCCATTGCCCAAAAAAATGAATGGAAATTGAGCAGAAACCAAAAAGTTGCGAGGCAACACAATCCCAGTGCGACCATCGCCACCGCTTTCGGCCGAGTAACATTCAGTTGGTCACACAGCACAGACCAGACGAGTCTCAGACAGGTCAATCAGTGCAGGTCGTGCACACACATGTAGCCATGCTGGCCCGGAAAGGAAAACATGTTACTCAAAGATCTCCTCGAAAAAACCGGATTTTTCCACCCATAAGAAGACACACCTCGTATGGTGGCGAAAATCACCTATAGGCATCAAGAGGCTAAATGTGTGAACACGAGTTTGAAAGTGTTTAGAATTGGTGATTGGTTGCTATGGTAACGTTCGTTGCTGGTTTTTTA
>JAAUXT010099663.1_pt1 | contig 12532 bp, 7 predicted proteins | sample 7278171 | NCBI WGS metagenome assembly JAAUXT01 (sample SAMN14350112, study PRJNA611818) | marine sediment metagenome | isolation source: surface marine sediment (1.8m) | place: French Polynesia: Moorea | collected 2018-08
GAGCCAAATCAGAGCAAGCCAAATCAGAGCAAGCCAAATCAGAGCAAGCCAAATCAGAGCAAGTGAAATTTCCTCAAATCACCGCGAGCTCCATGGAGCTATTTTTTTTGTTGAAAACGTTGGGAAGATCAGAAAAACGCCGTGCGCGTTTTCGAAAAGAAAACCCCTCTGAGATTGTTCGCGACACGGCAACAGTGCTACGTTGAAGCTGTTTTGAAATCAACAAAAAGAAATTGCATCCAGATCGCAAAGATTTCTGCATCATCCGCGTGAACTCCAGTGTCGAGCTGCGGCGCGCAGTCTTGCACGTTTCCTCATCGACCGACTAATTCGCAACGAAATCGGCAATTTAAGCAAATTGAGATTAAAGCGAAGTATTGGAGGGAGTAATTCGGTTTAAAGCGAGACAATGGACAATCGGGGATGCCGGTCGGGTGGCAATCCGGCGGCCCCGCTGCGCCGCCATTGTTCTCGCGCTCATTGTCAAATTGCACAGCTCTTCAGCGCGCGCTCACTCGACGCGTCGCCCTCTTCACGCCGTTTGCGTCGTGCGTCTTGTCACTGCGAAGGTCAGTGGGGCCTGCGTCGCTGACTTTGTGCAGCGAACAGGGTCTTGCGCAGGGACGCAAACCTTGATGCATCCAGTGTGAAAGATGCTTCAGATTTGGGTACGTTTCACTCCCCATATGTCCACGTTTTTACAGGCTAATCCAGCGTGAAGAAACTGTCATGATTTTGACGAGCAAATGGCCAGGGCAAATAGAATTGTTTGAAGCTCTTCAGGGTCAAAACATCTCTCATTTTGAACTGAGGCCTAGATTTCAAAATACTAAATCCCAATCGAAAAATTCCCACAAAACGCTTGGTCCACCAGGCAGCGAAAACAAACTCACTTGAATGACAAAAAAGTTTGCTTGGTTTTGTCGGTATTTTCATCAAAAACCAGTCTCCAAGAGGAAGTGCGTTTTTCAAAGTGGAATCAGCCGCCCAGTGCACGGAGCCACTGATTTGCGGTGGTAAATCGATGCGACGGTCGCGATGAGTCTCCATCTGCTCCGGACTCCCGGAGGAACCGTCGCCCTCGGCCCCCGACACCCGCCGCGCCAATCACCCACTCAACAATCAGCGCCCAATGAAAAGTAATTAATCCGAAAGAGCTTCCTGCTGCACATCGCACCGCAGTCGCGTTGGTGTTGATGACCCTGAGTAGCTGCGCCGAGAAGCCATTGAAATAGTTGATGTGCGGAGCGGAAGATCGGGGGAAGCCGCGCATTGTCGTCCAATCTGCCTCCTGGTCGCGAGGGTCAAACCCAGAACGTGACATATTGATATCGAGAGGTGATCGCTTCAGCCGTCGCGTCCTCAGAGCCGTTGTCAGGCGTTATGAATCGCAGATCAAGGGCGGAAGTGGCGCAGAGGGCGTTTTGACGCAACACCGCCCTCGCCCGGGAGATTTCCACCGCTCTGCTCCCTCTGCCTCCTGGGTTCACTGGATATGGCGTCCGAGCCCCTCACTTCAAAGTCACAATACGCATTTCATCATTTAGCAATTATGATTTCAGTTTTACACACCCCACGTGAGTAACACAGTGAAGATCAGTGCAGTTAATCTGGCGCAGGGAAATCAAAAGCGGCAGCAATTTCTCTGCCCATCAGCTCGCTGCGCGGCTTCTATTGTCGAGCTCCCCGCGCGCGAAACAACACCCGGTGTTAATCTGTGAAGGAAATTATACCATCATTCATATTGGCAATTTTCTTCCGTTGCAATCCGCACCTCAGCAGCAGCAATCTGAGCAAAAGAGTTAATGTGAGTCTCAAATTAGCGCAGGAGTGGATAATCGGGTGGGTAATTGTGAGTGAGTGAGGAACGGCGCTGTGGGCTCCGGACGAGAGCCGCGACGCAAGACGCCGCTGCGATTGAGTTGTGATTCCTTCTATCCGGTCGCATCAGCCTGTGGACGGGTGGGGTGGTGGGCGATGGGCGGGCGGCGGGGCTGGGGAGTGGGCGGAAGGGACGAGCAGAGGAGGACGAGCGGTGGGTGGTAGCTGGGCGGAGGGTGGAACCAAGCTCTCACCAGTCCAACATGTCGGCCGAGGGGATGACACCACCTGGAGATCCTCGCAGGATCAATGCCCCTTCTTCCGAGCCTCACAGCGCGACTCCGACTTCGTACTGCCATGCGGAGCAAGGACAGCGTCCACGGACTGAACGGGAGACATTGTGGAGGTTTAGCACGGTGCAGATCGGTGACATAGATACCAAGCCAGGTTTCCAAAGACCCTCTGGGAGACAATGACAAGTGACCAAATAACATCTGTGTCAATTGGGGCACGAAAGAAAAGGAGCGGATGCGTTTGCTGAACCTCCATTTTGTTCACCAAACGGTCCAAATGATCGTTTTCTGCTCCAGTTGTCTCCAGTTGTGTCGACAGGTTGTGAAACATTTTTGGTACTTAGTATCGAACACGCCCAATGCCCCGCACCGTCCCAGCGCCAGCGTGAGTGCCAGCGCTGCCTGGTGACGCAGCGGAGCCGCTCGCTGTGTTCCTCCTCTTCGCCTCGCAAACCAGCGCCCCTCCAGCACCTTATCATCCCAATTACCTGCTCTCGTCCATGAAAAGAATCTTCTTCAGGAGACCACTGAGTCCTAATTAACTTTGATGTAAGCCGCGGGAACAGGTAAGAAGATAGGTGAGGTATTGTGCGGATGGGAACAGAATAGCCCTTCTTATGGGAGTAACTGCCTCTCTTCAAAGTGCGCAATTCTGTGTCTGACATTTGTAGAAAGATTTTATCAGCACATCAAGGATTTCTTCATTAGTTCATTCGTCCTGGCGAAATAAGCCCTTATTGGCTCAATAACGAGGAATTATCAGACACTTGACTCTGTTCTGCGTCTGAGAAAATGTGGGCACCGCGCTCAGACCAGAACCTAATCCTGTTCTGATGAAGCGAGCTTTGGCTTTATCTTCCTGTATCTCAACTCTCCGTGTATTTCGGGATTAGGAATTTGCTTTTGCACGAAACAACGTGATTTGCCCTTCAAGTAAACTGTGGACAGTATCCAGGGGGAGGGTTGAGCACCACCCCAGGGTGGACCTCTTCCTGGTGGCCCCTCGAAAACACGCCATTTTCTCCATCAAATCCCCATGAAGGTTTGGCGCACTTTTCCACCGGAGCCAAGTCTCTCGCCTGAGGTCCACTCCTCAACCGTCATTAGCACCGAACTTACATTGTTCATTTTGCGCCATTTAACTGGTGATTATCAGCATTTACGACTCGATATTACCTTTTTAATACGGGGTTTGTGTAGATTCGAGGGAGGTAATAAAGAAGTGGAGAGGAGTTACATGTCGCACAAAGGAAGGACAGCGGTGATTATGAGGACGCGGCTGAGGGGCTCGTGAGCGCTGAAAGGGAAGGGGTGGAACTCGCACGCATGCCTCTCACACAGCGCCCGGGCTCCAGGGCCAGAGGCTCATGCATCATGGATGAGGCCCAACAGTCTCTTTTGTCTCAAGACCCTCTGACAACCTAATGTAGAATAATGCTACATGGCACTGCAGCAGAGGGGTGAGAAAAGCGTTGGCCACACGCAAAAGGGCCACATTTTATCAGCAGGCCAACAAGAAATAAACGTCAACCTTTGCCATTCCTGATGCCTACCAAGCATTCCATTCGCGGGAGCTGCAAGGGGCGTTCGCTGCTGCTGAAGTGAGCTCCAGCGGAGCAAATGTGCAGTTTTCCTCCCTCGCTTGCTGCTCTCTCAAGCTCCAAGAAACTTCAGCCCGAATCTCAAGACGATCCCTTGCTACCTGTCAGCGACCAGCTAATAAATTATCAAACTTTTTGAAAAATGCTTTGTGTGCGCAACAATGAAGAGCAATTTGAGTTTAAATATTTACAGAAGCAGGCCTACTGGAGCTATTTATCCAGCTCTGCCGCAGACATCTGTAGATGCATGGCTCGTAATTGGTACTTTCAAGAAAGTGGAGAGCGACGTTGAGGAATTAAAGAGTCGGGCGGATTCCCCTTCCAGAGCCATTTATCTGCACAAACCATGACAAAATAGCTCATTACGCTTCCTCCGCTGCAAAACCCCGGATCTCATTCCTACATTAATTGCCCAAAGAAGCACAATTTTTGGTCTCGTTCCCAGTTTTATTGCCAGTAATTTATTAGACTTAATTAAAAATAAGGCCCTGCTATTTATTTTGTAGATTGAACCCATAATTTTTCCAAAAGTGATTTCTCCGTTGATGTCGCATTGTTTTGTTGAGTCGTAAATTTCCTCCAGCGTCGTTGGTGGCAACTTCCCCGCTCTGCAGTTCGAAATCCCAACAACCTCCTCATCTTTGAGGACCCGATTTGTCCCGATTCGTTGAAGCTGCACAAAAATCTGAACCGAATAAAATCACGCACATGTTGCCGTCGCTTCCGGGTGATTTTTCAAGGATCAAACAGACTATTGTGCGGCCATTTGGCTTGATTTTTATCTGAATGATTTTTTCCAGACAGGACAACAAGACTAATTGACGAGTGATTTCAATAAGCATTACAACTCGGCGGTTCATACATAAAAACTCGGGGCGGATAATCTGGCTTGTTTATCACTTGATTGCGGCTAAACAAAGCCGACTATATCTCATTGTCGCGTATCCACGATACACGAATTGGGCAATAAGCGAGTTATTACATTAATTCGTCAGGCAAAAACATTGTCGTTTCATTAAGTGGAGGATTGCTTCCTGTTGGGCGCTGCGGTGCTGGGTATTGGCTGCGGTGACAATAACTAATTGTGCTCGGTTATTGGGAGCCACTGCGAAGCTGACCCGCCGCAGTTTCGGCCGCAGAGACACAAAAGGCTGAGCACAATCGAGTGTACGAGAAACGACCTCTTGCAACGAGAGCTTCTGGGCAGGCGCTTTTGTACTTTCTCCAAGTTTCTACATTATGGATAAAATAATTTCAAAAAAATTATTGTGGATGTTTATTTCAGTAATTCATCTTCAGTCAAGAAAGTTGAACTAATTTTCTCGGCCAACATTGTGTCTGCGTGTATAACTTCCAATTCAAGATTGGACTGCTTCCAGGACATCCATCTCAGACGACAGTTTCGCTCAGATCCTAACTGAATGAATTGCGTTGCGTTCTGTTGAATTCGAAAGAACAAGGGCGACGCTCAAACCTCTGATGATGACAGTGAAATTCGACTGAAGGTCTTGGTGTTTCAAAATTGACCCTTTGCAAGTCTTCCTCATGACTCTCATGACGCGACAGACGACAGCAGCTTTGTCAGCAAAACTATCCATGCGAGCGCCGTTGCGTCACATACATCAACCGGGTGCAAAACAATAAATATTAATGGCAAATGAAACTCAAATGTTCTCTGGCAAATTGAAATAGTTTTTCCGCGGATAACAATTAGATAGAGCATGTCCTCTAGGTAAACAATGGGCTCCGGCTGGAGCTGAATTAGATCAGTGCAATTAATGAAGTGACCTGCGTGCCGAGTCCCCTGTTCCTCTCCCCCCGAACCAGCTCCAGGGGCGGATCCAGGGCGCGGCTCGGCCGCTGCAGGTGTGGCGCGAAAAAACGCCTGTGTCCGCATGCAGCTCAACACGACCAGAGTAGAGACAGTCTCGCTGGCAAAATGTTTCTTTCGAAACAGCAGAAAGGGGGTCTTTTTGTCCAAACTTGCAATTTATATTTTCTGTGGCAAGGTACCATGGCTGTTATGTTGGAGGGGAATTGGCAGGTTTCACGCAGCGGGCAGCGGTCTGGATCCGACCCAGCCTCCGGCGTGTCTACCAGTGTTGACGCATCACCCCGCGCCCAATGCACACGGCTAATGAAAAAGAAATAAAGCACATATATTAGGTATTAATAATTGAAACCGGGATGTGTGCTGATGGCCACTGATGAGCCGGTGCTAATGTAGCGAGGCAGTTTTTGTTTGGCAACTGTTGGACGGGAAAATGAATGAGAGCAAAGGGCAGCTTCCTGGGGCTGGGCTGCACCGCGAGCCGGAGGCTTTGGTCTCTCCCTCCATGTCAGTCTGTCCTGCAGATGAATTCTTCTGAGGCTCAATAGCGGGGAGACTGAATCTGCGCCAACAATGGCACTGGCGTTGGTGAATTATTGTGTCGAGACATGCACTCTGCGTTGATAGCCGTGGATCGTGTGTTTGAACGTCCGAGAGCAAAATATCCAAAATTCCTGGAGCAATAATGTGCAAAAGAACTTTCTCCTTCAATGTCCAGACAATGAACCAACAACACAATCAAGGGCATAGTCAGGAAAGAACTCGTCCTGGAATCTGGTCGCTTGGTTACTTCTTTGCTGAAATGTTGGAAGTGTTTTGTTCCCCAGTTCTTACCAAATGGAGAATGTTTCGGACCAATGTTCATCGGAAACCAAACAGCCAACGGCTTCTGTCTCCACCAGGAGCAGCACAAAGTGCAAAAGTCGCAGAACTTTCTTGCAGAAGTGCCTTGACACGAGACCCAATCAATTTCCACACTGGCTGCCAATATCCGTCACAATCCGTCAAACCAGGGCTCCAATTTCGCAACAACTACCTGGTCGTCCCAACAATATGGCAGGAAAGCAAATTCGTCTGCACCACAGAAGAAACCACTTTTGCACCCGTTAAGTAGTAATTTGGCAGAAAGTTGAGAATTAATTTACGGGATGATTTTCGACGGGACGGGCCTATTAGAGTGCGGGATTGGGTGCACTCATGGACGAGCGTCACGAAACGACGTCGTCTGATCAAAGACGCTGCGTTCCGTGCGACGCGCGGATCAAAGCCGAACCCCGCGCGGGATAAAAGCCGAGGCCGCACCGCACGATGTGCAGGGATCAGGGTTGGGCGAATTATAATGGAGTCCAAAACCGTTTCCTTCTTTTCTTTGCGGCAGAAATCCTTGCTCTGCCCCTCCAGGGGTGTGTGTCCTTTGGTCCAACACAATAGCTAACTTTGAAGTTATTGCTCATTTGGCCCCCGTAACGACTGTACTTACACAAGAAAACTGCCTCGGCATGAACCGCTTGTCACGCAATCCTCCCATAGTGAATCAACTTTTCAAGATTTGTGCAATTTTTCCTCCAATGAGCAAATGGACATCAATATATGAAATATGCATGAAGCCTGGTTCACGGGAAGACTTTCTCCTTCAGCCAACACTCGGCCAGGGCGTGTTGTAAAGAGACTTGCAAAGAGAAAATGGGACCGAAAAGAAATCAGAAATGTGAGATCATCAACAAATTCTTCAGTCCTCAATCGAAAACTGAAACATTTGTTGGAAGTACTGTGGTGGAGTTTCCAGAGGTTGTTTCTTGTGACAAAGTGATTTTATTCACTCCTGAAGTTCTCCGGACCCTCTTCCCGACGGGAATCCAGGATGAATCCTCTTTTGTCACGAAATTCACCCATTGTGTATGTGTATGTATTGATGATGCCAAGGCCAACAAGGTTTAAATCTCCTGTAGATTAAACAAATTTTTATGTATCCATTGGTAGATTCCCCATTGAAGGCAAAGACCTAATTATGATCCTGTGCCATTACCCAGTGAAAAATTCATAACCTTAAAATTACCTGTCTTCATTGAGGCTCGTCAAATAAGCTGGCAATTTATTATCCGCTGAATAGATTCAATTGCTGATTAGGCTGATCCGAATTTACGACAGAACTGCCACAAGTACAATGCGGTGTATGTCGAGCTTCAGTGAACCGTGGTCGGGATCACTGAACTGAGACCAGGGATGAAAGGCGGAATCAGTGAGGCGGAGCGACGGCCAACTGCGCGGCTGATCAGCGGCAGCCGCCTCGCGCAGATAGAGAGAGATACGCGGGATGAAGTTTCCTCGCAGGTGATGATTAGCTGTTAGGTCTGCGCCCAGCAACATGTTATTTCCACTCTCACTCAATTCAATTGAAAAACGGCTGGAAAAAAGTACCATTAAAATTGGAAATCGCAATTGCACAGGACTAATTTTCTGCGGAAACGTCCTCCCAGGCCCTCAAAAGCAGAATACGAAAATCTGTTCTTGAACTTCCCCCTGGAGTTCACACGAGTCAGAAATCCAGATCTGGGCTGTCAACTCGAAAATCATGAATGGTTGGATGCTATAGGTTTGCGTGTGTCAGATTCTGAGCGCACACGTGCGTGAAGGCCGTGACCGTACGCACGCACGCACACACACGCACACACACACTCTTCAAAACGCACCTTCTTCAACTTTTGGTGGTTGTTTCATTTCAGACGGCGAAGACGATCATTTTGGGAAAGGCTCGTTGAGCAAGAAGAAAAAGAAGAAACGGAGGCACAGGTGCGTACTTGCTGTGATTTCATCCAAAACCTGAAGCCAACAGACAAAATCGCGAGCAAAACAAGCTGGTTTCAGCCTTGAAAGAAACAAACCCGGACAGAGGCTTTTGGAAATGGCCGATGATTAATTCATGCATCGAACAGGGGAAAATGTGCGCTGATGACCATCTGAATAATTAACCAGCTTTGTCAACGCGCACAAAACTCTGTTCAATCCCGTCATTGGCGACCACAATGTATCCGATTCAGGGAGAAGAACAAAAGCAGGTTCCAGAGCTCGGTGCATTGACATGTGTATTATTCATAGTGAAGGCAGCACGGTGGCGAGCTGCGCGGGTCATTATTTATGATCCGTAGACAGGACAACAGTCCCAGGGAAGTGTTCTGAGATGCTGCGATATTGATCAACCTGACATCATTGGACGGTCAAGTTTCAAATTTACTGTTATCATTTGACAACATTGATGGATCACGGAAGCAAGATGTTTGGAGAAAACTGTCAAACTGAGTTCAAGCAAAATCTCAAATTACGTTCTGCGTCCAGATAAAAATCTGGATAAAAGTCTGAAATCTGGTCCCTGGATCCAGTCGTCCGCCCTGGATGCCCCTTGCGCAGGTTTAATCAGATTTTAATTTTCTTTAAAGTTTAAAATCGCAAAATTTCCACTGATGTGCTTTTGTTCTTTCACTGGAATATCACTCCAGTGATGACAACTTTTTTGATCAACCCATCTCGCTCCACAATTGGCTTCACACACGTCAAAGCTGCGTATCAGGCTCGGCGTATATGACGCTACATGAAGCATTAATGGAGACACAAAAAGTTGGACCCGGGGATCTAATCTCCCTCACGCTGTGGCTGCACCATGAAAGGCATGTCAACTGGATGGCTTATTTTAGCATCGCGATTGTTTACCTTCTCCAGCGGGTTCGGGATTAGCATTTAGCTGAGGCCTGTTGTTCTGTCGCGGAGCAGCATATTGCGACGCCCCCCTCGGGGGACCGGGACCGACGCCCCCCGCGCCCCACAGGCCCGTCCCACGCTGTGTGCGCCGTGCGTTTTGCATCTGTTGACGTACCAGTGAATACGCGCTGTGTCGTCGCTTGCGACGCAGCACGAATTGACCTTTGCAGGGGCGCAGCGCGCGACGGATCCAACGGTGGAGCCGGCGTGACTTGACAGCAGCCGCTGCTGCCGCAGTCGAGTTAACTCATCACATTCCTCGCAATCTGTTCAAATTAGATTAGCAGCCCCGGAGAGACGAGTGAAATTGCCACATATTGGCGCAATGAAAATATTATTCTAACTCGTTGCTAAGGACGGTTTGAGTCATCTTCCTCGCCAATTGCGCTGCCGAGCGACGCGCGCCCCACTCACCATGATTAATCTTTATTTGTGCCAACATTTAACGACACATTTGCCCCGAAGCGAACTGATTCTAATTTGATTATTGCTGAACAAGGAGATTTACAAGAAAGATAAATAATCATTGTCTTTTGGTGAGAAAATATGGCTGAAATTTTCTGAGAGCAACTTGGACTTTGTCCCTTTGTTTCCCAACTCTGCGAATCAAGTCAAACAGTGGATCTGTCTGCAAGAAATAAAATACTGGCACAGTTTTGGTGTCGTTCTTGCATCAAAGTAAACCTGAGCCAGACTCGATCCACAAACCCACGGAACATGTTCAGAGCTCGTTCACTCAGTTCCCTCCCTCCACCTCTGCCTGCCACACCAGCTGCGATGGACTTTTTCTCCGAGATCAAATACGATGTCAACTGGCGCGATTGGGGTGTAATCAGATCAGCTGGCGGCGGGTCCGCGGCCGCACCAGCTGGTCGGCGGTCGCACGGCGCGCATTACTGTCCCCGCGCATCAAGGTCGCGCCGCAAATCGACCGGAAAACCGCATCTGATACCGAGAGCGCCGCAGCCGCAACCGTGAACTCGTCTTTTGTGGACGGACAAAAAAGATGTGGTGAAAAATTACACCCTGTCTAAACGGGTGATTTTAATGGCAGAATGTTTTGTTTTCATCGCGAATGGTCGCGCGGTTTCGAATTGTGAACGTCTGTTGCGAAATTTTGGCTCAAGCATTGTGCCAACGCCGCCAACTCGCCAGTTGCCAGTGCAGCTGGTTTCATCATAAATTTGCAAACAGCGAAGTCTCTCGAGACAAACTGCGTTTCCTTCTCCCACGTTGCGTCGTCCATACTTGTAATAACCTGAAGCCGACCATGCAATGAGGGTCTGCACCTGGATTTAAGACAGATCCGAAAACCCATGGGAGGCGCCAACAACGTCGACCCACCTCAATCTGGGAGTCAGGTGGAAGTTTTCTCTTCATACTCACTCACCCCTGACAACGCCAAAGTTAAAGTTTAGTTGAGGCTTCTCATCTGATTGTCACCCCCCCCCCCGCGCGACCAAATGCTGGATGCTCCCCTCAGATGAATCAGTTTTTATCCACGATTAGCTGCGGCAAACTGTTCAATCTGCTCGAGTCTCGGATCAGCTCTCGATCGAGCCCGGGGAGAGCGCTCAGCCGCCCGCACTCTCCACTCCATTCATAATTAAAGCTCACAAATGATGGAAATTTAATTTATTGAAGTGCTTCAAATGTATTTTCCGCCGAGCACTTGACGTAATTAAATTATGCGCTGAACCGCTGTGAGGGAACATGGCGCTGAAATCACTGGGGCTCGACAACATGGCGGCGCAGCGGTTCTGTGATTCCGTCCGGGCTCCCTGGGTACAAATCTTTTCGCAAACAATGACACTCTTCACCCAACAACCACAGGTCTGCTTTTGCACCTGAAACATGCACATCCTGACCAAAGTTCCGGGGGAAGAGCCTCCTGTTCGGCGTTTGGAGCTGAGTGCCCGAGTCAAGACGGTTTGGTGTTGTACATTACAGAACGATCTTCACGTCGTACCAGCTGGAGGAGCTAGAGAAAGCCTTCAAGGACGCGCACTACCCAGACGTGTACGCCAGGGAGGTGCTCTCCCTCAAAACAGACCTGCCGGAGGACAGGATCCAGGTGAGTCAGTCAGGGCGCTGCCAACTCCATCACTTCTTAGCAAACCTGGGTGGAGTGGTCTTCATTGCAGCCAAAGTTTCAAGTGTTTGTCAGATGTGCATGGCTCCCCAATTCTTTCACATTTGCAATGGGTTCTTCAATTTTTCGGGAACAGGGTGGAGCAGACGACAACCATTGCTTCCACTTTGCTTTTGAGCAGAAAAATGAAAAAGAAGCTGCAAGTTGCAGGCAGCTTGCGTTTTGATGGATGATTCAAAGATGACACAAAAGGGCGTAATAAAATACAACAACATCCATTATTTACGTTTCCTCCGTGAAAAGGCAACTGTTGTGCAGCAGAAATTGCCTTGTTGGACCAATTAGTCAGGTTTATGATCCCAGTTTTATCAATTACGTACTGATCCTTTGAAGGGTTGATGGATCTGGAGACAGGGCTCACAGCCACTTGTGACATTTCCCCGGAACATATCATACACACATCGCCCCAATAGCAGCTCGTCTCATGAGCAATTTATAAATGTCAATGGTGAGCACACGTCATGCCGCAATGAAAGTTGATTCGCTTCTCATAATGATCTGGGTTCACCGAAATTGAACTGCCGATGATAGCTCAACTTGATGCATCTTCCACGATACAGATCTGCCTCAAATTGATTCTCCCGTAAAAATTTCCAATCCAATTTTTGTTATCAATTTTTCAAACGTCAATACCAGTTGTTTTCCGAGGTGCGTATCTGGTTGAAATTCGATATCTCAATGGCTGGAGGTCCAATCTCGTGCATGATGTGATCAAATTCACAATGTCTCCACAAATTAGAGTGTTGTTGACAACAGCTCAGCCAATATGGTCAATTGCAAACAAGCGAATTTCAACTTGTGAAAGTTATGAGTTCGGGAGTTGATTCAGAGGAGCTCCGCCTCTGATCGTTGAACATGCACTCATTCCTGAAGAAAACAGGTTTTCCAAGCTGCTCAGTTTTCAATCCACCATGCGTGCATGACACGAATGCACTGCATCACAGCTTCATCTTTTGAACAGTTTTCTCTCCCGGTGTAACATGCCCCATTGGCTTGCGTGCCCGATTGACACGTGTCAATGGGGCACGGCCGGTAGACCCATGCCCCATTGACAGGCCCCGTGTTCTGATTGACAGGGGCA
>JAAUXT010136169.1_pt1 | contig 12531 bp, 12 predicted proteins | sample 7278171 | NCBI WGS metagenome assembly JAAUXT01 (sample SAMN14350112, study PRJNA611818) | marine sediment metagenome | isolation source: surface marine sediment (1.8m) | place: French Polynesia: Moorea | collected 2018-08
GAAGGCCCTGAGAGCCAGAACTGTCCGCAAGTCGATGATGACAGCATTCTTTGACTGTCGTGGACTGGTCCACATTGAGTTTGCTGAGAGAACAATCAATGCAGAGAGGTACGGTCACATCTTGGACAGACTGAAGGACTCCATCAGGCAAAAAAGACCAGGCCTGTGGCAAGCAGATGTCATCACTCCTTATCTCAGGAATCTGTGGTTCCATCATGACAACGCCTGCCCACACACTGCCAATGCCACAGCTGTCAAACTGGCTGACTTCCACTGGGTACCCCACCCTCCATACAGCCCTAATTTGGCCCCGTGTGACTTCTTTTTGTTTCCCTTTTTGAAGAAACAAATGTGTGGTGTCCAGTATGAGTCTGTGGAGGAAGCACAAAGAGAGGCAAAAAGGATACTCAGAAGCACCCCAGAGGCGATGTTCCGCAAGGCCATCACAGAAGACCTTCCAGACCGATGGCAACGCTGCATCAATGCTCAAGGCCATTACTTTGAGGGTGGAGTAGCCCCCGGACCAGAATCTGACTCGTCATCTTCAGAATCAGAATCAGAATCGGACAGTTCAGATGACCATTGACTCTTGTCACAACTTGATTGGTGAAACCCATTGCGATAGATTTTCGCACTGAACACAACTTCAGAAACATGTGTAAAAAGATGTGAAAAGTGCTCACAAATTAAACAAACTAACACCAAACTGTGAAGAAGACCATTGTGTCTCATGTCCGGAAAATGCAGAAAAACCGGAGTACCCGAAGTACTCAAAAAAGTACTCGATCGGTCAGTTCTGGTACGGTCCTCGTACATGTCGCGTTGCATACACGTGCACGTGTGTGCGTGTGTGTGTGTCGCGTTCCATGTACCTGTGTGTGCGTGCAACGCTCATGTATACGTGTCGCGTTGTCATGAGATCCTGCACAAAAGAAAGGAAATTTCGCTGCTGATTACATGGCGGCCCTTGCTTCACCGTTCTTGTGGACATTCACGATCGGCTTCCCCGTCAAGTCTGTCGTTACTGTTGGCAAATATTGAATGAAAACGTACAGTCCCCCAGTGTTGTGGGCCGCTCGTACTCTCCATTATTCTGCCGATTGCCTGCTGTCCACTGCAACTGCAGTTTTGAGTGATGGAAGGGACACGAAGGACCAGGAGTTCACAAACCTGGAGCAGTGAGGGCAGCCCTGAGGCCGAACGATTCCGGGAAAGGAATAATTTACACTGATGTACTTTTTGATTGATAAAAACACTTTTCCTGCAGACAGATGTTGTTACCTCGAAGTGTGATGCACTCCTGGTATCAGCAGCACTCAAGGTCTCACTACTTTTGTTGTAATTTTTCCACGCGCTGAGAACCAACAGCGTTGTCGGTGTGGGAATAATTGTTCGTGGTACGGTCGCAACCCTGTTGGAAAATTTAGTTTTCACCTCGGACAAAATCCCAACTGGAAGTGGTTGGCATGGAAGAGTTTTTCTCGGGCAAGTAAAAACAGTTTTCTTCCTCAAGACAAATCCAAAGATCTTAGGAGAAAAGTTTGTCCTTGAGCTTCTTGAATACTCACAAAGTGTTGGATGTTCGGCAAGGCGCATGTCTGCCCCGACAAGGTGTTCTTGTTCAGTTATGGGCGCCAAGTACAACTCACACACAGAGATACGCCCAGCGCTTCGACATCCAGAAAACCTCGCCCGTTCCCCGGAATTGTGGCCGGTGAAACGATCTTATTGATTTTCGGAGCCTGTGGATCATCCGAGGTTGTCAGATGACTCCAGTGACTGGGAGAGAAGGACCAGGCATCTGGAACAAGGAAGTGCAATTCAATGAGTCAGGAAATTTCCAGATTCCAAATTTGTGTCAGCGCTGACACAAAAGCTCACACAGGTCCGCCATCATTGATCCAATTGCCTGCAGGATTTTTACCAGTCAGCACTTCTTTGGTTCTTTTCCAATGTTTAGAAGAATTCCAACTTTTTGGGAACAAAGAAATTATCCAATCAACAAATTGCACACTCCATCGTAACTTCGAAATTGCCAAACTTGCTTTGTTTTCTGTTTCAACTTGACAGAGGAAGTAGCGAAGCCTCTCAATCTCACATCAGTTCTCGCTGGCAGGAAGCCATCCAGAAGAAGCCTCGGCTATTTTATTTGCCTTGTTTATTCCGGGAGACGTCTGCGTTAAGAATCCAATTTAGGATCTTAATGAAATTAGGCTTCAGGGGATTGAGGAAGGTAACCACATTAAACTCACTTTTGTGTCAATGCGCAGAGTTGGTTCCGCAGCCGAAGTCACAGAACAACAAGTAATTCCCTGTCTGGGTGTCAATCATTGCAGTAGCGTTTGGGGAACGTTGCATCACGAGATTCTCCAACTGTACCTACGCTCTCTCTACAACTAATTGGAGAAAATTTGAAGAAGATCAAATGGAAAGTCAAGGAACCACAGACAAACTCGGAGGAAAAGCACTTCACAATCGGTGAGAATCTTTTTTGAGGAATGGAAACCTGGGGTGAAGTTCCGACATCAAAGAAGTTGGAATGTTTTTTCTTGCTTGCATTTTATTTTTGAAGCCAAAAGGCGCACGTTTTTCACATGTTCAAGCCAACATCAATGTAGACAGACAGACAGACAGACAGACAGACAGACAGACAGACAGACAGACAGAGACAGACAGACAGAGACAGACAGACAGACAGACAGACAGACAGACAGACAGACAGAGACAGACAGACAGAGACAGACAGAGACAGACAGACAGACAGACAGACAGACAGACAGACAGACAGACAGATGCATGGCGCGTGTGTCGCGCAGTTTCAGATCAAGCACTTTTGTGTTGAGTGGATTTCATCCTTTCTGAAACTGTGAGTGACCTTGCAAAAATTCCGTGTCAGAGCCTCGTTTATTTGTTTGTCACTGACAATGAACACTGCATGATTTCCAGTCATTTTTCATCGCCCATGCATGCGGAGCGAGCGATTTTCTGAACGGACCATTGTTCCCCCGGCTCTTTCCACACCCGCCTGACGCCTGACAAAGGAAGCCATGTCAGCGCCAGCCAGGGGAAGATGCGATACATCACCGCGCAAAAAAGAACTCGATTGTTCCTCTGGGTGGCGCAGACGTCTGCTATGGGAAGTGGTCTCGGGTTTTTCCCAGTTCGTCTTTCTCATCTCAAAGGATACACACGCTTTCTCTATCTCTGTCTGTTTTCATGTCTGTCTGGCTCTCTAAATGTTTCTCTCGGTGGTTCTACAGCTGTCACTCTCGCTCACTCACTTTCTCATTCTCTTTCCTTTCGATCATTCCCCCTCACTCTCTTTCTCCCTGTCACTCTTTCTCTCTCTCACTCTCTTTCTCTGTCTCTCACTTATTTCTCCCTCTCTCTTCCACACTTTCTCTCTTGCCCTCTCCCCCTGTCTAAAATTTGCCTTTCTCCCCGTCACTTTTTTTCTCCCCCTCCCGTCTCTCCCACTCACACCTCTGTCTTTCTCTTCCTTTCTGTCTCATGGAGCGCTCACGCAAAAGGACATGCCGGACTCTGATGTTTTCAAGAGTCCCACCAGTTCAGATCTGTCAAAGCAGCTTTCTAACGAGAACGATATCCACAAGAATGTATCCTGACACAAATTTGTTTTTCCGTCAGACGCACGCCACTTGTCGTTCACGTCAGGAGCTGTGATATCACCTGGGGCGGTGACCGAAATTGCTCAGTGCTCACTGACTGTTCGTCACAGCACTCAACATCCGCTTTTCAGGAAGGCTTCACCGACAAAGAACGTGAACCATTCTCTTTTCCCTTTGGTCTCGCACGGAGATTCTATGGGTGAAAATCTGTCAAACTGCACAAAATTTGAGCCACGCATCGGCTTCAGAAGAAAAATATAAAACTTTCACCCGACCATACACTGTTTCATCTCTCTCACCATCATCAGCAGGAAGCAAACATTCTCAGCAGGAGGAGATCCAGAGGAACACCAAGAATCCGTCGGATTTCCTTGTGATGGCGGGGTCCCACTGTGAGAACAGGATCTCAATCAGAGGATGCGTATCAAACAGGTGAAGGAGCCTCGACTCCCGGCTGAGCCTTCCGGTTTCCGCTGCTTCGTGTAGCTGAGACAACAAGGTCGGACACACAACTGTTTGTTGAGAACACGCAGGAATAATCAGGGAAATTGTTTCAACAGTCCTAAACACTTGGGAAAACGTCAGCACAAGATGTGCAACTCTGAAGAACAGTCAGATGTTTCCAAAGATCACAAAACTGGATCCCAGACATGGTAGAATTGAATGAAGAACGAGCGCTTCGTTCCTGTTTCCCAGAAAGGGACTTGTTGTTTTTTTGAATTCGGTGTGAAGGGGATGCACAGATTGTTCTTGTCTCGCCGAACTTATTCTGCAGGAAAGACTTCGATGGTTCTGTGCAGTGCACGGGGCCTGTGGGTCCTGTGGGATGCCTGCAAACACTGCAGTTCTCACTGCAGCTGTTGAGTTGAACAAAACTGTTGGGTTATTACCAACTCGCAACAACAGCCTTGGGCTCTTGTGTGCTCGACAAATGAATCGCGCGGTGATTGCAAATAGCTACTTTTGGAGTGAACAGGAAGTAACAAATTGCATCTTTCCAGAATGTGAGTTTCTCAAATGGGGCACACAGCGTCGTAGATTCACGGTGGTTGTGGAGGCAAGATAATTAAGTTACTTCATCAAGCGCTTAATTCTCAAAGAGTGCGCGTTGTCGGAAGGCATCAGTTCTTGAGCTCAATCATGTTTGTTGAAGTAGAAAGCAATTAATTAGATGATACCGGGAAAAGGAACCCAAATTGAGTCATTATTCATACTTCATGTTTTTTGGGGGACCCAGTCGGAAATTCCTGAGAGATAGAGATCCGCTGATCCGTGGGGATGACAGTCTGCATACGGCAGGAGCGGCTGCTTCTGTCTTCGTTTTCGAGCATAATTCAAGGTTCTTCATAAATTCAAACAGTTTGAGTTTTTGAATTGGTCAGAGTTGTGGATGAGGTTCCTTGTCAAGAAGTGTGGGTACCTTCTGACCCTGGTGACATTGCTGGTGCTCCAGTGTCTGAAGGTGTGTGGTCAGCGTTTGAACACCGAACACAATGGGCATTCTACCGCCCCAACAAACATCGTTCTGCGAATGTTGATAGAAATCACGAACGCGCCGCGAAAAGCGTTATTTCCCTTCTCGTGTGAGAATTGTCAGAATCACAAACTGCCTGTCGAAGTGAAACCCGGTGTCGCGGGGCGAGATACCCCAACCCCGCCCCCAACATGGACTACCGTTCTGTCAGTCAACTCTGCCCTGGCTCAAGGCAGCGTTGTCACTTTGGACAGGGACAATTCTCGTATACATCAATTTTATCTTGATCCACCGTAACGAGATGGATGTGAAAAACCAGACCCAGATCCAGATGAGTGGCTGAACATTTCGGCCCGAGTCATCGTAGCCGTGGGCACCGGTTCTCCCAGCAGCTGTTGGTACTTCGTCCAGATTTTCCGCGAAAGAGGCAGCTTTATTACAGGCATACCACCATGGCTTCACCAAATTGCGAACACCTGAATAGGTGTGCCTCTCACAACCCATTGTGTTCCGCTGTTTCCTCCCTACACAATTAGCAGAATCGCTCGTCTGCCTTTTTACCTCGGCCCTATTTTTACCGCTGCGGCTTTTCCGACAACAGTGGAAATAGATTGCACTGACGTGAAGGATTTACCGCTGTCTGTACCGGGTGTGATTTTTCTCAAGATCCACAGGTGCACGAACTTGAAGAAGATCATCGAATGTTCCGTTGAAAGGTTTAGTCGCAGGGCAATTGGGCCGAAAAGTACCGCAATCATTCGTAGATGGAGTCTTGTCTTTTTGCGAATAGAGTGGTGCCCCCAAAATGCGAATTCTAATGATGCTCCTTGATTGATAAAATGCAAACGGGCTCAACTTCCAGAAGCTGGGAATTTCAGAAAAGTCGCAGTTTTGTTCAAAGATACAAGAATTGCGTTTCAAACACCGTGGTCCTCAAGGTGGGAACCAGCGGATTCTGTGGCTTCTTCTCGACTCAACCCAGATTTGTTCCCGAAACATCAAATACAGGCGGATCAGCTCTAAAGAAGATAAACGTCGTCGTTGGTCAACGTAGATGTTGCATGTCCCTCATTTTTAACAAGGCTTGGTGGTGCGCCTTCCGGACTTAAAGAGTATGAACGCGCAGTAAATACGGTTTGACCTGCATGAATATTTCATATTCTCCTGCATTAGCAAAATTGGTTGCCTTCTTTGACCTTATCGTGTGAGCACAAAAAAGTGCTGCAGGTGCACGGTTCTCCTGAGTTACCTACCTCGTAACGTTCCGGCAATGAAAAGCCCAGGCCACTTCATGATGACCTGGACGAACGACACTGCTGGGACGAGCCCTGTGTGGGTGACAAATATATACAGCGGGAAGACCTGATAAACATTGGTCCTTACATCAGTACATGTACCTTCCCTTGGTTCACAGCGCGTGTGCCAGCACACACACACACACACACACACACACACACACACACACACAGCAGGTCGCAACCGACAATGGTTGGAACTCATGCATGCAAAGGTATTGCAACAGGGTGTTGGTCGTTGTCTGCATGTACATCAAGCTCTGTGGTCACACATGGGTCTCGACTCCAAATGTGCGCTGGGCCACAGTGCGAAATGTCGTCAGAGCTGTGCGTGAGGCTCTGGCGCACGTACCGGTTGTGTGAAACGGGGGTTGGGCGTCTGCAGAGCGAGAATGACTCGCTCAGTCTGTTCACTTCCGCTCAGAACCTCGTCATCACGGTTGTAAAGCTCAATTCATTGACCCATCTATTGGCTCCTCAACAAATTGACACTGACCGCAACAACTTTAGTGCCAACGGTGCAATCAAATGAGGAATAATCCTGAGTCTCTTTGCAGCAGCTTCTTGGTGGGACGACGGCGCACGACGTTCGCTCGGCGGTGAAGCTGCGCGCACGTCGGCAGCTGAGACTTCTCTCCGCCACGCAGCTACAGCCGCGCATGGGAAGTAGTCTCGCGTTGGGCTTCAAAGGCACATGCCGGGATCTATTCTCTTCTTGATGCAGACATCAAACGCAGCGTGGAAAGTAAGTTTTTGTTCTTCATTTTTCTGCTTGGGTGTGATGTCTGCGGAATTTAGTTTTGCTTGCAGTTGTTAGCTTTAAGGTGAGACAGGGTGAAGTTTTTCTGACAGGAACATTGACTCTCGTCTGCGTTTCTTCATATCCGTTTTTACAGGAGCGAAATTGAAGTCGGGAAGGAAATGAATATCTCAAGAGAACTGCTGGCTGCACCATAATTTGCAGGAAAGTGGCACATTGCATGTCTTTCCTTCTCTCTCTCCAAGACATTGCCCAAAGGGACACTGTTTCGCCTGACAAACACACGTGGGGGAGGTTTCTTATGAATTTCTCCGTGAGAAGCTGGCAGCACCAGCCATGTACATTGTCTCGTTTATTGCCCAGTATTGCTGGTTGAGTATTTGAGGATTTCCATAGGACAAGACTGATAAGACCAAGACGGACTCTCTCTCTCTATGGCGGTGAATGTTCTAAATTGAGCGCAAAAGCGAACCTTGCGCTTCAATCGGGCAAAGTCCGCGTGCAGTCTCGCCGCACTTCTCATTGTTCTACGAAGCTGTGCTTGACCTGTGGTTATGTCGAGTGCAACACGAAGTGTGAACAACCTTGGTTGTGTTCTTGTTTCGTTGCCGATTGTTTTGAAGTGGCCAACAGGCTACTGTTTCGGGTTCAGTGTGGACTTCGTGAGAACCTGACGGTCGTACAGGTTCCTGTATATCCGTAACGGCAGGGGTTTGGCTGACACCTTGCTGACACAAGAACAAGATCTGTGTCCAGGCTGTTGTCCGGTTATCTGAGTAGAGTGTGTACAAGTAGATGTCAAAGGTGCAGGCTCCTAGGATGTTTGCAAACTTGTTTGACAAACATCTCGTTTGAGATTGCTTCTGATGTCAACATCGTGTTCAGGGCATCGGAGGAAAACAAACGTGATCGCTTCTGATGACAAGGCAAATAAATGCGTAATTTACCGTCTGTTGTGATGGTCACACCAGCTGCACCTCAAATATCGCTGTTTTGCTTGCATAAAACAGCTGTGTTGATGCTTTTGTTTGAAATCTGCACCAATGCAAACAACCGTTCACAAAACTGATAAAGACATGCAGGTTCCCCTGCAACTTGACTCAAGCGGATACGTACAACGAGAAAAACACATTTTCCGGTTGCAATCTGACGGAATTAGTGAGCGCTTGTAATTGCTGAGAAAGAAAACTGGACCCCCTGCCCGGGCTGCGGAGGATCCACCGAGGTCGTGGTATTTTTCTTGCCAGCGAACCACTGTTGGAACTCTTTGTAAGTTACCTTCCGTGTTTCGTCTGTTTTCCCAACACACCTTCGTCGTTCGAACTTCACAACAGTGAGGTTTGGATGCGTCATGTCGCAGTTCGGTTTTAGACACGTCCGGTGCTACGTCCTGTGCGTTACGGGACTGGACGTCGCACGTGTTGCACCTCAACCTCTCTGGTTTCAGTGGAGGTCCAGGGCCGAGGCAAATCTGAAGCAGGTAAACATCGTTGATCTTTGTCAGGCAGTGACACCTCATCTGATACCCCGCTTTGACTCCTGTAGGAAAAGGCATTGCGAAATACGTATCAGACTCTGCAAAAAGTGGGGAGGCCTCATTAATTCATCAACTGCACTCCACCTCCAGCTGTGCCCACATTTGCGAGATCCATTTTGCTTGAGTGAAAACATTTTGGAATAACTTGGGATTTCAACAACCCATCCCAATAATGAAATACTGTTGCCTTTTGGTCCCAGCCCTGACACGCGAGAATCAAAAGCTGATCTACTACAGCACGATTCTCCACGCCTTTCATGAATACTTGAGCTCAGACAAAAAGAACAGCGCGTTGACCAGGCATAAATATCAGTTGACACTGAAGCTGCCTGTGTGCGCTTGGGCATTGTGAATGGATTGTAAATAACAACAATCATTTTTGGCATAAATGGAACAGGCTTCTGGAATGCAATGAGATGGCGATTGTGAGGGGAATTGGATCTCCCTGGGTATCAATCATTGTCGTCAGTTTTATTTGCGTTTCGTATTGAGACTTCCATTTCAGATCCGTTTTGGGCATTTTGGTCCCGAGTGTTCTTGGAAACCATCTTTTGTTTCTTTTTCTCCAACCAAACAATGAATCGAGTCATCTTTCAGAATTTGTGGAAAAGTCGAATTGTGAGACCCCTGTGTCTGCCTCTCGTCCGCTGGTCTGAAATATTTCTGCAAATTGAGACGCATCTCTCCGTCCGCCGCTGTGCTGTGGTCCGGCGAGACCAACAACAGCTTTGGTTGATGCAGCAGAACAACGAAACTCAATTGTTCTCGTCTGTGCTCGGACACTCAAACATTCAGGATTTACAAAACAACCGGAAATCCCGTACAAATATTCCACGGAGGTGATGACCCAGAACGAGACAAGGCCAATAAAAATGTGTTCACCTGTTGTTTTTGTCGGCTGACATTTCAGGGACTCGCTATGAAGTGTGCGCAAAGCACACAAAATGTGAAATTCCGTTTTTGTATGAAGAGTGAGGCTAAGTTGAAGAAAAGTCCTCAAGACTGAGGCAATGAAAGAAGGTTACACACATCCTTTCAGCAGACGGTGACGTAGAATCCTTCCCATTCTCCTGGGAAGGATTTTGCCACACCAAATGGAATGAAATGTCAGAAATCCCAGGAGAAGGGAAGTCAGAACCTTTCTTCAGCTGAACGTACTCGTGCACGGCTTTCATAATCTGAAATCTCCTCGTGATGGCAAGGAGTCACGTGTACTCGTGGAAGAGTTACGTGTACTCGTATTCAAATGAAGTTCTTCACCTCGAGAAAATCCTCATGTGGTGAATCCAGAGGATAAGAGTGGAGAAAAGCATCGCCTGCGGTTGTGAAGCCGTGAGATTTGGGATGGATTAAAGGGTTTCACTTGTGATTCCATTCATTCAGAAGAGTAGAGATGCCAACTGTGAATTTCTCTTCGCTGAAGATCTCAGAAGAAGAACCTGCTGCTGCTGATGCTAGCGGCTCTCATGGGCTGAATTGCCCACTTGAGCGTTTTCCGTGTGATCTTCTTGTGGGAGCATGAAGGGATTTCATGTCCTGTTCAGTCGTCGCGCAATGCGAACGTTTGTTTGCAGAATAACACGAAAGCCGCGACTTAAAAAGAACCTGCAATTGTGGGGTTCGTGTCACACGTGTTCTGACATCGTCGACAAGAATTGCCTGGTCTCCCGAAACTGCAATTCTCAAGAAGAATCGAATGTCGGTATCTTTGTCTCTGTGGAGCTGAGAACTGCATCGACAACACCTAAAAACTGCAGGCCTCGTACAGCGGTCACAGGCGACGTCCCTAAAACCACTTACAGAGCCAGAACCCAGACGATTCCGAGATCCGATAACATCGTTCGCGTCAGACGGAGCTTGACTTTCGGCTTCGACTGAACCTGAAGCTCTTGACATCAGTTGATTTGAAAGAACACAAACTGGTAAAGGTCACTGTGGGCAATTCACAGTTCATTGCAGACACATTTGCATAATTCTCGTCATTTTCGGACATTTTCAGCCAGTCACGTGCTTTGATGCAGACAATTTCTTTTCTGTAACAACTGAAGCCACAAAATGGGTTGTCCTGCCCTTCTGTGGTTGGAACCCTCGACTTACGACAACCCCAGCAACATGATGTATTTCTTCACATCGCGACCATTGTCCAGGTGCACCAAAGCCACGGTGACGGAAGTGTCCACGACAAGGGGAGAGCTGAAGAAGTGTTTTCACCTCAGTAGGCGCTGTGCATGAGTATGTTTGCATTGAAAAGCGACATTTGTCCACGATGGGAGCTGCATGTTTGGACAAGGCGGACAAAATACGAGTTCTCAGCCCATTAAACTGATAGGAGAAACAATAGCGGCCATTACGTCGCGTAGACCGGAGAACCGTCGCACCCAGAACTTACCGTACAGCTCCGTTCAGAGTGTAATGTGATGAAATGGAGTGTCACTTGTCTTTTGTGAGTCCCGAGTGATATTTTGTTTCACACTTCCATTGCGCTGATGAGAGAACATTAGTCGTCCTGACGAAGTTCCATTAAAGAAAGATTGTATTTGCCAAAGGCTCCTCTTTCTTTGAGGCGCAGTGGTTTAGGTTCCTGCAGTGTATATACGACGTGAATTACCGTTCTGTTTTGGATGCAGCGACAGAAACACAAAGAAACTGTTGTGTTTATTTATTTCTCCGTTTCGCTCTGATGTCAGAGGGAGAAGCGGATAACTGAGCATCATGTGCAGGGTTAATCACAAAGCACCTACTGAGAGCCATAACTGCCAGCATTGGTAAGCCGCGGCGCGGTGCGATGTTCAACCTGTGAGGTAATCATTGGTCTCTCAAGCGATGTAAAGTCGCGTTACCAGGTGCGCCGACGAATCCTGAATTTCCGTTCTAGCGTGAGCCCCACTGCATGCGCAGTTCTTCTGGAGCTTATTTTTTTGAAGACCTCTCATTCAGTGTTGCGCTAACAGTGGTATCTTCTTCCCCGGGACGCGTGATGCCAGCTCTGTTTCGCAACCACCGAGGGACCTGGAGCTTTTGAAAGGCTCTTGCTCTCTGTTGGCACCTTGCTGTCTTTTTGTTCTTTGTGACGGTGCGAAGGAACCTGGTGGAAGCGGTGAGGGATCATCGCGCACTGCAGCTTTCGTGCCGTGCCGCTCATCTCGAGAGAACCTCAGGCCGTCTCGAGATGAACTGACAAAAGCTCTGTCAGCATCTCTTTGTCCACACAAACTGGGGTCGACCAGAATGTTTGAAGTCGTGCCGTGAGCTTTGCAATAACCTTTCATGGCGTGTCTCATGAAAATGGCGCCTCCGGTGTCAGGCTTGTTGCAGAGTCCAAAGAAAGAGTCACACTGCCACTTGCATGATTTAAACGGGGGAAGCAACGCGCTGAGGCTCTTGTTGAACTGGAAACAGTGATAAATTGGTTCAGTAAATCACCTGCCACAACGTTAAAATGACCAGAACAGCTTCGTTTTTGCGAACAATGATGTAGAGTTGCTGTTTTCACGACTGACCTCGCGTGCGCAACTCATGCCGGAAAGAAAACGTTCGGAGCAAACCTGCAGGCCTGCTTCTGGGAATGTTTCGTTTCGCGTTGTCAGATGAAATTAAAATTTAAAACTCACGGCTGTCTCGGCCCATACGTCTGCTCCGATGAAGCTGCACTGTTTTCAACCGCAGCCACACGTATTTACGTGATGGGCAAAATAACGCATTGAAACCGCTCTGAAATGTGATATGTGCGAGGTTTTATGCTGGGGCCGTGCAACTTGCAAATTTGGGTGCCTTGACTAGGATAATTTTGAGTGGCGTACTTCTGTCCAAGTTCTGATGCTGAGCGTCAATGCATC
>JAAUXT010030121.1_pt1 | contig 12529 bp, 11 predicted proteins | sample 7278171 | NCBI WGS metagenome assembly JAAUXT01 (sample SAMN14350112, study PRJNA611818) | marine sediment metagenome | isolation source: surface marine sediment (1.8m) | place: French Polynesia: Moorea | collected 2018-08
GCTTTGATGCTCAGCATCAGAACTTGGACAGAAGTACGCCACTAAAAATTATCCTAGTCAAGGCACCCCAATTTGCAGGTTAAACACGGCCCCAGCAGAAAACCTTCGCATCGCGATCAGCAAAACTCAGAAAGCCCATTCTGCCAAGTCTGTCATTTGATTCGGGTCAATGTCTGAGTCAAAGGTGAAGTTAATTGCAAAATGATGGTATCAGACTGGGCTCCCTATTGTACATTTGACATGAGCAGGATACGAGACTGCGGTGCGGAGACCACGCTTAATTGTCATGTGCACCGTGTCGCCCTGCGCCACAGTGGGAGTTCCATGTCACGCTAAGGGCCAAAGCAACGCATTCCGAGTTGCGGCAAAGACAGATGACCACGGGTGAAAATTCGCTGAGGAATCCAGAAAAAAAACATTCTGAGCTCAACTTCGCAATGGCTGCCCGCTACTTTCACTGGCAGAACAAAAGCAGCTTGGCTCGCATCTAAACGGTTCCTTCATTGCTCGTGTCGTTGATGCATCCGCGGAGGGATTGAGCACCATGTTGAAGCGCCGTATCTGATGCGAGGCTGTGCAAGACGGACGCAAACTGCGCCCTCGGTGACCATAAAACGAGATGCTGAATTATTCTGTGATTCCTCCAGACCAACAATCACACGAAGGGGATTAAAGTCCATCTCAATAATCAATGAGCTCCACATCCTCCACAGCCCGAGTTCCGATAGCGTCGGTCAAGAGAGCGCCGAGACCTACAAATCTGCGCCGGCGCCGCAACGAGAAACACGTCGGTTGGAACTTGGCGTGGAAGCACCTTTCATGATTTCTCTGCTTTGGCTGTGTGCAGAACATTTTCAACTTTTACTCAGCTTTCACTCAGAGACCAGGAGAGACGTTCAAGTCAAACTTGTTCACGAGGGGAAAGTTGGAAGAATTCGTACATTAGTCGCTGCGAATCAACCTGAGCAGTCGTCACCATCGTTGCGGTTTTACATCTGAAAACTATTGTGATGAAATGTGCAAACACGCCTCTTGTGGGAGTTGGCGCCGCTTTTAGCGCTGAACAAGCCTCGAGCCCTGCTGGAAGAGGAATCCCGTCTTCTCTTCCCCAAATGTTTGCTCACGAAATAAGGCAGCAGAAAAACCTCTTGTTGTCGTTCAATCACACAATATTTTTCATCATCTTCGCTTCTCCTGAGCAAGAAGACAAGAAAAAACACTCTTGTGTTCCAAGCAAAACTGCGAAAGGCTTCTGAGTTCACATGGTGAAGACAACAATGTATCCGGAGAACTAAGCTTGTGAGCGCACCAGCTGAAAAAACTCAAATGCCAAAGAAAAACAATACAGATGTCCTTTCTCCTGCAACATTCAGCCATGCACATCTCGTTGTCATGCAGAATGAACATTGGTGAATCTTAATTAGTTACCAAAAAGAACGGGTCATTGCAGACGAGTTTGGCAGGGCTCCTTCTGTTCACCTCAGTGGTACGAGTATCACATCGCGTTCGGTCTGCATTTTCTCCTTTTCTTCCAAACTTGGCACAGAAATAAATCTCATCGAATGCACGAAGACTCAGAAGTCATTTGGTGCTGCGGATCTGCGCACAGAAGGATGTTTTTCATCATAAGCTGAAGGACATCAGCTCATCAAAGTCTCACGGGCACACCCGACACCACAATCAATTTCCGTCAGGTTTCCGCGAGTGCAGCGCGATCCATAACGGACCGACAGACGAAATCGTCCTCAGCGAAATCAGGGAAGGCGTTCCTGTGAACAGCAAGTCTCGGAGCCACAAATTCGACGTTAAGTGTTGATGATGGACAAGAGAATGAACCGTCTGGTTGTGTCTTCATCTGGACAACTACGCGAGCAGCGTGGGCTTCTTCGGAGCCTCGTGCTGTTGTGTAACACGAGTCTATCGGTTCCTCGATTCCTCGAGAACCGAAACAACTTTTAAAGTGACACAAGCCCCAAGACTGATTGCATCACTTGACCTTGATGACATTTGACACCAGAGCGCGCTACTGGATCTCTCTTTTGAGCACACCAGTGGATGCATCTGGAGGACGCATCAGAACTCGAACAAGACCATAAATAGCATGTGTAAAGCTGACTCAGGGCAGTTGCCTGAGAACACCTTTGCTTGATTGATCTGTTGCTATACTAATTTATTGTACACTGTTTGCTATTCTTGATCACAAAGATGATTAGACAAATAAACCTAAGACTGTTGGCTCAACAGGCTGAAACTGAGATGAACTGGTTTGATTAAGTGAGTATGAGCGTGACTTGGTATGGGTAAGGAACTCGAGGCGGGCACCCCAGGCCCCCAACACAACAGTGCTGAGGCTCCAGCAGCAAATCTTGAGCACAAAACGAGCACTCCTCTGCTGATCTGAAGGGCCGTCGGAGTTTCTCTCAATCGAGTGAATTCAATTACAGACTCCCGACTTGTACTGGAATTAAAATGCAAATCAAGCATGAGATCACTGCTCCACTGGGCAATAAAAGCCACGATAATATTCGGGGCTCTTGGTTCCCTTCAGGATCATATTTGCTCGCTTCCTCCGAGTTCATTATCCGCGCGTCCCACAGTCGGCTCGGATCCGGTGCGCCGGGCGGGATTAACTCGAGATGCGGAGGAGATGGACGTGGAGACTCCGACTCTTATCGCAAACTTCATCAAACCGCAACAAGAGAGCGAGTTTTGGAGCCCTTTGTAGAACTTTGCAGACTGTTTCTCATCACTGAGTGGTGAGGAAAGTGTTCGTTGCTGTCAGCGACAGAAAGCCGCACAGCGTGGACGCTGCTCTTGAGATCTCCGTTTGATTTCTCAGCTTGAATCGTTTTTTTTTTCTCTGTCTCGTTGTGTGAGAGGGAGAATTTTGAAATGGAACCAACCCATGTACAGGCACGTTTGTCTTTGCACGGACAGGAACCCGAACATCAGGTTCGCCCTCCTCTCTGCCATCAGTGGGACACCAAGCATCAGTCGGTACAATCAGCGCACGGGTTCTGGAAAAAGAGAGAGATTCGTCAACATTTGGTGTTCAGTTCCCAACTGATGTTTTTTTTTTTTTTTGCAAAGACGTTCTGGAAACCAGTGGTCAGTGGTTCAAACAGCGGACTAATTTCTTCTAAACTCCTGTCGTTGAAAACTACGCGCGATACCTGTTGAGATCCACAAAATTTTTCTTGGCAACGTCGATTTCCATTTTCATCCAACAAATGGGTGTGGCAATTTCACTCGAAAACGTGCGCCGTGCACTTTTTCTGTCTGGCACAAAAAATGTCTCCAGTTCTTGGTGGTTGTGAAGTTCAACAGGTTAACGGGGACGCGACGGAAGGAGAGACGCCAAATTGGGCGAGATCGGATCGATGGAGACTCATTGACGTGGAAAAGTAACGGCTTCTTTTTCAAGGGAAGAGTATTGAACAGCAACTCTGCTCAACTTTTTCTTGAACAGTTGGAACTCTGTTTTTTTTTTTTATCGAAAGAACTCCAACCAGACTGCTTTGCGATCAAACCATTTTGACTGCACCAGTGAAAACAGATGAGACAAGACGAAGTCACACTCTTTTCACAAATTCGAACTTTTATTTCACCAATATATCCTTTTTCTTCAAAATGTTTGCAGAGATGCGGATGGCAAGAGCAGAGACTGTGTCACTGACATGTATCATAACAGTCTGTCGTGCGAAAGAGAAGGCACGGCTGGAGTTTTCAGTTCACGAAGTGCGTGTGCTGTGAAAATGACCAACGTTCTGCTCGTAATGTCTCTGAAGGAAGGTTTCGTCAGTCGAAAAGGCACGGTTCAGTTTCAAGGCAGGTCAAGGATTTCAGTTTGGAAAACCGTTCCACAAATTGCGAATTTTCGTCGGGAGCAGCGATACTTCACACACGGTTCGTCTCCGGTTCTTCAGACACCTCTGGGTGTGAGGACAAAAGCTGAAACTGCTCTTTGCAAGACAATCAAGCGCGTGCACTTTCTACAATTGACAAAGTTTCTTTGGTCCACATTTCAACGCAAATCGTCCAACAAACTGAGCTTCACACTTCCATGACAACAAAACTGAACTGTGACACGAGAATGAGCATTTCAGCAAAACCGTCCACTGCGATACGAACAGAAAAAGTGAAAGCAGTGCAGTTCAACAAAGCAAAAGCTGGACAAGAGAAGGGCACACCCAGTGAGAGAGAGTCTTTTTCCTTGATCTAAAGCAAACGACACAACAAGAAAGAAAGCAACATGTTGTTTCAAATTTCAAAATTGATTTTCAGAGAGCGATGACACCGGATCGAGGATGTGAAGTCGAGTCTGGAAGCCGGGCGCGTTTCCACCAACTCAGTTCCTCCTGCGCAGATCAATTCCGCACATCTGATTACGCAGATCAATTATCACTTGTTTCAATACAAAACGCTTGGACAAACTTATCACATGGAAAATCACTTGTGTACAAAGGTACAAACACATTTACAGCAGTCTTGACGCACACCACGAAAGGTTCGTTCGTTTGGTGGCCTCAGCCCCTCCAACACAACTTCGCAGACGCAAGAGCGGGAAACTCATCTTCATCTTCGTCACCGGAACAAGAACAGCACCGATCTTCACAGCTTCTTGTTCAATACTGTTTCTTGTGTAAAACTACAACTAACCCGTGGACAAAACAATGTGCACGCTGTTCACTTTGGTGAGAAACGTTCATGACTAAACGCAGAACGTCACGAGACGAATACTCGTGTTTGACACTTGAAGCTGTGGCCCGCTGTCCATGCGGCCACAGTCGATCCCACTCGCCCATGCAACAAATCTGCACGTGTACGTGGACAAAACGGACGGAGTTCCTTTCACTCGAGAAACCTCAACACTGAATCACAATAACACAAACAGTGAATCACAAAACACACAGAAATACTCCAAACACCTGATCTCAGAAACAATGAAGACAAATCTCGTCACAGCTGTGCCGCCAAGTATTTGATACTTCCAAAGATAACTGAGGATTCTCTCACTCAGCTTGATACAACTAAGGTCGGTGTTTTCACTTCCTCTCTGTGAGAGAACGCTTGCAAAGTTTCAACCGGTTCGTGTCACAAAGTTTGCCAGGAAGGACCGACGCAGCTACCCACTGCAAACTGCAGTGCCGAAAAGAGATAGTCAATGGCTGAATCATGGCCCAAGCAAGCCCACGTTCACTCTGCACGGCGCCTCCCCGGCCCGCACACCGGCGCCCTCTGGTGCGACGTCGCCGCGTCACTCGGCGTGGTGTTCGGCGCAGCGCCGCAGCGCCGTCGCCGCCTTGTGCTTCTTGCTCGTGACGTGCTGCGCGAACTGCGGCTGTGAGCTCACCGTCGCGTTGCACACGGCGCAGTAATATTTGCCACTCGGCGTGCGGAAGTTGGAGAAGTCGCCGCCGCCGCCGCGTCGCCTTCGCCCGCCCGGCTCGACGTCGCCGCTGCCGCTCGAACCGACGCCGTCGAGCAGCGCGCGGCTCCCCTCCGTCGGGTTCGGGAACTGAGAACTGAACAGCTCCAGGGCGCTCTCCGATGACCCTGGAAAAGGCAAAGTGAAGTATCAACCGGTTACTCAGGAGGATTTCAGCAGCGATACGAGCACTGAAATGACGGTTGCTGTGAGGCGAAGGTTTTCAGCGCTGACGAGTCTCGTTTGCCAAAAACGGTGAAGATGAGGAACGTAGTGGGTGACGCAAGCTGCACCGACAATCGCAACTGCAGTGGAATTGAACAGAATCTGGCGTCGTACTGGGTCCCAGTCCCAGTGCCAGCACATGAGTAACGAGATGACTGAGACTCACACATTCCGTCACCTACACTTTTTTAATGCATCCAACCCCACAAAGCATTTTTCTCCTGCAGGTGTTCTGTTTCTGGTGCAAGTGAGTGCACTGAGCTCGATACTTTGCCAACCGCTTTTCTCGATTGCGAACTTCTGAAAAGCCAAAACATCTCTTTTTCTTGTTCTGCATCTCTGACATTTTCATCGGGAATTTGTTCACCAAATTTTGGCATCTAAAGTTGAGAATAGAAAATTGACCCAATTTCGGAGAATGCGAGAGCTCGTCTTGACAATAAAAACGCTCGAAGAATGTCAACCAAGCCTTGAGGTGTTTCTTTTCTTCCACAAAAGGTTCACTTAACGCGCTTCCACTGAGAAAATAAAGGTCTCAGGGAAACAGAATATCGCCTCCAAACACAGACACTGGGAACACAAGAGCGTGACGCGACTGGTGGGAGCAATGTTTCCGCAATGTTTTGCAACAATTTTTCAGCAAACAAAACTGTGACTTTGAAAAACTTCTGTGAGCAAAGGATTCAAACATGAAAGAAAACGAAACCAATTTTGTGATTTTTTTTTGAAGTTTTAATTTTCCCTGACTTTTCCAGAATTTTGCCAACACTGTCCATTTTTCCTGACTTTTCCCTGACTGGAAAATTTCTTCTAAAATTTCCAGGTTTTCCAGACCGAGCGGGAATCCAGAGGTGAGTCACCCAAGTGACAGACAGACAGACACACACACACACACACACACACACACACACACACACACACACACACACGTACGTTAATCACGTGGCTCCACGCGCGCCTGTTCGAAGTGCGCTCAAAGACAACCCTTTGTCGACTCTTTTTCAGCTGCCAAAACATTTCTTGAAATTTTTTTTTCAGTTCAGCTTTCGCCTGAAATGCAGCCGACATTTCTCTCATCTTCAAATGTGATCGTTTTTTCTTGACATGGAAAGATTAAAAAGTGCACGACCCGATACAAATTGTGCCATCTCTTGTTGAAGACAGAAAACACAGAGAACGACACTTCGCTCCTGTGGACAAAAACTGCCCTAGTGTGTCGACTCGTCTGCACCAACACGTACGCCCGTGTGGTGAATGATTTTGGATGAAACTGAACGCATATGTGTGAATTTGTTGGTCAAAAGACGTGGTTTCTTGGTACAAACACAACAGCGAAGTCGAGCCAGGAGACTGGTGATTTACTTGGAAACGCATCACCAGATTCTCCCGCTGACGTCTCGACATCGTCATCCACAGCTCTGCCACAATGCACAGATTGAGGCAACATCTTCAAACCAATTTCAAAATGTTTCTCCCACTCATCGACAAATGTTCTCTCAGAGTTTTATGAAGCAGACACAGATGTCACGACTCCTGCATGTGCAACGCGATGCAGCTTTGACCTTTTACGCACAAAGCGAAGGTGGGTCGAATTGTTCAAATTTGCATTTGGAGTGCCAAAGTTGCTTCAAGGTTGCCAAAAATAAATTACTTCAGTGATATTTCTGGAGCACATGCTCTTTGCTGGTTGTGGAGAATACGCGCCGTTCTGCTCGATACTGATTCGGCACCAAAAAACAAACTTGGCGTTCTTTTCGTAAGACATGAGAAATCAATGAGAACTGCTGGAGTGGCGATGGAAACGAACTTCTCAAGGGGAAGATATCGAAGACAGCCAGGGGCCAAATCCCACTTCTCCTCCGCTCCTCTCGCTTCCAACGCAAGTCGCAATTCTGCCGTGTGACAAGATTTTACTTCCAGTGCGAACAGCCGTTGTGTGCATCGCACAGAAATTTGTTCAGAGCCGAACACAGTGACGCTCAAGGAGCAACATCGGACTGTGTTCAATCACTGTTGAAAATGCACGCGTTTCACAGTCCCCAGACCCCATATCTACGTAAAAGCAAGTTCCCCATTGTCCGGACCACAAGCGTTACAGCGTACATAACGCTGACAGTGACACCAGCCTCACTGTTTTCTACAGAAAAAATCACTCACAGTTACTTTATTTTCTCTTGAAACAAAATTATCACAATTAATTCTTAGAATGTGTTCCATTTTCTAAAATTTGTACAGGGAATTTACTCTAAAATATTTATACTTTATGTGCAGGAGTGATGGTTGTGTAATGATCTATAAAACAGTAATACCAGAGTTACTTTTGCATCACTGTTGCGTTACTGTCAAAAACATTTTTAAAGTATTATTTTTGGTACTCCTGGTAAACTGAACATGTGGGAAAAAGCATTAATCTATCTACCCTTTTCACTACAAAAGTTTAGAATGAAAAAGATACCCTGAAGTGTCTCTTTCTTTCTGAAAAAAATGACAAAAAAATAAACTGTGATGACAGTAACACAGTGTGACTTTCTCCAGCATTTGTAACGTGAGGTACTCTGATTTTAGAGTTACTTTCTCAGTTTATTTGAAAGATATTTATTGTGTAGCTGCATAAATTATTCAGAAAGGAAGAAGATTTGGTAGCTTATTAGCTTCCATAAAGAGAATGGAAAAATGTTTGTTGCACAGGGAGGAAAATGCTGATTTTAAATCTGGGCTGGGTGGTCCGGACATTGGGGAACTTGCTTGTAACGGATTCCATGTCGTCCCCTCGCTTCACGCACTCATTTTGGAAGCCATTTGGAACATGTCTGCATTCCGATGCTCCACGAAAGACAATTTTTGTTTCACAAAATCGTGTTCATGTGCAGAAGTACTCTGGGAGCGCAAGGCGAACAAACACCACGAGCAAATTGGCAGCGCTTCCTCAGTCTCTCAATTAACAACAACAGGGGTCGTCCGCTAATTTATTACTTTGTGTACCTGTGTCTGTCCTCCAAAGATATTTTTCTCACGTCCCACGCAACCCATCCAAAAGGTTACACTTTCATTCTTCAGGCGATCTCTGTGTGTTGCGGATGAGACTGAGAAAATTTGCCATGGAAGAGACAAACGGAAGACGAGATGTGTGGGAATCAATCACGAGAGTGACACGGACCAATTGCAGCTGCAGCGCGGCCGGAGCGTCGGCTCATCGCGGCGCGAGGCCCCCGGGATCCCGTGGGAGGTCCGCCCCGACCAGCCGCACCCATCTCACGCTCCTGCCCAACGATTCCACTGCGGGAATTTCCCCTGACTCTTCGATTGAAGTGCAAATCACTCATTCGTGTTGGTGCGAACCACGAACGTTTCAAGTTGGTTGTTTTCAACGCGATTTGGAAGACAACCACTCGGCCAAACGTGAAAGCAAAATTCCCCCCCCCCCCCAAAAAAAAAATCTCGTTGGTCTGTTCTTCATATCGAACTTCATGTTCGTTTCCCAAAGGTGCTGCAACAAATTGGAAACTTTCAACATGAATCTCGCAGCACCGCAGGGAAGGTCGCTTTGTTTGAAAGTCAAAACCGTTCAGCACCGGCATCGAAAGGCTGATCGGATCCAAGTTTGTTGGACATGCAGCTTGGCGTCCTCGTGGCCTTCGCGAACAGCTCATCCATAACACCAACTTTTTCCTTGTCCTTCAATTAACCGGTGCGTGTTGCGGGTTCTTTCAATGCATGCGAAAGCAGCCCGCGGTGCAGCACCACAACCTGCTCAGCGCAGCAGCGAGCGACTCTTTTAATTCGCTCGGATCGAGGCAAATTAACTCGAGTGTTGAATGAGAACGAGGATCCCGCAACAAGCGTTCGGATTGCGACACGACGCATTTATAAATCTCACCAGAGCGCCATCGAGGTACGAGTAAAGGATCTCAAATCCTCCATCGTGGAGAACCAGAAAGTTTGCAGCGCAACGAAATCAGCTTGAGTCTGGGTGTCCACCACCAGATGACAAGAACACACAGGTCGAGCAGCATAGAGGGCAACCAACACAAAGTCGTGCGTATCAGCGAGGGGAAGTCACGAAAACTGGGCTTCATTTCCAGACTCTCTTCGATGCGAACAACCTGGAGGAAATCAGGTTCGTGATGCAGACGAAACTCCGACGGCAAAGTTCTGCCGACACGTTACGTCCAACTTTGACTTTCGACGGTTCGCAACTCCCCGCCAATGTCAAATTTTGCGGTCAAGGTTTTCGCTTAAAATATTCTGTCGTCTGACAAAAACAACCGAAGTTTATACATCCATGCCTGAACCAAATAAGGACAAGGCGTTTGTGCATTGTTCAGGAAAAGTACCCAAGTCTGCGGAGCCGCCATTGAACGAGACCGGAGAACCTTGGGGGGAACGAGCGACAAGGATACAGTGATAATTGACTGTACTCACTCAACTATCGATAGTCTATCAAATATAACTTATACAGCACCAGCAGAGAAGAGCACGCTTCAAAGAAGAAATTGTTTGTTGCATAAAACATGAAATCGAAATGCACTCGAGACGACTGCTCATCAAATTTGCTCCTGCAAGTACGTCTGTGTTCTCACTGGGCCCGAGCCGGGGGGACGTCGATACTCTTCAGAGGTGCAGCGCTCACTTTGCACCACAAACTGAAAACGAGATCGATCCTCCACAAGAGTCACCTTTGCTTCCATAAAGGGGCCATCACGCTTCAAAACAGGCAGCAGAGAAAAAAAGCGCAGACGGCTTTGAGAAGCTCAAGAACACGAGCACAACAGGTCTGCTCCACAAGTGGAGGCTTTTTTCCTCCGCTGTGACACGCGTTGCACACTCAAGTGGCGCGAACAACGCGCGCAGGCGCCCCGACTCGTGGGGGTGACGCACGCGAGCACACGCTCACGTTCTGCCGGAGCGCGCAATTTTACGAAGGCGTCGAACCTTCTCACGTCCCAACACAAAGTCAGCTTCAGACGAAACGTTCGGTTTTGAGGTTTTCATCATGTGTGGAATCTCGGAGGCAGGGCCGACGGAAGGAAGTTGAATCATTAGCCGATCACCACTTGGGCATTCCGTCGCCTCCCAGTGTGTCAGAGAAAGATGATAGATGCAAAAAATCTTTGCATAATAATGACAGGATTGATATAATCCCTCTATCAATCATTTCCAGTCCCGGTAGCCTGCACTAACTCCGGCTTTCACACCGGTAAATCCCCCGACTTGATTGATTGAGACAAAACCTCCTCGATAATAACCAGTCCTGTGTAATGTCAATACCGCTCTTCGTGATTTTATCGCAGCCTGACCGAGGAACACACGCAGCATTCCAATGGACAGAGACTTTGGCAGCGCAACTCAAGTGTCGTTCGGTTTTTTGACACGACTTGTTTCAGATTTGAAAGCGGTTGACTGTTGCTCGAGGTCCAGGGTCAAGACAGGCAACAGGACAATCGACACAAAATTGGCAGAAAAAAAGAGAACGCAACAGGAAAATCAAGGCATTCTTACAACGTCACTCTCCGACTTTTTCCTGAAGCTGCTTCTGCCGTTCACCTGTTTTTATGTCCCTGGCACTCCAGTCAAGTGGTAAACCTTGCATTGGCAGTCAGGACTTTGGACAAATCCTTGTGAGAAAACTTAATTTTCAAGATACTGAACGAAAATGTCCAAAATTATTTGTTGCTTTGGTGGTCAACCACCAGACTGGCTCAACCACCAGACTGGCTGCTCATTGCGGTTGTCAAACACGAATTGGCTCCTGGGCGCGCACACACACAAAACACATCTCTTTGTGAGACAGTTACTGTTGTGTGAGTACGAGGTCTGTCCACGAAGAAACATTCTTTTTGTCTGAAGTCAACAAAGCAGTTGGTGTGATGAATCTGGACCCCCCACTTGGTGAGGTGAATCCAGCCTCACCAGTTGGTGTGGTGAATCTGACTTCACCAGTTGGTGTGGTGAATCTGGCCCCAGCAGTTGGTGTGGTGAAGCTAGCAGTCAAAAGTTTGCGAAAACTGAGAAAGTTCTTCAAAGTTTGGGGCGGGGAGTTTGCAACTTGAGGGCGGCATGCATTTCATGGTCAGAACACACATGCCGTGTGTGAGAACATTGCACTTATACAGGAACAGACCCAGGACGCACACCCACTGAGGCCAGCGATGCTTTTGTGCCGAAGCTTTTTTCGGCTGAGAAAGACATTGCCTGCTCTGGTTCTCTTGCATCGGCCCATCCCATCTTTGGATGAGCTGCTTGTCGGCGAGGCATCAAACGTTTTTACTGTGGGGGGGAGACCCTCTACCTTTCCAAGAAAAAGAAATGGGAGCCACAGACAGGCCCTATCCTGTTGAAACCAGTGGAGGTGGGTCTGTGCGTGGTACAGTCGGGGGTCCACGTCTGGTGTGCTGCAGAAGCTCCACTGACACGCACGAGTAGTTGACGCGATCGGCCAGAACTCAGCGTTGGCCGAACAGCAAGCTTGCCCAGCTTGATCAAGCGGCGACCTTCACGTCAGGTCTGTCCCCCCTCACGTCTCTCCCATTTTGATTTTGAAATGAATCCAAATGCATCAGGGTGGGGCCAGGCTGAAGATTTCTAATTGAACATCCAATCCAGGTTTGAAATTAGTTTTTAACGGAAGGGTGTGGTACCAGTCGGTCCCGTTAATTCGACTCGCCAAATTTACCAAAAGATTCAAACTGCGCGAGAGAATCAGATCAAACCAGTGCTCGATTCACCTGGATTTTGCGTTTGTGGGAGAAGAAAGCTACAGTTTCATTTCCAGATGAGGGGGGGGGGGGGCACATTACCAGTTAGAATTCGAACATTTGCACCATAACCCAAGTTTACTTTCTGGCGGGGGAGCACAAGACCAAAACAGAGTAAAAA
>JAAUXT010036912.1_pt1 | contig 12529 bp, 8 predicted proteins | sample 7278171 | NCBI WGS metagenome assembly JAAUXT01 (sample SAMN14350112, study PRJNA611818) | marine sediment metagenome | isolation source: surface marine sediment (1.8m) | place: French Polynesia: Moorea | collected 2018-08
CGTGAGCGGGGCGTCGAGCGCCAGCTCGGCCCCGGCCTTCTCGATGCGCTTGTCCCCGCTGAAGACCTGGCCGGCCAGGATCAGGGCCTGCGCCCGGGCCCGGCTCTCGGCAAGACCGCGGCCGAACAATAGGACGTCGGCTCTCTCCTTCTTCTTGGCCATGTTCTTCCCGCCCTTGCGGCGTCACCTCGTCACGGCTGCCTCCCAAAAAAAGACTGGCCGGCGCCCGGCGCCGGCCAGTCCTTCGATTCGGAACGGTCGAGGTCAGGCGAGTTTCGGGCTGACCGCGGCCGCCTCGTTGTTGCCCAGGGCCTGCAGCGCCGTGTTGACGATGTTGTCGGAATCCAGACCGGCCATGGCGTACTGGTTGTCCGGCTTGCCGTGATCGATGAAGAAGTCCGGCAGGCAGAGCGGCCGCAGCTTGATGCCGGATTCCAGCAGACCCTCGCGCGCCAGGAAGTGCATGACCTGGGTCGCGAAGCCGCCGACCGCGCCTTCTTCGACCGTGACCAGGACCTCGTGCTCGGAGGCCAGGCGACGGATCAGATTCTCGTCGATCGGCTTGGCGAAACGTGCATCGGCGACCGTGGTCGAAAGGCCGCGAGCCGCCAGGGTGTCGGCCGCCTTGAGCGCCTCGCCGAGGCGCGTGCCGAGCGACAGGATCGCGACCTTTGTGCCTTCGCGCAGTATCCGGCCTTGGCCCAGCTCGAATGCGGTGCCCCGCTCGGGCAGCTCGAGCCCGGTGGCCTCGCCGCGCGGATAGCGGAAGGCGGAAGGCCGGTCATCGATTTGCGCCGCCGTGGCGACCGCATTGAAGAGCTCGACCTCGTCGGCCGGCGCCATGACCACGAAGCCGGGCAGACAGCTCAGGTAGGTGATGTCGTAGGAGCCTTGGTGGGTGACGCCGTCGGCTCCGACCATGCCGGCACGATCGATGGCGAAGCGCACCGGCAGGCTCTGGATCGCAACGTCGTGGACCACCTGATCGTAGGCCCGCTGCAGGAAGGTCGAGTAGATCGTCGCGAAGGGCTTGAAGCCCTCGCAGGCGAGACCGGCACAGAAGGTCACGGCATGCTGCTCGGCGATGCCGACATCAAAGCTGCGGCTGGGGAAGCGATCAGAAAACTTGTTGATGCCGGTGCCCGAGGGCATCGCGGCAGTCACGGCGACGATCTTGTCGTCGGCCTCGGCCTCCTTGATCAAAGCCTCGGCAAAGACCGCGGTGTACTGCGGCGCCTTTGGGGTCGGCTTGGCCTGCTTGCCGGTGATGACATCGAACTTGGCGACGCCGTGGTACTTGTCGGCGGCCTTCTCTGCCGGCTCGTAGCCCTTGCCCTTCTGGGTCACGGCGTGGATCAGGATCGGTCCGTCCTGTTCCCCGTCGCGGCAGTTCTTCAGGACCGGCAAGAGGTGGTCGAGATTGTGCCCGTCGATGGGACCGACGTAGAAGAAGCCCATCTCCTCGAACATGGTGCCGCCGGTCAGCATGCCGCGGGCATACTCTTCGGCCCGCTTGGCCGCCGTCTCGAGCGGCTTCGGAAAGGACTTGGCGAGATCCCGGGCCAGATGCCGCATGGAGCGATAGGGCTTGGACGAGATCAGCCGCGAGAGATAGGCGCTCATCGCGCCGACCGGCGGCGCGATCGACATGTCGTTGTCGTTGAGGATGACGATCAGCTTGCTGTGCATGGCACCGGCGTTGTTCATCGCCTCGTAGGCCATGCCGGCGCTCATCGCGCCGTCACCGATGACCGCAATGACGTGGTTGTCCCGGCCCTGCAGATCGCGGCCGACCGCGTAGCCGAGGCCCGCCGAAATCGAGGTCGAGCTGTGCGCCGCGCCGAAGGGGTCGTAGTCGCTCTCCCGGCGCGAGGTAAAGCCGGAGAGGCCGCCGTCCTGCCTAAGGGTGCGGATTCGATCGCGTCGGCCGGTCAGGATCTTGTGCGGATAGCACTGGTGTCCGACATCGAAGATCAGCTTGTCGTCGGGCGTATTGAACACGTAGTGGATCGCGGTGGTCAACTCGACCACGCCAAGGCCGGCGCCGAGATGGCCGCCGGTGACCGACACCGCGTCGATCATCTCCGTGCGGAGCTCGTCGGCCAGCTGCCGGAGCTGGTTCTCTTTCAGCTTTCGGATATCAGAGGGATACTCGATGGAATCGAGCATCGGGGTTTTGCTGACTTTACCCACTTCACTCACCTCGCCTTGCTATCGCATCCGGGGGATTTTGGCTTCTAGGATCGCCGATTCACGACGAAGCGCGCTGTTGCGCAAAGAAGTTCTGCCTTTTCGCCGAAAATATCAAGATGGGAGGCTGCCCGAGCCGCCAGACGCTCCGCCTCCTGGCGGGCCTCCTCCATGCCCAGAAGGGCGACAAATGTGGCCTTGCCGAGAGCTTCATCCTGACCGGTCGGCTTGCCGAGTACTTCGGGCGAGCTCTCGGCGTCCAAAAGGTCATCGACGATCTGAAAAGCCAGGCCGAGGTCCTGGGCATAGGCCCTGACCGCGGAATGGGACTTCTGATTCGCCTGGCCGAGAATCGCCCCGGCCTCGCAGGAAAAGCCGATCAGCGCGCCAGTTTTCAACGCCTGCAGGCGCTTGATGCCCTCCAAGTCGAGGTCGGCGCGCGTCGGCGACATGTCGATCATCTGGCCTCCAACCATGCCCGCAGCGCCGGCGGCAGCTGCAAGTCCGGAAACCAGGGCGATGCGCACAGCCGAATCGGGATGGGTCGCCGGGGCGCCAAGAACCGCGAAAGCTTCGGTCAGAAGCCCGTCGCCCGCGAGAACCGCCACGGCCTCGTCGAAGGCCTTGTGCACGGTCGGTCGGCCGCGGCGCAGGTCGCTGTCGTCCATTGCCGGCAGGTCGTCGTGAACCAGGCTATAGCAGTGGATCATCTCGACCGCGGCGGCCGCGTTCAGGGCCTGTTCCTCCGGAACGTCGAAGAGCCCGGCGCTGGCGATCGTCAGAAACGGCCGGAGACGCTTGCCGCCGTTGAGCGAAGCGTAGCGCATGGCCTCGACGACGGTGCCTTCGGCACCGGGCACGGCGGGCAGAAGCCGGTCGAGGCGCAGCGAAACGGCCTCAGCGGTGCGCGCCAATTCGGTTTTTAGACGATCAGTCTGAAATCGGTCACTCGACGTCGAAATTTTCTGTGCTGATGCTGCCGTTTGAGCCATGACCTATCTTTTCAATCTTTTGCTTCGCTTCACTGAGCTTGGCTTCGCAATGCATCTTCAGCGCTGCCCCCCGCTCGTAGGATTGAATGGCCGCCTCCAAGCGACCCTCCCCCTTCTCCAGGCTCTCGACAATGCCTTTGAGCTCGGCCAGGGCGTCTTCGAAGCTCAATTTCGCGATGTCGGGGGGAACCTTGTCGGCCACGTTCCTGAATCCAATCCAAAGTCCGGGAGTTTAGGCAGGCGCAGGCAGCGGAACAAGCCGTCAAGCCCCTAGGCGTGCAAAAGAGCGCGGACGTGTGCTGCTGCGGACACAGCCAGTGCGTCGAGGTCGTAGCCCCCTTCCAGGGTCGAGACAACCCGCCCGCCACAGGCCGATTCGGCGACTCTGAGGATCTCGGTGGTGGCCCAGCCGAAATCCTCCTCATGGAACCTCAAGGCCGCCAGGGGATCATTTTCATGCGCGTCGAAACCGGCGGAAATCAGAACGAAATCAGGCTCGAACTTGGCCAGACGGGGCAGCACCGTTCGGCTCATCGCCTCCCGGAACTCGGCCGTGCCCGCCATGGGCGGCAGGGGCACGTTCAGGATGTTACCCGCCCGGCCCGTCTCGGCCGGACTCCCGGTGCCGGGATAGAGCGGCATCTGGTGGGTCGAGGCAAAAAGCAGGTCGGGATCGTCCCAGAACATGGCCTGGGTTCCGTTGCCATGGTGGACGTCGAAATCGACCACCGCAACTCGGTTGACCCGATGGACCTCGCGCGCCTGCAGGGCTCCGACCGCGACGCTGTTGAAGAGGCAAAAGCCCATGGCGCGCGACGGTTCCGCGTGATGGCCGGGCGGTCGGACCGCACAGAAAGCATTGTCGGCCTCACCGGTCATGACCGCGTCGACCGCCGCGCAAACCGCACCAGCGGCCCTCAGCGCCGCTTCGCCGGAGCCGGGCGAAACAATTGTGTCCGCGTCAAGGCCCCTTTGGCCCTGCTCGGGAATCGCGGCCATAACCTGGTCGTAGTACGATTCGCCGTGGACCCTGACGACTTGCTCGCGGCTCGCCAGCGGTGCCTCGCGCCGTTCCAAAGCGTCGAATTCGGCCTCATCCAGCCCCGCCAGGACGGCCTTCAGCCGCGCCGGGCGCTCGGGATGACCCAGCCCGGTATCGTGGTTGAAGCAAGCCTCGTGGCTGTAGAGAAGGGTACTCAAAGCTACGCGCCTCCGGGAGGCAGTATTAGACCCTGGCCCAGGCCATTGCTATAACTTTCGCCCTGAGGGGCACTAGGCCGGGCAAGGCGCCGGCCTCCGAGGAGGCCGGATTGACAGGCTCCGGGTGACGCGCCACATGACAATCGCTGTGCCCTTCGCTCGTCACTTGGCCGAGCCCGGGATGGAGGACGACCTGAGACAGAGACCCGAGGCCCGGCGGACCCGGCGGGCCTGGCATTTTGGCGCGATCGCGCTGCTGCTGGCGACGCTCGGTGTTCCGGCGGCGGCCCAGGAGCAGGCCCAGCTCGTTCGCGTCGACAGCGTGCAGGAGCAGCCGATGACCCAAACGGTCGAGGTCATCGGGCGCTTAGTGCCACGCCGGGCCGGCTCGGTCGCGGCGCGCATCGACGCTGCCGTCGATCGGGTCCTGGTCGAGGTCGGCGATCGGGTCGAGCAGGGTCAGGTCATCGCCATCCTGGAGCCGGAATCCTTGAAAGCTCGCCGCGATCAGGCCGCGGGCCGGCTGGCCGCGGCCTTCGCCAAGCAAAAGACCGAGGAGGCCGAACTCGTCCTCTCCCGCCAGGAGCTGAAGCGTCTGGAAGGTCTGAAGAAGTCGGCGGCTTTCAGCCAAGCACGCTACGACGATGCCAAACAGGCCGTGGCCATCGCGGAGGCCGAGGTCGCCGAGGCCGAGAGCGCCAGCGTGACCGCCCGGGCCGACCTTGAGCTGGCCGAGATCAACCTCAGGTACGCGGAAATCCGGGCCCCTTACGGCGGCGTCATCACCGAGCGCATGATCGAAGCCGGGGCTTACGTCCAAGTCGGAGACGACGCCGTCCGGTTGGTTGCGGACCAGGAGCTGGAACTCGAGGCAGATGTCCCCTTCCAGCGGCTGTCCGGCCTGGTCCCCGGAGTCGAGATCGACGTCGAACTGGACGACGGCACGCAGCACAAGGCCCGGGTCCGGGCCATCGTGCCGGACGAGAACCCCCTCACCCGCACCCGGGCGGTCCGCTTCATCCCCGCCTTTGGCGAGACCCGCAAGCCGCTGGCCGCCAACCAGAGCGCATCCCTGCTGATCCCAATGGGTCAGCCGCGCCAGGTGTTGACCGTCCACAAGGACGCGATCACCAAACGCGGGCCGGCCAGCCTGGTCCATGTGGTCAACAACGGTGCGGTCAGTGTCCGGCCGGTCACCCTCGGTGTTGCCGTAGGCAGCCGCTTCGAGATCCTCCGCGGCCTGAGCCAGGGCGACGTGGTGGTGGTCCGCGGCAACGAACGTCTTCAGGACGGCCAGAAGGTCCGCGTCGACCAGGGCTCCTAGGCGGTCGCGATGGACCTGATACGCACCTCCATCTACCGGCCCATCGCGGTGATCGCAGCGGTCCTGATGACGGTGATGTTCGGCATGGTCGCGCTGGAGCGGATCCCGATCCAGCTGGCGCCGGACGTCAACCGACCGGTCATCACGGTGACCACCACCTGGCCGGGCGCCGCCCCGGCCGAGGTCGAGCGCGAGATCGTCAACCGCCAGGAAGAAGAAATGGCGGGGCTGGAGAACCTGGTAGCGCTGACCTCGAGGGCGGAACAGGGACGCAGCCGGATTACCCTCGAGTTTGCGGTCGGCTCCAACATGGACCGCGCCCTCTTGCTGGTCTCCAATCGACTGGATCGGGTCAACGGCTATCCGGAAGAGGCCAACGAGCCGACACTCGACACGGCCGGCAGCGAAGACAACGCAATCGCCTGGTTCGTCGTCCGGCGGTTGCCAGGCAACGAGCGGCCGATCTACGAGTTCGGCGATTTCGTCGAGGACGTGATCAAGGACCGGATCGAGCGGGTCGCCGGTGTCAGCCGGGTCAACGTCTTCGGCGGCAGCGAGCGGGAAATCCAGGTCACCATCTCGCCGCAGCTCTTGGCACGCTATCGTCTGACCGTGACCGACGTCATCCAGGCGCTGCGCAGCGCCAACACCTCGGTCTCGGCCGGTGACGTCGACGAGGGCAAGCGCCGTTACGTGATCCGGGTCGAAGGCGAACTCAACGCCGTCGAGTCCATCCGCGAGGTCGTGGTTCGCTCCGAAGATGCCAGGGCCGAGGATATGGTGGCCGGCGGCCGGCTGGCACGGGTCACCGTCGGCGACATCGCGGAGGTCAGCTTCGGCTACCGCGAACCGACTTCAAACATCCGCTTCCTCGGCGATTCGGCGATTGCCTTCAACGCCCTGCGCGAGACGGGCGCCAACGTCATCGAGATCATGGACGGGATCGCCGTGGCGGTGGACGAGCTCAACGAGCAGGTCGTCCCGGGCGCGGGGCTTACCCTCAAGCAGGTCTACAAGGAGACCGTCTACATCAACTCCGCCATCGAGCTGGTCCGCCAGAACATCTGGATCGGCGGCTCCCTGGCGGCAGTCGTGCTACTGCTGTTCCTGCGCTCCTTCCGCGCCACCCTGGTGATCTCAATCGCGATTCCCGTCTCGGTGATCGGCGCCTTCGTCGCGATGGCGGCCCTGGGCCGATCGATCAACGTGATCTCGCTGGCCGGCCTGGCCTTCGCCGTCGGCATGGTGGTCGACGCGGCCATCGTCGTGCTGGAGAACATCTACCGTCTGCGCGAACGCGGCCTCCCGATCGCCGAGGCCGCCTATCGGGGCGCCAAGCAGGTCTGGGGGGCGGTCCTCGTTTCGGCCCTGACCACGGTCATGGTCTTCATCCCGATCTTGGTAATGCAGCTCGAGGTCGGGCAGCTGTTCCGCGACATTGCTGTCGCGATCTCGGTCGCGGTCATGCTGTCCCTGGTGGTGTCGATCACGGTCATCCCCGCACTGTCCCGCTACCTCTTGGGCGGGCGCAAGGACGACACCAAGGTCAAGCGTCTGCACTTGCCGGGCATCGACGCCATAGCTGGCGCCTTTGTCGGACTGATCATGGGCGTTTCCCGACGGGTCGTGCAGAACCGCCTGCTCTGCGTACTGGTCGTCGTCGGTGTGTCCAGCGTCGCGGTCGCCGGATCCTGGAGGTTCCTGCCCAAGCTGGAGTACCTGCCCGAGGGCAACCGCAACCTCGTCTTCGGCGTCATGATCCCGCCGCCCGGCTACAACCTGGACACCATGACCGAGATCGCCGAAGAGATCGAAGACGAAATAAGTCCGCTCTGGGCCGACGTCACGGGACCGGAGAGCGAGCCCGGCGGGCCACCCAAGATGGACCGCTTCTTCTTCGTCGCGACCCGGGCCAGCACCTTCCTCGGCGCCGTGGCGGTCGAGCAGGAGCGCGCCGGCGAGCTGATTCCGGTCCTGGAGGGCCCGGTGTTCCGAGAGCCCGGAACCTTCGGCTTCATCAATCAACCCTCGATCTTCGGCCGGGGCCTCGGCAGCGGCCGCCGGATCGACATGGACATTTCAGGTCCGGAGCTCGAGCAAATCCTGCAGGTCGCCGGGCGCGCCGTCGGCAAGCTGGTCCAGGCCCTGCCCTTGAGCGAAGGCAATCAGCTGCGGCCCCGGCCAGGCCTCGAACTCGGTGCACCCGAAGTCAGGGTCGTGCCAGACCGGATTCGCCTGGCCGACAACGGCGTTACGGCACGTCAACTCGCCGACACCATCGACACCTTTAACGACGGTCTTCGGGTCGCGGAGGTGACGGTCGGCAACGACCGCCTGGACCTCGTGCTTAAGGGTCCCGACGAGCACGTCACCGAGACCCAGGGCATAGGCGACCTGCCGGTCGTGACCTCGACCGGCGAGATCATCCCGGCCCGCTCGCTCTCCCAGGTGCTCTTTACCGCTGGGCCGACCGAGATCCGCCACGTCGAGCGCTTCCGCACCGTCACCCTAGAGATCCGCCCGGCACCCGGCATGGCGCTGGAATCGGCCCTGGAGATCCTCAAGGCGAAGGTCATCGAACCGCTGCAGGCCGAGGGCGTGCCGCCGAGCATCAAGATCCAGCTTTCCGGCACAGCCGACAAGCTGACCCAGACCTGGGACGCCATGGTCATCCAGCTCTTGCTGGCCCTGGCCATCGTCTACCTGGTCATGGCGGTACTCTTCGAGAGCTTCGTCTATCCGCTGATCATCATGCTCTCGGTTCCGCTCGCGGCCGCCGGCGGCGTCGCCGGCCTAGCCTACCTCAACGTCCAGCACTTCCAGCCGCTGGACATGCTGACCTTGCTCGGCTTCGTCATCTTGATCGGTATCGTGGTCAACAACGCCATCCTGCTGGTCCACCAGACGCTGTACCACATCCGCGAGGGCGGCAAGGCGCCGCAGGACGGAATCCTGGAGGCGACCCGCGATCGAATCCGACCGATATTCATGTCGACCCTGACCTCGGTCTTCGGGATGCTGCCCCTGGTGCTCTTCCCGGGCGCCGGGTCTGAGCTCTACCGCGGGCTCGGCTCTGTCGTGGTTGGCGGCCTGGCGCTTTCCGCCGTGCTCACCCTGTTGATCGTGCCGCCGATGCTGTCGCTGTTGGTCGGTCCGCTCGAGAACCGCCGGAGCCGGATCGAGGGCGAAATGACCGAGGATAACCAGCCGCAACCGGCACCCGGCGAGTGACGACACCCTTCTACGTCCAGCCTTGATCCGGTAAGACACAGCATCTCGTCAGTGACGACGGAGGGGAGAGATGCACCAGGACCAGCGCGGCCACGCCATGACCACCGAGAGCCCGGCAGCCGCCGCGGCGCTCGACACGGCGATCTATAATTTCCTGCACTGGAAGTCTGCCCTCATGCCGGAGATCAAGGCCGCCCTGGAGGTCGATCCCGGCTTCGGACTGGCACAGGCGGTCAACGGTCTGGTGCTGCACGCCGCCCGCAACATCTCCTATCGGCCCATGATCGGCGACTCCTTGGCCGCCGCCAGGGCAGCCGAGGCCGCGATGACTCCACGCGAGAAGCTCTACGTGGCCGCCTTGGACGCCGCCTATCGGGGCGAGATCGCGGAATCCGTGAGCCGCTACGAGACAATCCTGGCCACGAATCCGACCGACCTCTTCGCCCAGCGCCTGGCCCAGATGGAGCTTTTCTGGCTCGGCGAGATGGCCTGGTCGGCGGACATCTCCGGCCGGGTCGAGGACGCCTGGTCCTCTGAAATCCCGGGCTACGGCGACTACCTTTCCTGCCGCGCCTTCGACCTGGAAGAAACCCACCGCTACGAGACGGCCGAGCGCCTGGGCCGTCAAGCCGTCGAGCTCGACCCGACCGACGTCTGGGGCACCCACGCCGTCGCCCACGTCATGATCATGCAGGGCCGCCACGAGGAAGGCATCGCCTGGCTGGACGGGCTGAAGGACAACTGGGCGGAGGCCAACCAGATGTGCCTGCACCTCTGGTGGCACCGCTGCCTCTTCCATCTGGAGCGCGGCGAGCATGACGCCGTGCTGGAGATCTACGACGCCTGGGTACGCAACCGATCCCATCCGCTGCTGCAAGCCCTGCCCGACCTCTACATCGACCTGCAGAACGGCGCGTCCCTTCTGCTGCGGCTTGAGCTGCGCGGCGTCGATGTCGGCGCCCGCTGGGGCGAGCTGGCCGAGTTGGCCCTGGCCCGGCTCGAAGACCATACCAGCCCCTTCACCAGTGCCCACTTTGCGATCATCTTGGCAGCTACTGGCCGTTTCGCCGAGACCGAGGCCCTGCTGCGGTCGATGCGCGGCTTCGCAGCCGAGGACGAAGGCACCTTCGGGCCGCGCTATCGGGCCGCGGTGATCCCGGCGGCCAAGGCCGCCATCGCTCACCGCAAGGGCGAGCACCAGCAGGTCGTGGATCTGCTGCTGCCAAGCCGTCGTTTGCTCTGGCAGATGGGCGGCAGTGATGCCCAGCGCGACCTCTTCTTCCTGATCCTGGCGGACTCGCTCAAGGCGCTGGGGCGCAAGGACCTGCTGGGCATCGTGCTCGCCGACATCGAGGCCGCCGGCTTCACAGACCCGGCCAGCCGCGTCGGCTACCAAGAAGCGGCCTAGGAATTCGGAACCAGGCACACAATCGTGCAGCGTCCCGTCTGCCGAGGTCCTCTGGCCGCCAATCTGCAGCCGAGCTTGGCGAAAGGGAGCCGATAAGTTCAGTTCGGCTCTTTGGGCCTTGCCGCTTGCTAAGCATCGGCAAGAGGTCGCCAATTCCAAGACGCATGTCGCAGACACGCAACTACGCGGGCAGGTGCCGTGTCAGCGTTTTTGCCTGAAGAAGCATAAGCTCGCGATAGCGTGCAATTCGGGGAGGGGCGAAACCATGACGGACAAGCAGCCGGTAAAAGTCGCGGAAAAAGGCGTTTGGAAAGGCCTTCATCCCGGCATGGGGCTGGCCTCCAAAGGCATGGTCGCGGCCTTTGTCGTCTTCACGGCCCTGAACGTCGAATTTGCCAACAGCATCTACTCGGCGGTCCGCGGTTGGATCGAGTCGGCGTTGAACTGGTACTACATCAGCGCGTTGATCATCATGCTCTTCGCGTGCTTCTACCTGATGCTCAGCCGTCACGGCGCGATCAAGCTCGGCGACGACGACAGCAAGCCCGAGTTCAGCAACTTCTCCTGGTTCGCGATGCTGTTCTCGGCGGGTGTCGGCATTGGCCTGCTGTTCTTCGGCATCGCCGAGCCGATGTTCTATTTCGACAACACCCAGCCCTGGGGCTATCCGAACAACCCCTTCGCCGACCAGGCCATGGTCACCGAAATGGACGAGACCCGGGCGGTCTATGCCATGCGCGTCACCTATTTCCACTGGGGTTTCCACGGTTGGGCTGTCTACGTGATGATCGGCCTTTGTCTGGCCTACTTCGGATTCCGCAAGAAGCTGCCGCTGACATTGCGCTCGGCGCTCTATCCGGTGATTGGCGACAAGATCTATGGTCCGGTCGGGCATGCAGTCGACCTGCTCGCGGTCTTCGGTACGGTCTTCGGCGTCGCCACCTCGCTGGGCCTGGGCGTCAGCCAGATGGCAACGGGCCTCAACGTCCTCTTCGGGGTCGATCCAGGGGTCACGACCCAGGTCATATTGATCGCCGTGATTTCCGTCGTCGCGACCTTCTCGGCCGTATCGGGCGTGGGGAACGGCATCCGCATCATCTCGGAATGGAACATCTGGCTCAGCGTGGTCCTGCTGGCTTTCTTCCTCTTTGGCGGCCCCTTCAAGTGGCTTATGGGCTTTTTCGTCACCACGGTCGGCGACTATCTCTGGCACGTCATCCCCATGGGCTTCCAGACCTTCAATTCCGAGGGCGACGCCGCCTGGCAGGGTGGCTGGACCATCTTCTACTGGGGCTGGTGGATCTCCTGGGCGCCCTTCGTCGGCATGTTCATCGCCCGGATCAGCCGCGGCCGCACCATCCGCGAGTTCATGCTGGGCGTGATGTTCGTGCCGACCACCATCGCCTTCTTCTGGCTTTGCATCTTCGGTGGCAACGCCATGTACCTCGAGCTGACCGCGGAAGGCGGCGTCGGAACGGCGGGGATTGCACAGTTGATTCGAGACTGGAACCTGCCCGCGGCGCTTTACGGCACCATCGAGCGGGTCACTGACATTGGCTGGCTGAACTGGATGATGGCGGCCCTCGCCACCTTCCTGCTGGCCACCTGGTTCATCACCTCGTCCGACTCCGGAACGCTTGTGATCACCACGATGCTCAGCATGGGCGACGACGATCCGCCGCAGCGGTTTCGAATCGTCTGGGGCCTCGGCGAGGGCTTCGTGGCGGCCGTCTTGCTCCTTGCGGGCGGCTTGAAGGCCTTGCAGACAGCGTCCATCGCGGCAGCCCTGCCGGTGAGCGTGATCATGCTCTTCATGACCTACGGGATCATAAAGTCGCTGAATGAAGACTCGAGCGCGGTGCCGGCCCCCGGCGTCGCCCGGGCACCGGACGGCACCAGTCTGAGCGGAGAGCTGCGGGCCTGAATCTGCAGTCGCCCGGGCCGGATAGAAAATGATTGGGGAGGCCGGAGAGATGAAATCCTTTGCTCGCGCCGCAGCCATCGGATTGGCCTGCGCGTTTCTGCCTTCGGTTGCCGCCCTGGCACAGACGGGGCCGCAGAAGGACCTGACCATCACGTCTTGGGGCGGCAGCTACACCCGGAGCCAGATGCTGGCCTACGTAAAGCCCTTCCGGCAGCGCAGCGGCGAGTGGGTGGTGATGGAGACCTACAACGGCGGCCTGA
>JAAUXT010088677.1_pt1 | contig 12528 bp, 12 predicted proteins | sample 7278171 | NCBI WGS metagenome assembly JAAUXT01 (sample SAMN14350112, study PRJNA611818) | marine sediment metagenome | isolation source: surface marine sediment (1.8m) | place: French Polynesia: Moorea | collected 2018-08
TGGCAGCAGGAAATGTGTCTAGACAGGAAGTGTGGGCTTTCTCAGGGAAGAGCAAGGACAGTTTCCGCTTCCGCGACCATCAGGGTTCCCGCCTCGGAACTTCTTGTTGGCTCGATTCTGGACACTGGTGTTTGACGCGTGAGTGGACAGGGATTTTGTGAGGTGCGGTGGAACCCCGATCACCTTCAAAGTATTGTCGATGGTCATAGTGGCCATCTAGGTGACGGTAACTGCTCAAAAACCAGCAGCATTCATGCAGGCCAAAACCACCACCACCCCGGCCATACCCCCACCAAGGCTATTGCCCCCACCCGGGCCATGACTCCTGCCTTGGCCATCACCCCCACCTGGACCATTACAACCCCCCCCCCCGGCGAGACCACTCCCCTGCACCACACACACACACACACACTCAGACACACAATGAGGAAAGTAAGAAATTCAGAATTTGGGATTTCTAAATGTTTGGCTTTCCCAATTTCCAGGTTACCCCCCCCCCCCCCCTGCGTAGAAGAAATGAGGCAGCCTGGAAATTGGAATTTCACATGAGATGCCGTGGATCATTTCGTTGAACAACATCTTTGCTCGTTTTCAGACCGGTGACGTTGGAAGAAAAACACATCCGGAACAGCCCGAAGAACAACCCTTGGTCTTCAATTCATCAGGAACTGTTGGTGAACCGCCCACCCCAGAAACTAGCAACGACAACATCTTGCAGCGACCAATATTTTGGAAAGTCGTGGTGTGGGCGTCGTTTTGGGGAGTCTTTCTTAAGTGCGGATTTGGAGCCGTGTACTTCGTGTTGTCAGTATCAGTGATTCTTTACCTGACCATGAGATCTGGATCCAGACGGCCCAACGAACCGAGTGCATATTCAGTGTTCAACCCGAATTGTGAAAGAATCGACGGAACGTTCACGGCGGAGCAGTTTGAACGAGAACTGAGGTTTGGGCCAGCTGCAGTGAACTGACCTCGCACGCCAATAGTGGCTTCACAGCACCAAATTTGTGATCCGACATCAGAATTGTACTTTAAAAGAAAACGGTCAGCATGTGTTCTGCACGAAAAGGTTTGAGTGCAAACAACAAATGCGGACGCTGAAGGGTGTGCACGCGCTGTGCTCAATCATGCAGTCGTTCAAGAAACTTTTTTTTTTTTTTCTGACACCATGTTGATCTTGCACATGGACACCAGATCTGCTCGAGACGATCTGCAGGAGTGATGATCTGCGTGTCGTACCTGTTGAAGCAATTTTACAGCTGCACACAAACGTTCAGCTTGAATCGAAACAACCACCTGGATTGCGCAGTTCTGCGCAGCAAAGGAAACCAACTTGGTCGCTTTACCTCCTCCTCATGGAAATTTACTCAAGTTGGTTTCGGGGTAAAGCAACGAAACATTTTTTTGGAAATTTTTGAACTTCTTGTTTTGTTTCAAATCTCGCCGCCTGTTTTTGGCCGCGGGCTCACTGATTTGATCACTTGTCAGGGTTCGCATTTCAGATCTATCTTGTCGATTTAGAGATGGGAATCTCTTGTTGTTTGTTACCTGTATTATTGTTGAATGGAAATAAACAAGAATTGTTCGCAGCATTGCGCACACTCACTTGTCAAGCAAGTTCGGATCCGGTGAGGGCAAAGAAGTCCTGTGGTGGGTCGATGACGAAGAAGTTCGGTAATAGTAACCGGAAGTGGCGCCATGTTGACAAGTTTGCAGACGAGAGAAGTGGTAGAAAAGTGATTTTCCGACTACTCGGAAGTTTCTTGCAGTTTCCAAATGTTGTAGACAGGCCATACGATGGCTCAGGACCTTAACGTAATTCCATTGCCCAATGGGCCGTCATCGCTGTGCTTTGACAAGGATGAATTCATGAAGGTTCGTTCCCTGTTGCGCCAAACAGCTGCCCCAAGCAAATCGATTTCAGCAAACAAATCGAGAGAAGCGAAAAGGGCAAAGCCTGTGTTGAACAGAAAAATGTGGGTGGTACAAGGCAGCGTGCGATAGTGTGGGCTTCTTTTCCCGCAGGATGGATTCAATGTGGACCGCTTCGTCGTCGAGTGCCGGCGTCGAGTCGCTTTGGAGACTTTGCAGGAAGATCTCAACATCTACCTCAAGACGTTGCAAAGTGCCATGATAGAACTGATCAACAAAGACTATGCTGATTTTGTGAATCTGTCCACAAACTTGGTGAGCATTCTTTCATACTTGCCTTGTCCCACTTGCACCGAACTGCTCAGTACCGTGGTGGGTCGCGACCGACGAATTGAACCCCCTACCCGTGTGTCAGTGTCAGGTTTTCAAGCTGTTACAAGTGCCAAATACAGAGGAATTCGTGCAATTTGGGACAGAGGTAATTCATTGAAATAGTTCGACGTTGCCGAATGACGGCCGAAACAAGCTTTGTCCAACACACATTGATTCGTCTCTGACTTTTTCAGGTTGGATTGGACAAAGCCATAAACAATTTGACCACCCCATTGGGACAATTGAAGAAAGAAGTGTTGGTGGGTATATCAGTGGCTTTCGTAAAAGAAAATGTTCAAAACAAAGTTGTTTCGTGTCAACCAAAACAACCTTTCTCTTTTTCAACACACCGCTATTTTTTTGGCTTTCAGAGTGTTCAAACTGCAATGGACGAAGCAATAGGAATTGTTCAAAGCAAGCTGAATCTTCAAGCTAAAATTAGAAACAAAAAGGTAGACACCTCTCTTGGTCTTTACCGCTCGATATGACGAGGCTGTTTCCAAAAGTCTTTGATGGTCATGTTCACGGCCGCGCGGTACGATCGAGTTCTGTTGTTTCCCAATCACCTGAATACCGATATTGACAAAGTAGAATGCTGCGATGTCGATCAAATAACAAAAATAAGCCACTTCGGCCATTCCAAAGACTTTGAAACGGCCTCGTATTGTCGTGAAGCTGTGTCACGGTTTTGTGGCATTCTACGGACAATTTCGAACGGGAGAGGGAGGGTTAAAGCTTGAACGTCAACACAAAAAGGGAAGACTCGCAACAGCGTCTTGCTGTTCCAAGATTTTGTGGTTCAAGTTTGCTCTCCTCCGACACAGACTTGAACCAACTCAAAATTCCACGCAGCAAACACACAGCAAAACTTGATGCAATGAAGTGATTGGCCAAACTAGAAACAGTGAAACTGGATGCAGTGAAACTTTACACAACAAAAACTCTGAGGCAATATTTGGTGTGGTTGATGACGACAACTGATCGATCGGCTTGGTGTGGCAAAAGTTCCACAGATGTTGGCAAAGAAATAGACAGATGGTACAATGTTTCACTGTATCAAGTGTTTTGACCTGTCAAACTTCAGCCACCACCACGCCACCACGTTCTGCCATGCCAAGTTTTCAAGTTCCAACTTTTGATTTGTTCAAGTTCCGCGGTTCAACTTGTGTCCTCAAGTGTCAAGTGTCCAGTTTTCCCCACAGTTTTGGTCGTGTCCAGTTTCAGTTTTCAAGTGATTTTGCAGTCAATTTTTTTTTTCTGTTTTGTTGTTCCTTCCCCACTCCGTACACCAAACGTTTTTGATTTGTGTCAAGTTTCAAAAAGTGTTCATTGGGAACTTTGCCCACTTTTGTGTTCAAAATTCTCGATTCTCGTCTTCACAATTCTTGTTTGAGATGAAAGTGAAATCTGAGGGAGTCATTTCACTTGGACTCTTGTTCGCACAGGCAAATCTCCAGCGGTTGCTGAACATTGCACAATGCGTCGCCAAAATGGAACGTTTGCTGGGTATTGGGTCAAGCAGCGAATTACCTCATTTTTCAAGGTGAGGTTTGAGGTTTGTGGGTTTGCTTCACAGTTGGAAACACTTCTTTGTTTTTCGTTTTTCCCGTGTTTTCACTGCATATTATGGACGTGATCACACAACTTCAATCGGATCAACCTGAGCTGAAGCTGACGTGCGCGTCGCTTTGCAAAAGCTTGAATTTGTTTTCCGAACTCCACTTGTTTATCTACTGCGAAGCCTGCTGAGATTGTTTCACCCTTGTATCTAACTGAGTGGCGAACTGGCATTTCCTTATTGCTTCTTCCCCCCTCCCTCAACAAATCAGGGATTTCTCGCTTTTGGGGGCAATGGGGAATTTATTGATTGCCCTCTTCCCGCTGTAAATCAGGAAATTTGCAAGTGGCAAATGTCCTGATCACCATCAAACTGGGAAATTTGCCAGTTGGATTCGGCGCGCAGGGGTTGAACGCTTCTCGTGGCTGATGTTCTCCTTGAAAGTCCAGATTGCTTTTCTTGTTTGCAGTGAATTGAATGGGCAATTGACCGAAAGAGTTGCCACAGAATTCAACAAGTTGCAGTTTTATGTGAACAAAAGTCGAGGGCTTCCTCTTGTGGACGATGTCAGACCTGTGAGTTTTGTGACATTTTTTGCTCCAGCTGAATATTCTGCAGTACTTCTTCTCCAGGGGAGTCGTGATCAGCAGTGAAGATGAATTCATTTTCTTGCAGCGAATTTCTGCAATCACCAGCACTCTGCAGTACAGCCTTGAGGGTTCCTTCAAGGATGGGTTGGAACAGAACGACAGTGACGTTCTTCGCAGGTGTCTCAGAACGTACGCAACGATCGACAAAATGACTGATGCCGAGAATTTATTCAGACAGCACACTGTGAAGCCGTTCATTGAGGAGGTATTTTGCAACAATTATTTTGTGCGACAAGTACGAATATACTCACGTTTTATTTCAAGATGCTTGGCTCTCCCGTACCTTCAGTCGTTGTTCTCGTTCCTGCGTAAACAGGTGATCACCGAGCAGTTCTTGGCCAGTCATCCGAATGGATTGGCAGGGATGTACGATGTGGTGCTGGATTTTATACCCAGCAAGTGCAAATGCCTCAGAGATATCACATCCGGTGGAATGCACGGGTGAGATCATAGCTCAGCATCTGCAACATCTTGCGCTTTCAAACCGTGTTGTGGTTTGTATTTCATTTGTGGCATTGACTCCGCTTGCAATGATTCCTATGTTGAACCGCCGTCCTATCTGCAGAAGAGATATGGTGCGAGGCTACGACTTTCTCGTCAACGCTGTTTGGCCCGAACTGGTGGCGAACATCGAAGCGAGGACGCCATCAATCTTTGCTCCTGGAAACCCCAACGTTTTCCATCAGGTACTGTTTCCAGATTTCGTGCCAGGCACTTGTGTGAAAACCAAAAACTCTTTTATCTTCGAAGTTTCGCTTGTGGATTGCTTGTTTTGTGGAGTGTAGCTTTGTGTTTCCTGCGCCCCTGCAGTCCGCTGGATGACTACATTTTGACAGAGTTTATTTTCAGAAGGATAAAATGTGGTTGTGTCTCTTTGCTGTGAGTGAATGGATAACCAGGTGGTACCCAACCTTGCACAAAATGTGCAAACATGGACATGGACAAATAACTTATGTACAGGGCTTTACAGTGAAGCAGACACTCAGTAAACCACGCCAAAAGAACAGAATTTAGCTGGGTTTTTTATTTTGAGGTTGTGAAACAGGAAAACGTTGCTGTGAGCCCCACCCGATTGACACTTTACTCCGCAAAAGACTCGTGTGCTTTTCCTCCCACCCACCCAATCGCCCACCCACCCAATCCTGAAAAAATTGCTGGGTGTAAAGTGTGAAACAGTAAAATTCACTTCATCGGTTCATATCACGGCAGGTAGATACCCCTTGCAGACCAAGGCATCCTTGAGGCTGATGTTCACACTGAAAAGTGCTCTTGTTCTTTTTTTTTCAGAAATATAGCATCAGCATGGAGTTCGTGCACAAGTTCGAACTTTGCTGCGGATCTCAGGCCAGTGTCAAACGTTTGCGCTCCCACCCGAGTTACAACACCTTCATGTCAAAGTGGAGTTTGCCCGTCTATTTCCAAATCAGGTGTGTACAGGTGGAGCGTATGTTGTTCTGTGTGATGCGCACGTTTTCTGTCAGAATGTTATCATGATGTGTTCACCGTTGCAGGTTTCAGGAGATAGCTGGGGCCTTTGAAACAGCTCTGATGCAAGGGTTTTCATCTGCTACAGGTAACTTTCTGGTGCAGTTGTGTGTGGTCCATGTTGTGTTGATCTACTTGCTGATGGAAGAGAAATTTTCGCTTTTTCAGAAAATGCGGAAGGTTTTCACCTCACGGCGACGGAGTCCACGTTCACGTCCATCTCGAGATCGTGGCAGGACGACGTCTTCCTCCTGCCGCTGTGCCACCGCTTCTGGAAACTGTCGCTGCAGGTTCTGGCCAGATACTTGTCGTGGGTGCAGGACGCCAGGCAAATGCAGGTGACAGTTCAACGTTTGTTTTGTTTCTTCTCGTTGTGCAACATAACTTTCGTGGCAGTTCAACATTTGATGGTGGTTGTCAGGAATCAACACGTGGCAGATCAGTTACAGTCAAATGTAAAACGCCGCACTTCTTGCCACAGAACACCGCAGAAGTCCAGAAAGATCCAGTTGAAACAAGTAACATCAAGTCAGAAGGAGATGAACTGGGTGTCGAGTCGGCAGTGGAGACAGTGGAAAGGAAGCCTGCCCCAGTCACCATGACGCAAACCGTCAAGCTGATAGCGGATATAGACACACTCTGCAGAGTGGTAAGTAGCTGCTGAAACAAACTCACCAGTTCGCTTTCGTACATCGTTCGGAGACCGTTTTCCGAAAGGCAAGGTTCGCAGTCCAAGGAAAGGAACATTTCGGAAACAAAAGCAGCTGCGGTAGTGAACGAATTTCTTGTTGATTTTCTGCACATATTTTACTCTTCCCAGGTTCTGTCGTTCTACGAAACAGTTGTGACGACGCACATAAGGAAACTGGGGGTCCAGTCAACGTCACTGTTTGAAGGTGAGGAATTCCATGCCTGAAACCGCATGTCTACAACACTGTCTTCGACCTCAGTTTTTCAACCAGCCCTTTCTGTTTGTTTTGTACTCGATTGTTTTTTATATCTCTCGAGCACCCATATCCCGCACACTCACACCCTGTGGAGGATATACAAAAAGTTATCAGCCACAATTATAGGATACAAATGCGATGACAAGTTGATTATTCAGTTGTCAAATCTTATTGTTCTTTGTAATAACATTTGAGAGAAATTCTATTCTTGTACACTTCTGTTTGTCCTTTTTCAGAGAACTTGAAGGAGTCTTGTGATATCTTGAAGAAAGAAGTGCCTGCGTTTGGGAGTTACATTGTGGGGGATATCAGCAGCCAGTCCGCTGCTCACCTCAAACTTGTCAGCGACATTCCTCGTCTCTACCGGAGAACCAATAGAGACGTACGTTCGCACACACGCAAAAGGAATATTTTACCTTGTTCTTTCGCATTGCTTGTGCTTTCAACAGCGCTTTTCTGCAACAGGTGCCTCGCAAAGCCTCAGGGTACGTAGCAGCCGCCTTCAAACCTATTTCGTCCTTCGTGACGGAGCACGGATCTCTTCTGACCAACAACTTGTTGAAACGATGGACCAGCGACATCCTCAACATCCTGACTGAGCAGTGAGTAGTTTCCTTCTGAGACCAAATTGTTTCAAGTTTGGAGACCATTTTACTCAAGCGTACCAACAATCTAATTTTGGAGCTGCATTTCTCAGTCACACCAAAAAAAAAAAAATGGGAGGGGACTTCACTGGTCAGCAACTATCGAGCGCTGTTTGCATGGGCATGGGAACATGTGTTATCTGATGGTGCTAAGTTTTCTCGTTCCATTTCAGATACTTGAGCACCACAAATGACGTTCTCACATCCGTGAAGAAGATGGAAGAAAGTTTGAAGCGACTGAAGAGAGGGAAAGCCAGTCAGTCAGTTGGTGGAATGTCCGATGACGACAAAATCAGGCTGCAGTTACATCTGGATGTTCAAGAATATGGCAAACAGGTGAAGGGCAGAGTTGTTTGTTGGCACGCGACGCGACGTCGTGCTTCAAAGAACAATACCATTTGTGCACTTACGCAGCGAACCCAAGCCGTCCAGGTGTTCCTTCGTGAAGAATAATCATGACGGATTTTTTTCAGATCCAAGACGTTGGCCTTGAGAAGAGTGAAGTGAAGCATTTTGATCAACTCCACGAATTGGTCACTGCAGCCAGCAAAAATTCCAGTGCGTCTGCTTAGTGAGTGCCTCACACTGAAGCGATCGGGCGTCAACAAACGGTGGAAATACTTCAGGTGGATGGGACTTCATGCGGCCCTGATTAGTTCTGTGGCCGTCATGCTTCTGCTTAATCATGTTTCTCTCCGCACGTGCGGCAGTTATTTTGTCTGGTCAGTGTCTCAGTTGTTTAGAACTTTGCATTCTTGAGACGGAATCATTTGCACACTTTACAATTCCACAAAGAACGTGGCAGTGAGTCCAGAAGCTGTTGTTTGCTGTTTGTCTGTTTTGTCCGTGGCTTCATTGGACTCAATTACACTTGTTGCGTGTTTATTTGTAATCAAACTCTCAGTTGCAAACCTGATCGCGGTGAACTCGAGTGCCTTGGACTTGCTCCATTGATCCGCATTTGTTTCGGACTCATTGTGCCATGGCGGTCCTTTTCGGTGCAAAAATTGTGACCAGCATGGAACACTTGAACGTGTGTGAACCATGAACGCTGAAATGTGGTTTTTGTTTCAATAAATGTGGGGTTTACAAAACAAGGCGGTCTGTATATTTTTTCGTGAAAATCTTCAGTGAATCCGAAAAGTCGTGCAAAACACTTCCTCGTCTGTTTTTGCCAACTAAGTTCGGATGTCAGACAAAAAAATTTGAAAAAGTCTGGTGTCCATCCAGTGGACCGTGAGCGACAAAAGCGCTGAGTTCGACAAATTTCACCTGGGAGAATGAAAGAGTTTGTACGCGATTCCGTTCGTTTAAACTGAAGCGTGATCCTTGACCAAGCGTGCCGAGATTGTCAGCACTTGTCTTCCTGTGAAGAGTAAAACACGATCGCGGAACGTGCACGTGCCGCACGTCCAGAATGCAATCCGAATCGTGACGTGTCTCTGCCATGAACTTTGTTGTGCCCAAAAATTTGTGCATGAAGTCTTGGCTTTTGTGAGCAGGTCAAGATACAGCCTCCTGCATTGCGTATACGGACGGCATCGAATGGTGTTGAACCCACCACAGGTGCGCGAGGTCAAGGTGTCGCACCACATCTGCAGGCGGAGAAAGTCAGTTGTGATACCCGTACCAAAGGGTTGGCTCCATGCATCCCAAAGTGACGTTCATTGTTCCAATAACTGTGCATTGTCAAGTAAAATGACAACGAGAAGTTTTCCTGACATCAGGATCAGGAATTGGGTGGCAATATTCAGTTTCAGAGGGAGCTATAGGAAAGACAACTGGCCGTCATGAATTGCATTTCGCTCTTTCTTTCAACACAGGGAAGGATGTCATATGACGCCAACAGCCCACCAATCGTGACAGGAACTTTGCCAAAAGTTGTTTGCAAACAGTGTGATCCAATCATGAGATGAATTTTCACGACTGTTTTGCAACTAAATTTTGCACTTGGCCATCTGAAAATAATTGATCAACAAAGTACACATGTGTAGTCAGGAGGGAGTAGATCTGACTGAAAGGGAGCAGAAGAATTTTTAATTGGACAGTGCGTTTATGTTGGCAGATTCTTCGCGGCAGGGCAAGACAAAAAAATTCAGGAGAACGGAATTTCGAAACAAAACTTCACGCAGTTTATTCACCCCGTTTTGCAAGGTAAAGCTCTGTCCTGTCAACTCTTGCTTGCAAGGAGGCGGCTCACACAAACTGCAGTTGCAGCGGTCATTTGCGTGTTCCCGACGTGTTTCCTCTGTATCTAAGACGTGTAACTTGCAACATTCAGACGTTTCACTGTGCAAGCAACAATGGTTTTTTCAATCTGTTTCAAAATACAGCTGTAATCAAAAATGTATTGCTTTTGCAGGCAACACATCTACTTTATTTTTTCCTTGCAAAACACAAGACCCCCAAGAACCTGAAAAATAATGTTCCTTTTGCAGGTAACATACGAGGGAAGTCCAAAAAGTTTGGTTCTTTCCTTCGTCATTTCAAAATGGTTGGGTAAAATAGAGCAGAAAAAAGTCTACAGATTCTTGCTGTCATATTCTTCAAGTCTTAAAATTTAATGTTGGCCTGAAGGAACAGTAAGTGCAAAGAAGGTACTGTGCAATTTCAACAGCTGAAAGGACAATTGATGCCAACTTGAAGGCTTGTTTACTGAGTACTTGGTGACAAGTTAATTTTGATAATATGATGGAAATTATCCTTGATGTCTTCTTTGTGAGGGTGTGGGGAAATGGGAGTCAAACTTGAGGAACATCTTAAAAACTGGCGACAAAACAAACTTTGCGGACCTCCCTCGTATCTCCTTTTCCCCACCAATTACTTGACCTCAAGAACCTCCAAAATGTGTTACTTTTTGCAGGCAACACAACTCTCTTTTTTTGCCAATCACAGCCCTCTGCAAAACGTGTTACTTTTGCAGGTAACAAGTCCCTTTTTGCTCATCAAAAATCCTTGTCGCCTGAAAAGTAATGCATAAGAATCAACTATCTGTTCTGACGCTTGAAAAAAATTACCTACAAAGCAACACATTTTTGAGGTTCTTGGAGGCCAGTGATTGGCAGGAAAAAAGATACATGTGACCCGCAAAAGTAACTCATTTTATGAAGGTTTTTGGAAGTCATGTGATTGGTGGGAACAAAGAGAAGTGTTCCTGCAAAATTAAGTCACTGGCACTTGAGGAACCTCTTCGTTGGTGAAAACCATGGCAATTGGCCACTGCATTGCTGCTACTACACATGCTTGCAACATGTGCATGTATACATGGTTGTTTTGCATGAGCAACTATTTTCCCTTGTAAAGTGACTTTTTTGTTTAAATAAACCTCATTCCTCACCAAACAAGAACGCTATTCGTCCAGAAGTCGCGCGGTTCAATGCAAAAAAAACAATAGCTGTTGGCATTTCGCGCAGCCTCCCATGGGTGCAGTCAGCATAACTCCTTGGCCTGCTTGATTGACTCCTTTTGCATGCCACAAGTCAGTTCACAATTGACTTTCCAGTGGGGATTTGTCGAAGAGTTGGTTGATTTGAAGTCAATCAAAGAACCTCCCTCCTGTGAAGTCAATCACTGGTGATTTGGGAGTGAGTCAACTGATCAGCCTCTTTTTCTGAGCAAATTATATGTAGTTTTGATTGACTCAGCCCTCGCGGGCAAGTCACAGAAACACAAACACTCTTCATGGAAGTGAAACAAAAGAATCTTGCCCGCACCTTTCTTCCAACACCAAAACCGAGCAGCACCCTTTCACTGACTTAAATTTACGTACAGGGAACATGGGCTGCTTGCAATCGTCTGAGGGAGCCAAGGGAACCACGAAACCCACCGTCACGAACGGGAGTTCAGCGCAGAAGAGAGTGGATCCTCGACTGCCGTTTGAAAATATTACAGACAATTATTCAACTTGAAAAACTCATGGAAAGCGATCTCCAGGAAACTGGAAGACACTGCAAAAGACAATCTGGTCAGGTAGGCACACAGGATTCCCTTTTCCGTGCCAGGACACATTCAGGGGATCATTGGTTCACAGGATCTGTACCAATTCGGGGGGAGTCCAAGCGTCGCTGAGTTGCATTCATGGGTATTTGCGTCTGGAATGTTGGCTTTTTTTTGGGGGGGGGGGGGCATGGGTCCACAACACAACAGCAATTAATGGATCACCCTCTTGACTTTATCCTAACCCGCCTGTCATCGGGTTTAAATTTCTTGTGACAGGCCTCGCATGGTGCGCGGTGTACTTCCAGGTTCTTCACCAAGCATCCCGATCGCAAACTCTTGCATGAAGATCTTGCTTCTTTTGGAGACGACCAGGAAATGCACAGAAGTGCAGCTTTTGAGGACACCGCAGTGGCCATTTTCGTTGTGTTTGACGAAGCCATGGAGAAACTCGATGGAGAAACCACAATTGCCATTCGCATCTTCCAGAACGCGGGAAAGGCTCACGCCAAAATCAACAACTTTGATCCTGCTTACTTTCAAGTGAGACTTCTCTCCTTGAAAACCAAAATCTTTTGTCTGAACAGACAACAAAATGCCTGCTGAAAAAATCTTCGATCGAACATGTGTACTTTGTTTTTGCTTTTGTGAAGATGGCAGATGATTTGGAATTCATAGTTTCAGGACATGAAGACGTCCTTCATGGAATCGGTTCGAGACGTTCTGGAGGACCGATTCACCGAGACAACAGAGAGAAATTTTGATCTGCTCTATTCGTTCGCCTGTGACCAGATGACTGAAGGCTTTCTGAGAGAAACAAACACAATTTGACTTGAAGTTTCACAAGGCTTTTTGTACGTCTCTTGTCAACGACTCTGCACATGAGCATGCTTGCAAGCAACATCCGACATCCGCATTTTTTTGGCATCCTGATTTCTGGTACAAGCATGAGTGCAGAGAAGAGCCCCCCACTATGGGGCAGAGATAATGAGGGCGGGAAGGCCTCTGATTGGTCTAGAATTCAAAATCCAGCCTTCTGATTGGTCCAGAGGCCAAGTGCCCCA
>JAAUXT010013050.1_pt1 | contig 12527 bp, 14 predicted proteins | sample 7278171 | NCBI WGS metagenome assembly JAAUXT01 (sample SAMN14350112, study PRJNA611818) | marine sediment metagenome | isolation source: surface marine sediment (1.8m) | place: French Polynesia: Moorea | collected 2018-08
CTCTAGGCAGCATCTTCCAAAAGTATGTCTACAGCAGTTTCATGGTCAAGATGAGGATTGATTAAGAATCTTTTGGGCTCTTTTGGTTCATTTTGGGTTGGGGATAATGGGCGAGGAAGGAATTTATCAAATTTGAATTTTTGGGTAAAAAGGTCAAATTTGGAAGTGTGGAAAAAATGGGGTGTGAATGTAGAAATATCTCTGTATCTCAGAAGGTACAAATATTTGGTGAAAGAAGTCTATTGATGAAATTTAGTATATTGTATGGGGGTTTGAGAGGTAGCATTTAATTTTTGATTTTCAAAATTTTTTATGTGGTTTTTAAGTGGGGCTAAAGTTTGGGTTAAAAAGTCATTTTTGATAGAAAATATAAAAATGGATTATGGGCAATTCTTTTTGTTGATATGTGGACATTGTTGCAAAACAATATGCAAAAGTTCCATTTAGTCAAATTTATTCCATTTGGGTGTGTGCTAAATGAGTTCCCAAGTTGTGAATATTGAGTGAAAAAAGTAAGAATTTTGACAAAAAAAGTGAGCTAAATCAGAGCGAGCCAAATCAGAGTGAGCCAAATCAGAGTGAGCCAAATTAGAGTGAGCCAAATCAGAGCAGGCTAAATCAGAGCAAGCCAAATCAGAGCAAGCCAAATCAGAGCAACTGAAATTTCCTCAAATCACCACGAGCTCCATGGAGCTATTTTTTCGACACTCATGAACATCGCATCTATTTCTGCAGGCAGAGAACAGGCTGCATTGACGGGCAAACGACTGAAAGAGTTGAACCTGCCATTTGACGGGCTCATTCATTCCACCATGACGCGGGCTGTGGAGACAGCAGATATCATCCGAAAAGCATTGCCTGAAGACTTGAAGGTGGATGTGACAGATTCTTTGTGTGAAGGAGCCCCCTACCCACCAGAACCACCAGTTGGACACTACAAGCCTGAGTATCATGTAAGTTGCATCAACGTTGCATCCGACTGGAAGCCACATCGTGGTAGCCAGCCAGCAATGTCTCGGTGGGAAGAACTGGAAAGTGCCTTCCGAAAGTATTTTACACAAACAAACGACAGTTTTACGTGTTGGAGACAATGAGATAAGTCTCATCGAACAACTACGATTCTTTCAGCAGTTTTACGAAGATGGTGCCAGGATAGAGTCGGCATTTCGAAGGTACTTTCACCGCGCGAGCGCCAAGCAGGAGAAGGATTCGTACGAGGTTGTCGTCTGTCATGCGAACGTCATCCGATACTTCGCGTGCAGGTACGCTTCTGATCAGCCCTTCGTGCCTTCCGTTCTTTGCTGTCGGCAAATAGTAGTTGCGGCTTGAGTTCCGTGATGTCAGTTGCAACCAGAGTCAGCACCCTTGGTGTTCCTGAAACAAGACTGGACCTTTTTCATCCAGAGTCCGTCCACGGTTCAGTGCAGTCGCAGGTTTCAATTTGATTTGGCCCAATGTGCTGACAGTGACTTGTCGTGAGTGGGTGACGAGCCCAACCCTGATGAGCCTCTGTCTGCTCAATGTTGTCGGAAACATGCAAATGGGGAAATTGTCTTTTTCACCCTGGTAAGTTTGTGTTCTTTCATCATCTTCAGAGCGCTGCAGTTGCCCCCGGAAGCTTGGCTGCGCATGTCGCTGCACCACGGGAGCATCACGTGGATAACGATCCTTCCCAGCGGCAGAGTTCATCTCCGGTGTCTTGGTGACGCTGGCTTCATGCCGGCCGACAAGTTGACAACCAGCTGAACAGACCACCGATCATAGTGCGCCAAAAATGTGTTTCTCATTACGTTTGGTGCTCTAGCAATCAAACTACTCGTCACAAACAACCAAAGCCGCCAATTGTTTCTGGTTTTGAAGACTTTGTTTCGCGGAGAAGCGAAAAGATGTGCCAACAGCTCCTGAATCTTGGCATTTTCGTTTTTAGAACGCATTCTTGGTGGTGAAACATTCTCGAATTTTAGAAATTGTCTCATATCTTGGATTTTTGTGAGCGCTGATAATTCGTCTGAGGCCACTTTGCGAGGAGGTTCTCACCTCTGTCGGAAGATGAGGGATCAGGGTTTGGTGACACCGGGTGTCATCGACGCGTCAGTTGTCAGAACAGTATTCTTTTTTCTTGTGTTACAGTTTTGGAAAGTCTGAATATTTGTTGGGTTTTCATTGATTTCGTGCGTGTCTTGTGAATGCTCATTGGTGGAAACCTTGGTTGGTTGGAAGTGCTTTATTTGAGAATGAGCGCCAATGTCGGAAGACAGGGTTCTCACACTGTACAAATATGTTTCCTGTGAAATCACACAATGACTTTTTGAGATCTTTAGTTGAGAAAGGAGTTGTGTGATTGAACAGGAACTAATTTTGTAAGGTGAGAACCCATTTCTACCAAGATGCGAGCACATACGACAGGTTTTGTGATCGCAGAGTTGTGGAATTCTGATGACTCTTCATCTCTGCAGAAAAGGCGCCTTGCAAGTGTTTACGTGGGGCGAGACACTGGAAGACGAACAGAGATTGTGGGAGAGACCCGCCCAAGCCAAAATAAACGCTCTTTGTTGAAGCGTTGGGCGGAAGTTCTCAAAATCTCGGTTTTAGACGAAATCTCTCACTGTCGGAGCCAAACAAAGAGGTGCAAAAACTGTGGGGTCATCAGGAGAGTCCAACTTCATGATGCCATCTTTTACTCTCAATGGAAAGAAAAATTTTGTATTTGAAGTGTTGAGGTCGGCCTCTGGATCCGCTGGAGGGCACACGAACACTTGAATTGATTGAACATATCACTTCTTCAAAAGCTGAACAACACATCGTGTCTGAGACGCGGTGTTGGTGAGCGTTGCGAACACTTGTTTCAATATTGTGATGCGCGCCGTTTGCCAGCGTGCGTCGTGCTCTTCGTGTTTCATACCAAACGCTGTCGATGTGCTGTACTCGTACGAGTGCAAAGTTGTTGAGTGAATAGGAAATTTGTTGGTTCAATCCACAAGAGCGGCTACTTTATTCGAAACTTCATCGCGGCACCGTGGTTGAGGACAATCGTTTGGACTGGGATTTGTCGTTCAACCTGAGTAGTTTGTGAACGAAATTGTTCTTCAGAAATTTGCAACCAACCGAAGAAACACAGAACGCGTCAAGGAGAAAATTCAGAAAACGGCATTTTTATTCTACCCCAAATTCCACGATCGGGTCCACGCAAGATCAGCCTGCCGCGTGGACTACAGCCACTTGGAATGGATGGCATTTCATCAGGAACAAAAAGAAACAAACAAAATGAAACTCCAAATTTTGTCTGTTTACCATGTAATGACAAAATTTCCGCAAACAAAAACGCAGCTGATCAATTTTCTCTGCAGGAACGACAGAGCTCTCCAAACTTGTGGACAACAATTTTCAGCAAACACGAGAATTCTAGAGTTTCTTTTTGATAAGTCTTTCTAACTTTTTGATGCGACTAGACTCGTGATCGGCGCTGGGCAACGTAGACATGACGGGTTGCCCGGCGCTCAGCCCGGCCGGGGCGGCGCCTCCGCCGGGCGGCGCTGCGGTGTGGTGCGGGTTGCGAGCGCGGTACATGTCCACCATCACCGTCTGGTCGTTCTTCCGCACGCCCTTGGTGAGAAAAGTGATGAGTTAGAGTCAGTTGTCGCCTTGCAGAAACCCAACTGGAAGACAGAGTCAGCTATCTGACAAGAAATGTACAGCGTCGTGATACACATGTTGAAGACCCGCGATTCCAATGAACGTTTCAAGAGCGACGAGCATTTGTGCTTCTGAGACCACCGTCGATACTTCCATTATTTTTGGGAGCGGGGTGGGTTGAGGTGAACGTCTTGCGCGTGTCAAAATTTGCAAAGTTTTTATCTCCTTTCGTGGCATTTCCTACAGAACTATCCACGACCATTCTGAACACGTTCATCCACTACACATCAAAATTATTCTCAGTCCAGCAAATCCTCATTGCCAGTGGAAACGCCCGACGTGAGCACCCAAAGAATTTTATGCACCTTCATGTCGAGGACGCGCTGGAACTCGGCCGCGTCGGAATCTTGCAGCAGTTTGCTGTAGTTGTCGACGTAAGCGTGAGGCGGGTCGTGCGGCGACATGACGACCTTGAGCACCATCTCCGCTTTTGTCATCCCCTTCACCACGATCTTCGTGTAGCTGCAACAGCAACAAAATCGTTTATTTGACAATTCAGAGCTCTCTTCAACTTGAAAATGGCTATCTGCGGATTCGACTGCTGTTATCAAATTCACCGCGCTGCTATGTGGTGCTGCTACCGTGTTTACTTCACTCAGTTTTTCAAAACACCCGTGGTATTGATACAGAAGCGCGTGCACGAGTTCTATGACGCAAAGAAACAGCAGCAAACCTGGCCGGAGCTTTCCGTCCAACTTGAGATCCAAGAGACGGCAGATCTTGCAGAACGGTTTTCAGCGAATGAGTGTCGAGCAACAACTGCTCCGCTCCCACTGTGCTGATGGCTTTGCACTTGTACAATGTGTTGATGAATCTCGGAATAAACGACCTGCGAGACGAACATGTACAATGTTCAGCTCTGTTTTCAAACGGAGAACAAGACCAGGGGCACAACAATTGACACAAAATGATCGAGTACTTGTCAGCTCAGAGAAACACTCACATGGCGAACTTGATGCAGAACTGAGTAAAATATTTTCTGGACGAGGCGAGATTGTCTCTGATGATCGGAATGTTGCTCTTCAGATGCGTTGTGATGGCCGTCACGTAAGAGCTCTGATCTCCGACGGACTCCACGTTTTGCCACGGCAACTGCATTGTTCAAGGGAGGACAAACAAAGCTGTTAAAATTGTGAGCTAAACTGACCCAAACTTTTCCAACGAGCTGACATCGAGTGGCTGCGCAGAAACAAACCTTGCTCATTGCAGTGAGTGCGGGATCGCAGGCGAATTCCAGGTCCTGAACAAACAGCTGGATGCAGTTTGTGATCACACTGAAAACAGAAACGCGTTGACCTTTGGTGACGGTGCTACAGAATGACAGAAAATGAACGCTTTTTACAACTACAAAATGACAACACGAGACATTTGCACTCACTCTTGAAACATGTAAATTTCTCCATTCAGATCGATTTTGTCCGACAACTCCTTGTCCACTTTCTCCTTCAACTTGTCCTGCAATCAAATGACGCACGTTATCACTTTCGTGGCTTCAGTATTGGTAAACAAACCAACGTGGCGTCCCGGCATGACATGCAACTTCAAAAGGTGGCTTCATCCATGAGCACAACACTTGCACCTAACATTGGACACGTCTGTGGTAAACAGCAAACAAGCACACCTGCAACTGCTGCGTGGTTTCCATACAGTACTCGGATGTGCACAGAATCGAACAGATTCGACACTGTTCCTCTTCAGACAGTTTGGTGATTTCCCCTTCCTTCAGCATGTTTTGAATCAGACCTGTGGCTGCATTCAAACTTGTGATGTCTCTCAAACTTGCATTACTGGCGCCAGGGTTTGTAGCTCTGAAACATGGCAAGAACAACGCTCGGCAACCAAAGTCATTGACCAAATGCTTGGTTTCTGCCAAAGAAACATGATAACAAAAAACAATTGGCGTCAATGTGCGCAATGTTGTCGCTTGTGAAAAATACCACTGACGTTGGAAGGTTGTTCATCAGGAGTTTTATGGCGTACTCCTTCAAGTACTTCTGGAATGTTCTCGTGAGCTGTAACAAGGGTTTGCCTGTGGAGAGTTGCGAGCATTGCACCATGCATTTCTTGTAATACACGAACAGATCTGCACAGCTCGGCAAAATGTTGCTGCCTTCCCCTGCAATGGAAATAAACGTTGCAGCAATTAGCACAACACCATCGTCCAGTCAACATTCAGCGCTACTGTAAGGTTGTGACTGGCTCAAAATCAAACGCATCGAAAGGTCACTGTTTGAGTTTTTGCAACCATCATTCATCTCCGTACCTTCCTCCAGTTTCGGCGTCCCTTGCGCACGGAAATCCGCCAAAAATTTCTCGATCAATTCCGCCAAATTTCTGCAATAGTTGAAGAATAACTTGAGGCTCTGACCAGTGGTGATGTGATTGCAGAATTGGGAAATTTTGCGTCAGAACAGTGGACTTACTTGTCCTGTGATTCAATGTACACGTTCAAATGAGGCTCGAAACATTTTGATATCAGTCCAAGAAACGGTGACAGGACTGGTTTCGAAGGGGTCGACTGGAAGAGAAATAAGTTCACAGGTTTTCAATTGAAAAAAAAGTGTTGAACGAAGCAGAAGAAAGTTGTGCCAATGCCGGTCGACAGGTCACCAAGAAAAGGTTCGCTCAAAAGGTCAAGTTTTTACTTGTGGGAGATGACTTCCAGCACAAAGGACGTAATGGATATTGATAAAATGCTTCTTTGGCTCACCTGTTCCCTCGAGTCTGTCTGATCTGACATGTCTTCCCCGCCATCACTTTCAAACGGGTTCGTACTGACGGGTTCTGCGAATGGGTTGGTGGGTGACAGTGGAGTGAGCGCTGGGGATATCACCTGAGTACAGAAAACAGACACCAAGCTGTCGAGGGACGAATGTTTCGAACCATTGAACTTTTCTTTCTTGGGCTGTGTAAGTTCCGGTACCTTCTCAGGTTGCAATGTGCGACCAGTGAATCTCTTTGTGCACAGCAACTCAAAGTTGGTGGTGCGCTGAATGGCGAACAGAAGCAGTTTCACTTCAATTTCCGCGACCCGCCGCGCCATGATTTTTGATAACTCTTTGCTACAGACACAAAAATCTGTTCATAAAACAGACAGATCAGCAAAGAGCAAATGTCCAACAGACAACGAAAGATTTGAAACTCTCACCGCGTTGAATCACAGAATTCCACACAAATTCGCTCGCTCACTTCCCATGACGGTGGAAACATACTGCCAAATTTCTCTTCGAACTCAACCAGTGTTCTCTTGATCCACGCGTATCTTCGATCAATTTTGTCCAGCCAGGCGCACTGGAAATATACAAAGTCATCAGCAAGAACAGACGCACATCAACATTCTGGAGATACGTGTGTCGAACAAAACCGAGAAACCATTGCCAAGCTGAAACTCTCAACAGGCCAAACTATTGAACAAGAACTTGGCACATCCTTGGATGATTGTTGCGATTCTTGTGCAGAGCAACAAAATTCTTTCACTCACATCTTCCCCTTCAGCGAACAGCACCACGTACTCAGACAGCTGCAACTTGACGAACCAACTGAGCAAGTCTCGCTTCACTCGTGGATCCAGGACATTCACAACGAAACACGCTTCCTTCAGCAGGTTCTGGTTGGCTGGGCCATACTGGAAGGAAATAGCTCCGTGACGAACAGGGCAGCACTCAACAGATGGGTTTCAGAAACCACAAAAGTGAACACCCACCTTGGCAGTGGGACCCTGGAACGCTTCTTCAAAATCCGCTCTGATTTGCTGCGCAAGATCTGCCTTGATTTCATTGACCCTGCAAGTATCGAAGAAGTCACCGTAACTTTTTCGGACTTACTTTCCTCGTTTATGCGCTTGAATGTCAAAAAGAATGACGAGGCCTTCACGCCTGTCAGTTTTCTTTTTGGACCCATCTCACGTTCTCTTTTCTACCGGAAAGACAAAACCGAACAAACAGCCCGACGCACTCACTTGTCAGCCAGCTGAGCAATCTGTGGAATGTTCATGTACTTGTGGAAATTGTCAAGGACGTTGATAACACCTTCCAGCAAGTTGGCCACCTCGCCATACTGTCGCTTTCTTGTCAGCACACTGAAGCAAAAAAACATTTGTTATGATCTCTCCTCAGGTAATCCCACACTCGTGAGTGTTTTCTCAGAAGTTCAAGCGTGTTTTGACGAAAGGATAATTTACCACAATGAGTCCACGCCTCCCACCAACATGTGAAGGTGATTCAGGGTTGTTATGGAACTGGTCAAATGCCTCTTTGCGTGATCCAATTGTTTGATGTCTCGTGTAATTTCCTTCACCTGTGGCAAAAAAACGATTCTTTTTGGAAAAACAAATCCGTGGATGTTTCAACGCAATGTAAAGTGTTGCAAGTGACAAGTACCATTTCTTCCGATTTTTCTGCCTTGTCCTTGATGTCTCGAATCTTGGTGAAGAGTTCCTGGATGGCTTTTTGTGCTTCCAACAGGGCTTGCTTCCCGTCTTCACTGACGTTCGTTTGCCCACGAACAACATGCCTGACGTCATCGTCAAGTTTTCTGCCAAAAAAACAAACAAACAAGACGTAGCAAAACGTAAATCTGAAGTTGCAAGTGTTTGGCATCAGACACAATGATGGATCTATGAAACTCAACAAGCAAGGTTGTAAACGTGGAATAAAAGTTACCGTATTTTGAATCGAATTCGACTTATCACTTCGTCAATGTTCACCAAGGACTGCTCGGTTGGAAATAGTGTGTTGATGTACTCAACCGGATTGAAATCAGGCCTGTCCAGCGGATCATTGCTGGGAATAACCTGGACAGAAAGAGATGGTGTCACTGAACATCGCTTTCCCATATTCGGGGTGACCACACCCCCTTCAGCACTGACTGTTGCTGAATGCAACTTTTTGGAAACTTCTTGCTATTTCGTTATGTCCATTGAGAATGTTTCACATCGATCATCACGTGCTACACCAATACATTGGAAGTCTTTCTGAAAGCAGATTTTGCACAACTTCTGGAGACTCCAGCTATCGCCGGGCGATAATATGCTGATTACAAAGTTGCCTTCGTTGACATGCATTTGTCCGAGTCGTACGTGAAGTCCTTCACCTGATCTATAGCTTCCTGAACTTCTGGTGGGAATTGCAACACCATCCCTGTTGAATCCAGAACTTCTTCATCTTCCGTGCTGGCCATTTCTCTTCTGATCCGAGACAAATATATTCAACCTGGCTGATGTCGTCCCATTTTGCCAAACCGGTGATGTCAGCTTGATGTAGCAAGGAAAGAGAAAAATAACAATTTCGTTTCATCTCCACTTCGAGTCCGATCATTCAATTAAAACAGTGTCAAAATATCACATTAGAAACACAAAATAGTCAGGAAAATTTACAGAACAGTGGACAAAAAATGACAAAATTCGTGACATCAGGCCTGAAATTCAGCAGTGGGATCCAGCTAAGGCTGGTTTTGGAAGGCAAGAAGACGAGTCGAGGGCAGATTTTTCAACAATAGTTCATTTGTCAAAAGAACTAAACACAACAATGAAATCAAGTTTTTCTGACTACAGCTCAATATCTGAATTGTTGTTGTAGGACAACAATGGATAAGGAATCGGAAATCAATCTTCACCCGACTCGTCTATTTCCAAAATCCCTGGGCTTCACGTCATAAGATGATGTGGTGGGAAGAAAAGTTGAAAGTTGTTGAAACTTCTTTCTTGATTGGAAAACGGTTGTGACACCTTTATCGGACAGTAGCAACTTTGCCTGGATGTGGACAACATGACCACAACTTTGAGGTGAGCGGACAACTGTGAATTATTCAGCCAACCCTGACTCGGTACTTCTGGTTGATCTGGATTGGTTGTGCCAGTTTGCAGACGTTTTGAGTGTGCATCTGACGGCTTGTGTCAACAAAAGATGATCTCGTACAGAACCAAAACAACAACACAAGTGGCACTGTCAGCTTTTATTTAACCTCTACGTATACTTCATTGTTGTCCTTCAAAGTAGATCTATGATCCTTTCAAGAGCATCAACACATCTCTGTCGTTTGGACCAGGTGACAAGCATGTAGACTATCTGGTATTCCGCGGATGAGAATGCCAGCAATCTGATCTTGCACTGCCTCCTTCAGCTAATCTATTGTACGAGGCTTGCAGATGAAAGAACAGGGTGAAATATGTTTGCGCATTCCTTGTAAAACCCACGAAATTTGTTTCGAAGCCTTTGAATCAAAGGGTGAGGCCCGTCCGCAGGTATGGGTACTTCATGAAAACAATGCGCTTGTATCTTCTCAACACGCAGAGTGTACCTCGTGTCGTGGAACGTCGCGCAGGAACCGCCGCCAGACTCTTTCACACACCTGTTGTCTCTGGACAGCGAGCAATTGCCAGACATTTTTGCACTTGGGTAAGGACCACACTTGCGTCCCTGTTTCTGTGTGATGAAGTCAGATACTCCTGTTGCGACAAGCCAAAGCGCAGGTGTGGGTGTGCAGTGGGTCATGTTACCTGTTCTTGGACGACATTCGAAGCCCGTGATAGGGTTTGCTGCAGTGCGTACGAGTATGTGTCCATGAAAGTTGTTGCTTTTTCTGCAGGTTACAGGAGCAGCAGGCTGGTCTCACTCAAGTGACGGATTACTTGTACGAGGATCCCTGGACTGAGAGTGTCACCGACACCTTGGCAAAGCGCAATTTCGTTCGCGTACGAAAACTGGAAGCATTGCTGGCCACACCAACTTTAAATTTTGACAAGAAAGTCGGGTGAAGTCCTGTTGTTCGGCACAAACCTGGCAGTTCTGGTTCGTTCTTTTGCAGGTGACCAATGTTCGCACTGTTGGAATCAATCTCATTCTTTTGGTGAAGCGGAAATTGGTGCCTCATGTGGCCAGCCTGGAAACAGAGACAACCAGGGTGGCTCTTGCCGGATACTGGGTAAAACTTTCGCTTTTTTTTCGCACCCATCACTCAGTAATTTCGCGTTCGCTTGGGTCCCCGGATGGGGAACGCGACCAAACAAAATTCCCCCTCCCCTCAATAAAGGTAAAACAAAGATTTTATTCGTTCGTCACGCTGAAGCACATTGCATTCTTGAAGCTGACCCTCTTGGAGACGCGTCATAGTTTTCTCATTTTGTGTTGGAGTGCGCGAAATCCAAGACAGTGGGAAATCAAGTCTTGACTTGATGTGAATCCGGGGCCAGTGTCTCCTGTGTTGATGTGTTTGTGCCATTTGAAAGAGGGCAACTGAAGTGGTTTGATTTTCTCAGGGCGGAAAGGGTGCAGTCAGTGTCAGCTGCACTCTGGCCGGAATCAATTTCTGTTTCGTCAATTGTCATCTGTCTGCACACGTACAATACTTCAAGAGCAGAGTTGAGGTGAGCTTTCACTTTCCAGAATTTTGTGGCTCAAGGCAAACTATGATGCCGTTGGTGGTTTTCACAACTTCAGAAACAATGTGCAGAAAAGTTTTTAATTTCGCTTTGCAGCAATACACCGCAGTTGTGGAGAGCCAAAAATTCAAGAAAGCTGATGCGACGTCAATTCTTAGCCACGAGTGCGTATCCTTCCTCCGTTCACAGAAAGGGTTGCATTTGCTTTCCTTTCGAGTTTGTCAGTGTTTTACGAATTTACTGTTCTTGCAGTTGCGTTTTCTGGTTTGGTGACATCAACTTCAGGATTGACAATCTTTCAAACGAAGAAGTCAAACAGAAAGTTCTTGAGAACAAGTATGATGTTTTGCTGGAAAACGATCAGGTGAAGAAAGAGACCAATGTTTCGTGTTTTTGAAGCAGTTCAACAAGGCAGCAAACGAATTCGGTTCTAAAATGGTGATCTGCTCGTTTGTAATCCAACCGGACCCAAGGACAGAGGCTGAGCCAGACAACTGTCAGTTTTGTGCATTGCAGCTCAATCGAGCCATAAAGGAAGAGCTGGTCTTTTCCAATTTTGAAGAAGGTCCAATCACGTTTGCACCAACTTTCAAGTTTGACAAGGGAACCGATTCGTATGACACGAGGTGAGTGGAGTTCCGTTGAGAAACGCCAAAAAAGGAACAACCTGTTTTGCAGCAGCAGACCTCTCTGTCTTGTGACCTGCATTTTGCAGCAAGAAGCAGAGAAAACCGGGATACTGCGATCGAATACTGTGGTCAGTTCACAAGGAGTCTCTGGAGGGGTTGAAACTCAACGTGAACCAAGTACATTACAAAAGTCATCCAGAATACAAGAACAGTGACCACAAAGCTGTCTCCGCGTGCTTTGACTTGCCAGTAAGTGTTCTTGTGTGTTTGCCACAGTGCGACGTGCACATCCACACAAGATTTTGAAGACAAGGGCTTTATGCAATCACTGTGGGCTCATGTCTGTGTTTGTGCAACCACTTGACTAGCCCAGGGGCGTTGGGGGGAGTCACCCAAACATTTTTAATTGAGCGCGCGCAGACAATGGTCTGTGTGTGCAGTATAAAAGTGGGGTTACTTGGGGTGCCAACTCTACTTTTTCAGAAAATACTCAGAATTCACTCCTGGTTATGTTGTCCAGTCCTCGGTGGTCATTGTCTGGTCCTGAAATTTCAGGACTAGAGAACGACCAAATGGTGTGGTCGTTGTCTGGTCCTGGTCGTTGTCTGGTCCTGTTACACCGGTGTAACATGCCCTATTGGCTTGCGTGCCCGATTGACACGTGTCAATGGGGCACAGCTGGTAGACCCATGCCCCATTGACAGGCCCCGTGTTCTGATTGACAGGGGCAAGCCTCCAAATGCCTCCCCGGTTGTCCCAAGGGGCAACCGGCAAGCCTGCTCCCCCCTCCCTTGCCTCTGGGGCACAGCCTGTTGACCCATGCCCAA
>JAAUXT010052195.1_pt1 | contig 12525 bp, 8 predicted proteins | sample 7278171 | NCBI WGS metagenome assembly JAAUXT01 (sample SAMN14350112, study PRJNA611818) | marine sediment metagenome | isolation source: surface marine sediment (1.8m) | place: French Polynesia: Moorea | collected 2018-08
ACACCATAGAGGAAGGTAGCCTAAACCACTGAGCTCCAACTCATACTCTACAATAAACTATACTACAACATCACTACTGGGGCTTCACTCATATATACAACAACACACACAATGTCTGTCAGTAATTTTGCATTGCAGTGAACAGAGACCCATTGGGGATATGCAAGATTGTCAAGCAACATCATTGTGCAATTTCGTTGCCTGCTCACTACGGGCTGAAGTTCATTCCTCAACCCTTTATAGATTTTAGTACTCTTTCGGAATATTTCTGGCACAAGTGTTGTTCTGGCTTTAAAGACACCATCCACAAAACTGAATGTATGATCAGTGGAAGGAACTTTCTGCACTAATTCTGCAGAGGGATTTTTCTTTCCAAAATCTATATTTAGCCAGACCTGGTGTGCGTAGGTTGAGGCTGAAAGCCATTTCAAATCCTGCAATGACAAAAATTGTGGGTCACACAACTACAAAAGTGTGTTGATGGTGCAAGCTGAGCTGCACTCAGTGAATCTTTAGATCTTCAGATTTTCTACAGCGCCTGAATTGAAAGTTTCCAGGGCTGCAGCTGCAAGCATCAAAAGAAGGGGTTATCGCATTGGGTGTCGGTTGCGACTGAAGCTGACGACCGAAGCTGACTTTTTTGTCTGCGACTGAACTCTTTTAGGTCGACTGAACCAAAAGAAACCCAGTTCAAACCATTTTTTTCTTCAGTGGGTCAACTGATCCCTTACCAATGGGAAAGGTAAATAGAAAATGCTACTGCACAATGTGGACCAAAATTGTAGGTTGACCTACAAATTATCAGTCATGACTGACTTTGCCAGAGTAGGTCGACCTACCTGTGTCAATGTGAAAACAAAAGTCAGACTGACAGGTAGGACCGCACAAGGACTGACTTTTTAGTTCGGACCGACCCAATGTGTTGAGAGTTCAACAAACCCGCCAGAAAACACAGCTGTGGCATCCCATTCAGAAAGATTACACATGACCCAAAATTTTCACCAAAATCACAAACTCCTTGGCGATAAAAATACAGCAAAATATGAAACCAAGTTTTGCATGATTTTGAGTTTGTTTTGCTGTTTTACATGAGAACCAAGGCTATGTAATTGTTACCTTCAAACCAATGTACAGTGCACCAAAGACAGGATATTCAAAAGCAGGATTCATTTTCAGGAGATCAAGAAATTCCACCAAAACTTGTTGACTGACGAACTCCGGTAAATTACCATGAATAGAAGAACAAACATCTGCTGTAGATTTCCATGATTGAAACAATTGTTCCTTGTGCATGACCCTTCCAAGGTCAACATCATTCAATGTGGCTAGGGAAACATCTCGTAAGAAGAATATGTAGGTCCCCCCACTGAAGTGACTGATCCTTTTGTTGAAGTCAAACAACCCACTGGGTGTAGTCACTGGAACCATATTTTTTTTGCTGCAATCCTCTGAACATTGCCATGATGTAGGACGATTTAGGTGAATGGCTTGTACTTTGATCTGAATCAATTTTCCTGATGTGTGTCTTGTGTTTATTCTGAAGTCATTGTATTTGCCAGGCATGGACACAAAGAAGGTAGTGTTGATGCAAAATAGACTGAAACGGGCCTTCCATTCAACTTGTAATGAGGTAAATCCTATGTGCCCTGTTTTGGAGCTGACAACTGTCAAGCAAGACGGCGTTGCACCACTTCCTGAGATACTTTGGTTGCACGGAGCCTTGGACATGACCTCAATCGTAAGAGCCCTTTCTGCCTTGATGTTTGTTTTCACATGTGCAAACGAAGAACCATTTGGAATCTCATACCAACCAGCTCCCTTTGGCTGTGTCCTGTCTGTGTCCTTTGAAGAGGTGATATTGTCATTTGAAGAGGTGACAATCATGTCTAACCAACTGTGTGCTGACTTTGTAAGTCGAATTGCAATGTGGAAATAGCCAGTCAGACTGTCAAATCTTTCATCAAAACATGAGGATAGGTTTGAGGGACTGAATTGTTTTGTATCAAAATCATCTTTCTTCAAGAGAAATCTGTCCTGTGATACCCTGGAGCTGACTCTGTCAACACAACCAACCACTCTGTAACTGTTAAATTTTTGCTTGTAAATTTCTTTTGCTTTCCAATAAGCATGATCACAATAAACAGTCCATGTGTTCAAAATAACATGTTCAAAGGACTTGTAAAGAAGGGCACCAGCTCTGAGAATGATGCATTCTCCTTGTAATATGTCATATGACAACAAAGGAAACCTTTGGAATGACTCATAATTCATTATAGTGGAGTCAAAAAAAATGTGACATAGGAGAGAGAATTTATGTGGCTTAGAAATGAATGACATTGGTCTGTGTGGTAATTTTCCCCATTGAAAAGGCAGAAATGAGAAAAAACACAGATATCCACATCAATTGATGTTCCAGAAATATGTCCATATTCAGCATATGAATAGATTCCCAATAACAAGCTCTTGGTATTTGAGCACAAGCTTCTGTGTTTTGTGGTATCCACAAAGAGCATCTTGCACAGTGCATACCAGAGGATATAAAAATCAGATCCTGGTTTGTACAATGTGACTCCTGCAAATTTACACCCAGAAGTACTGTGCTTCCCATATGACAAATGAAGAATACTGATGTTCAAATATCTAGTAAATAAACTACCATTTACTGTGATTCTCACCACAGCAAAAGTATAATTTCTCCTGGAACTGTATCCACTTTGGATTTTAAATGACTTGCCTTTGGTGACGTTGACTTCCAAAATGGAAGCAGCAGAAGCATAAAACTTTATCTCATTATGAAATGAAGCAGATGTGAAAAACTGAATCACAGCTTGAAATGTTTTGCAAGAGAATGTTTGGATTTTACTGTTTGATAATTTTTGTAAAATTTGAGCAGAATCCAGTCCAGGTCCATCAAATATTTGTACTTGGCCTTTTGCTGAATATTTATTGCTTTGAATGTTTAATATTTGGTATTTGTGCACCTGAACATGAATGGTATATAGTGCCACATTGAAGAGGAATAGGATGTTATCAAAATTGGCAAAAGCATCTGTGTAGATATGGCTAATTGTCATGTTTGAGCCCACCACATTGCTTACACCATTTGATGACAAGACAGAGAATATAGCATCAAATATAATTTGCAAAGTACTGTAAGTATCCAATTTGAGTGAAATTAATTGAGAATACTGTGGGTAGATTGCAAAGTTGGAATGTTCACCACAATATGGAAATTCCATCGTGTTGGATATAATGGAAATATTGCCCCTGGTACACAAACCGTGTATGCATTTTATTTTTATTTGTAAAAATGAAAAATTTAGAGTAAGTAAGGGTGGTAGCTTGAAGTCCCAATAATTTTTGACATGAACTGGTGCTTTGTGTATGGGGTCTATTTTTCCAGTATACAAACAAGATGTGTAAGTTTCCCTGTAGAGACGCCAGGAAACCCTGTGTCCCTCTGTTGTAAACACAATGTCCCCAAGAATATGTAACAATATGTGATTTTGAACAGCATCCACTTTGGGCAGCCAGTTGTGACCCCCAAAAGAAAAATGTTCAATCTTTTCCTTGCAAGTGAACTTTACCATATGTTTTGCTTTCTTTACAATTTGCTGAACAAAAGCTGTTTGCTTCTTGATCAGTCTGGGAATGCCAATGAAAAGAGTTGTTGCAGCTGTGTCCTCATCAACCTTTTTACAGATCATTTCAACAAAAGAAAGCCAAACTTTTGGATCTCTTGAAAAAAAGTGGGTTGAAATTGGCCAGTGTTTCAAAACACTGGTTTGTGTTTGGTACACACCCAACAAAAGAGAACAAACCACAACAGAGAGCGATTTCAGTTTCATTTTTAGCACTTGTGATGTGACCACAGATTACACTGGTCTTTGTTGTTCCACAGACAAGGAAGACCGAACACCTTTGTCTTGAGAAAAAACATTTTGCAAAAGAATGGTTCTCAACAATTCTTCCTGTTTTGGCCAGCATGTAAGTTGGTGGACATCAGTTTGTCCTCTCAGGCCCATCAAGAATCTTCATTTCCTGGTTTCACCAGCCTGAAGCAAGGAAGAAGATTTTTTAAAAATTTTACTCTGTCAGAGAAAAATGTCAAGCAAGAAACATTTGTTTGAAAACACAGGATTCCAGTGCTGCAGAGAAAGTGAAGATTGATAGCATTTCTTCTTCCCAAAAGGACAACAGACAGTGACCTGTGCTCATGAAATTGTTCCATCAATCATAGGCCATTGATACTGCAACATCTCACCACAAACTGATTTCCCTCCACATCATGGCTGCAACATGAGGTTTTGTGATGCAAAAAAACCATTGTGGCATGATAACTTGAAGCGGACTAAAAGTCAACAAAGGAATATATCCTCTCACGCAGTTTTTTTGCAACAGTAATTCGTGACATTTGTTTTTACGGATGGCATATTTTCAAGAACATCCCCCCTACTGAGGGAACACAGTCCATCTGAAATTCTGGATCCAAAATTTGCATCAAGGATTGGGTCTCAGGCCTGTTTCACAAGGGAGCGTTTCAGTGGAGTTCCCATTTGGCCACGTTGTGATGTGTTTTGTGCCCTTTCCTTGCGGCTGTTGTGGTCAACCCGATGTATGGGATAAGGAACGGGACCCAATGCTTTCTTGAATTTGAAGCACGAGTGCTTCAGCACGAGTCCTTTTTGTTCAAGGAAGCATTGGGTCAAGTTCTTCATGCCACATACAGCTCATGACTATGATGATGAACAAAAAGTCTTTGAAGTTTTGGGTCCTCAATTGTCAAGCACTAGCTTACAGTTGGTGCTTTCCGTGAAAATAAAGGACCCAAAACTTCAAAGACTTTCTTTTCATTATCATTGTTCAGTGCTGTATGGTAACTTCAGAGTTTGCACGGCTACCAGAACGCTTCAACTAAAACACATTGACGTTCGGTGTAGACTGGGCCAAGATCCACCTTTCATCAACAACACAGGTACCTGGCCGTACGTAAGATCCACAGGAACACAAACGTGTGCGAGCAGAGATCGGTGCTGCTGCATGGCACAGTTGGATTCGGGCACGTGGCATGGTTGTTCAGCAACCGCGATGGAGTCAGAGATACAGCGAATGACGCAGTCCCAAGCGAGAGCGACCACTGTACGAGGTACAATCACACAGTAGAGAGTTTCAGCAAATTGCTCCATATACGTAACACGTGCACGTAGCACGTAGCTTATTGATGCAACTCCCCTATTTTAGAAGAGTTCACAGATATGAAACAGATAAAATAAATACTACTTCTAAGACATAACTGGGGTTTGTGAACTCTGATAGAACTTGATTTGTTGTCAGTACTTTGAGCAGCACTTCAAGTATCTGATTCCAGAACTGTTCCCAAACTGATTGTAGACTCTTCCATAACAGGGGAGTTGCATCAACAAGCTGCGTGGTACGGAGCATTTTGCTGAAACTCTCAAAAGTGTGTACGAGCACAGTCCGCAGATGGGAAGAGAGGTGCCGAGATGGAAGGAGGCTGCTTGTGTGTAGCGAGCGGACCCATGTCACGAGAGAAGAGGCTGGTGTGTGTGAGTGTGTGTGTATGTGTGCGTCTGTGTGTGTGTGTGCGTTTGCGTGTGTGTGTCTATGTGTTGTGTGTGCGTGCCTGCGTGCGTTGTACGTGCGTGTGTGTGGTGTGTCTGGTACAACAAGGCTTCAGTAAAACTCGAGAACTTTTTATTTGTTTTTTACCAAACAATTCTTTGTTGTCTCACAAGGTTTCAAAAAATATATGAGTAAAAGTGTAAAAATACGATTCTCAAAAATAAGAATCTGCAAATAAAAATACAAGCCAAAAATTTACAAATACTGGGATCATCACACTCAGTACACTCTGAAAATGGGCGTTTCTCCCCCAAAGAAACACATCATCCACCAGCGATTCGGACAAAACAATGCTGCTTGGCAACAAATATTGGATTCTCAGATTCCTTTGCAAAGACACACCCATTGGCGCTTTTTGCTGGCTCAAATTTTGCAAGGAAATTTGTCCGGTGTGGTGAACTCCGGCAAAAGCAAGAGTTCAACATTGATTTGAAAAACAAGAGTTGGTTCAAATGAGTCGCGCAACCTCGGTGTGTTCAACCATTTGAGACACAAAAACTACAGCAAAAAGGAACACTTTAACACGATTTCACTGTTCAGCGCACGCATGGTCAAAGCACAAAAAGTGCCACAAAACCTGAATTGGAAGGAACTCTCCAACAACTTTCCCCCACTCCAAATGTCGTTCTTCTTATTCGCAAAGAAGAAAGTAAGATCTACAGACATGAGTCATGATGAGTGAGCTCAGAGGCTCGCAACAACGTGAATCCATCCATACCCAAGAACCCCCCCCTCCCAAATATTTGTTCATGCGTGCAAATCATTGTTTATGCTCGAATTCAGGTTTGTGTTGCTTGCTCCCTGCAGTCTGTTTCCATACAAACCAAAGTTTTTTCTCACCCAAACGTGGTTCTTGTGGAGGGCTCATAAAACAACAAACAGGCCCGTGGGCCTCGAGCCGAAAAGAACACTGTTCATTCGGGTCACTTCCGGTCCCTTGAGGTCACTTCCGTTCACTCAAGGTCACTTCCGGTCACTCAAGGTCACTTCCGGTCACCCAAGGTGACTTCCGGTCACTCAAGGTCACTTCCGTTCACTTAAGGTCACTCCCGGTCCCTTGCGGTCACTTCCGGTCCCTTGAGGTCACTTCCGGTCAAAAGTGGTTCCGTGTAGAGGGCGCCACCACTTCCTGTCTACATCACAGCTGCGTAGCGGTAGTACCAGAGACACTCTGGTTTGGTTGTGGGGAGGAGAGCCCACCCGTCCCCGAAACCGCCGCCAGGGGTCGTGATGGTGCGGAGTCCGACCAGCCGTCCACTCTGTACACACATGTACCTGAAAAATATTAGGGATGTTCTTGTTAAAATTTGGAAGCTTGATGTCCACAGTCGTGACGTCATAAAGTTGATGGGTGTCACCAAAGGGAAGACCCCGCAACAATTCACCCGAAAAGCTTGTCGCAGTAAACTGGCAAGATTCAAGCGGTTTTAACATTGGTGAAAACTGCATTTGTTGACGTCAACGTCAACGTTTTGGGTCGACGTCAACGAATGCTCTGTAGAATCTACCATTTCAGACGCCCAACCGTTGGGTCCTGTGTTTTGGTTGACTTTACGTGGCGTTTGAGGCGCGCGTCGCTCCAACATTGAAAAGAGCACGCAAATTGATGTCTTCGTGCAGTTTCCATGGTGCTGGCCAATCACCACACACCACACGACGTTGGTAGGCGGTGAGACGTTTGAAACGTCGTGCATAATTTGCTGAAATTTTGACGTCAGTCAGCTTTGTTTGACGCTGACACTGCCAATGTGAAAATGGCTTTACGTATGCAGAAAACATGGAGACCCCTGAGCGCACATGTACTTACTCCCCGGAGTGCTTGTTTTTGAGGGTGTAGGCGGCTCGGCCTCTCCTGATGGAGGAAAAGTCGTTGGTCATGACCCACTCCTCAGCCCCGTGACGCGACGCCTTCGTGTACTCCAGGTCGGACGACGCGTCAAAACCTGCCGAGCAAGACCACGTGACGGTGACCAAATTGAGTCTGCGTCTGCGTCTGGAGAGGCTCGGGTGCGACAACGAGACAGAGACGCAGACTCAAGTTGAAACACACACATCAGTTTGGCAAGTATTGTGCAAAAGAAAGATCGTTTTTGCTTTTGTGCGAGGAAACAACTGACACGCTGGTGGCACACTTGGTCGGGTGTTTCTTTCCGTTTGGTGTGTCACGGTTCTGCAAGGCCTTTGTTCTACGGGACCTGAGGCCTCACAGAACTGCGTGTACCGTGCCAAACTTCTGTGCAGCCTTAGGTTTCGTGGAACTGGTCCAGGTCTCACACAAGTGGTAGTGCGGCACACACACACACACACATGAACAAACACACACAGGCAAGATCAGCCAGATGTCCTGTCTGAACCTCCATCGTGTTCACCCCCTGGGTTGGCACATTGAGAGACGGTACATTTGGGGGGGGGGCTGAATAAGAGGGTGGAGATGACTTCTAGCTGACCTTCCCAAATATCACACTGAACTGGGTAATTTGCCTCAAAGGGACTTGCCCAATTTCAACAGAGATGGCGCCACCTCCGGGTGTTTCCCACAAACCACGCACCGAGGTATCTGTTGGTGGCGTTGTTCCTCAGGAAGATGACGTCACGCTTTCTGGGATCCCTCTCCTCCCTCCAGTAACTCGTGCGCTCAGCTCGGCTCCGGACTCCAACCAGGTACCTCCTACCGCTCACCCGGTGGTAGATGCTGCGACCTGAAGGGGAAAAGTCATGCGTCATATCATCATTGAGTGTGTTCTGAGGGAGAGAGTAAAGCTGCGACCTGAGAGAGACAGTAAAGCGTCAATCATTGATGAAGTTCAGCAACGCTTAATTTTCACGTGGCCGGTGCTGCTGTTCCCTTTACCTCCACGATAATCGGTCCTTGGAAACCTCAAAACACACGTGAAATACACATGGCGTGTTCTGCCTCCACAGCCACACGCGGTCTCCATCCACATTGAGGTGCCGCTTTCGTCAGGCATATATTGAGGGCACGTAACACGTGTTTGCTGAACCCCTCCATTGGGTGCGTTCGATTTGCGCGTGCGGCCAGCTGCCGGAGATGTCGCGCGACTTCGCCCCTTGATGGGACGGGGGCGGAGTCAGTCATTTTGCCTCACTTGGCTGAATGCTTCTGAGGCTAAAACTCACGCATTCATGCAGGGACAACATTTGCAGTGGGTTTGGGATTTTGTTCATGAAAGGGCATTTGCCAGTCTGAGCCCACCAACAGATCACGCAAACGGGGGGTGGGGGTGGAGTCAGTCAGAAAGAGCGCGTGGACCAGAACAAAACCTGTTGTCATGGATACGTACCTGTTTCCACCAGAAACTTGTTTGTTGGTACATTGATCAGTACCCTCGCCAGCACTGAAAAATAGAAGGCAGAACGCCACTGTCAAGATTTCCCTTTTTTGATGGCAAACAAAGACCGCAGTTCAGTAAACCACCCTCATATCACGCTGCAGTCAAAAAACCCTCGTACTTGTGTTGCGGAAGTCAGCTCACACACTGGAAAAATGGTTCCTGCTCAATCACACAACTCCTTTCTTGCGCAAATGCCTCAAAGGCCATGTGATCTCATGGGAACTCTTTCTCTTGCACGAGTTACACGAACCCTTGACACAAAGTCTGGGGACCCCCCCCCCCTGCTTACCTTGTTCACAGCGACGTCCAGTGAATCCTGCTGTGCAGCTGCAGGTATACGTGTTGCGTCCGTTCACACACGCAGCACCGTTTAGACACGGACGCGAGCTGCACGCATTGATATCTGTCAATAAAACAGAAATTTGTGTGCTCATGTACCGTATTCACCCGTGTACAAGTCGCGTCCGAGTTGCCTTGATTTTCTTGTCTCAGGTCCAGTTGACACGATAGGGACTTTATGCACGGCGTTTGAGGCGCACGTCACACCACACACCACTTGACATTGGCAAATGGCAGGATGTTTGGTGGAAATGGGGACTTTGTTCATTGGCATTTGCTTCAAACTTTGCACCACTCATTGCATCAAGTGGTGTGTGGTGATTGGCCAGTACCATGGAAACTGTGCACAATGTCACCAATTTATGTGCTCTTTTCCACATTGGTGTTGGCACGACCTGCGCCTCAAACGCGCTGCAAAAATGTCATGCATAAAGTTCCGAATGGAGATCTCACACCCAGGAAGAACTCGCGCCCAGGCGCAAGGCGCACCCTCAGCTTTGGTGTTCACTTCCAGGACAAAAGGTGTGTCCTGTACCTGGGGGGTTTGTACCCACAATTCAAGAATCTCAAAGAATTTGCGTTCCCGTGCATGTTCAGTTCAAAGTTGGTTGTACACTCAAAGCCTCCGTACTTATTTCGCAGTGAGTCCCGGTGAATCCGAACGCGCATGCGCACGTGTACCCGTTCACCCGGTCCACACACGTGCCGCGGTTCTGACACGGTGACGAACGACACTCATTCACATCTGCAGAAAAGAAAATTGTGGTCTCATTTTTTCTCGGGCAACAAGTCTGATTCATTTGATTTGCACGTGCGGCGAACCGAGTGAGCCGCAACGGCTGATTTCATCCTAACTCCATCATTTCAACCCAGGGACGAAGTGCGAGACTGCGATCCTTCGTTGTGCGGTGAGACGCACGTGTGAATCGAACGCGCCCACGCTGGCTTCGTGGTCACGTGACCTCACCTGTTTGGCAGTTGGTTCCGGTGAACCCAGGTCTACACCTGCATGTGTAGGAGTTGGTCCGATCTATACACGGTGCGCCGTTCTGACAGGGGGACGAGGCGCACTCATCCACATCTACAACAAAGTACACGTGTGAAGGGGGTTTCACATGGGCTGAAGCGTGGTTAATTCCTGGGCTGACGTCAAAAATTCTACCATTGGGATCCTTGTTAAATTTTGACGCCAACGTCAGAAAAACGACCGCGCGTCACCAATGTGGAAACCCCTTGAAGGGGTTTTGATCCGTTTTTCATGACCCCTTCTGTCCACGGGTTGGGGTCAGGGTGCGTCTTTTCACGGGTGCGTTCTTGGCGAGTCAGAAGTGCGCAGTGTCAACACTGCACAAGGACGTTTCCATACGGCGATTTGTCCATGTGGAAACTCCCCATGGGCAGTTTTGACACAGAATTTCACCATCTGTGCAGATTCAAAACTGCCCATGGGCAGTTCCCAAATGGGTGATTGTTGGCTGCAAACTCCCTTTGGACAGTTTTGACTCGAGGATAATTCTGACCCTCCACCAACGTCTTGTCCAGGAACTCTCTCGTAGTTTACTCAGCCTGCTTGACAACACGGCAGGAGGACTGCCCACCAGAGAGTGTGGTCGTCTCTACCTGTTTCGCAGGTGTCGCCAGTGAAGCCAGGTGCGCATGCGCAGGAGTAGGAGAAGAGCTGGTCCGCGCACGTGCCTCCGTTCTCACAGGAACCGCCCAAACAGTCATCAAAGTCTAAAAATACAATGTATTGTTCACTAGTCTCATCTTTTTGCCGAGTCAAAACATCCGTCTCTATGCTCGGCTGAAACGTTTTCACAATGGTGGCGAGGGTCAACTTTCTTGATTCCGTGGTGGCTCACGTCAAGAATGGCCAGGTGTACCATTGGTTAGACGTCCACCATTGGGTTCGTTGAAACCCCTGGGGAAGTTCAGCAAAATGGACGTAGACGTGACCGTAGACGTAGAATCTCAACCTCTGGGGGTCTTTCACACCACAAATTTGCGAGTCCAAAGCAACAAATGTCCCACGTTCCGTTTGATAGATTCCTTTGACTGTTGAAACCTGAGTGCAGAATTTTGTTTGGAAGTAGAGAAAAACACAAGTATCTGAGGAGTTCTGTGTCCCACGGGGCAAGATTTTACGTCCACATTCACGCCTTCGTCCCAATGTGAAAACGCTCTTTATTTACATTGTTCATGACTCACCATGACAACGAACAGCAAAGGGAATCCTCCCGTCTGGCAGGGGTGTGGAGGGCTCCACAGTTCCGTTTGGATACCCAAACAACCTGCAATACCAAACCCCGCGTTGCAGTCTTTGTACATTTGTTGAAAACAAAAAGCCTATATCTGCAGAGCGACGCGCGGTCGTTTCTTGGGCTGACCTCAAAAATTCCACCATTGGGTTCAAAGAAAGTTTGACGCCGACGTCAAGAAAACGACCACGCGTCACCCATGTGAAAACCCCCGCTCAAGGCAGGTTTACCAGGACAGGACTCAGAACGTCCACAGCTGCTCTATGGGTCGGCAAACTGACCTGCAGATGGTGGTCGCGTCGCTATTGTCCAGTTCGTTGTTGTTATTGTACATTTGCGTCCATGTTCCGTGGTCCAGATACTCTACACGTCCGTTGGGCTCCGGCCCCTGCGTCCCTCCCACCAGACGCACAGGGAAAGCTGGAATGACGTCACAAATTGCAGGTCAAGCCATTTGTTACGAAGTCTGTGTCTAGTGAGACTTAGCCCTCTGTGTTTAATGTTTGTGCGCAGGCTGGCTGGGCAATTTTGTCCCATGGGTGGTTGTGTGTGTGTGTGTGTGTGTGTGTGTGTGAGAGAGAGAGAGAGAGAGAGAGAGAGAGAGAGAGAGAGAGAGGTATGCGTGCCTTGATGGGTCTCTCCCACTCCGGGTGCCTCATCCGGAACAGAAGCAGCGAGAGCGTGTGTGTGTATGTGTGTGAGGTATGCGTGTGTGTGTGCGTGTGTGTGAGGTATGCGTGCAGCCACACCCACCTTGATGGGCCTCTCCCACTCGGGGTGCCTCCTCCAGAACAGAAGCAGTGTGTGTGTGTGTGTGTGTGTGTGTGTGTGTGTGTGTGTGTGTGTGTGTGTGTGTGTGTGTGTGATTGTGTTGTGTGTGTGTTTTACACAATCATAACCATTGGGTGGTGCTTTCTCTATTTCACAAAGAG
>JAAUXT010092373.1_pt1 | contig 12521 bp, 23 predicted proteins | sample 7278171 | NCBI WGS metagenome assembly JAAUXT01 (sample SAMN14350112, study PRJNA611818) | marine sediment metagenome | isolation source: surface marine sediment (1.8m) | place: French Polynesia: Moorea | collected 2018-08
CTCCAAGTTGTGTGTGTGTGTGTGTGTGTGTGTGTGTGTGTGTGTGTGTGTCTGTGTCTGTGTCTGTGTCTGTGTCTGTGTCTGTGTCTGTGTCTGTGTCTGTGTCTGTGTGTCTGTGTCTGTGGTGTCTGTGTGCGGCCTGACCTGGACTTGTTGATGCGGTCGATGATGTTGGGGAACTGCGGGTGGTTGGAGAGGAAGTAGGAGACGAGCGTCAGGATGGAGAAGACGTTGTGCATGGTGCCCAGGATGTACATGAGCGTGTAGTAGAGCTCGGGCTGCGTCACCTTCGGCTCCGGACTGTGGACACACAAGCAGAAGCGAATCATGCTGTGCAGAAATCTGTCGACATGGCTTTGCGCACTCAATTGCATTTTGAAGCGACCGCTCTGAGGACGTTTCTGACGCCCTGAATTCTTTGTTCAGTTGCTCGCACTTGAACATCTCGTCGGGCAGCGTGACGTTCTTGTGCTCGGCGGCGGCGTCGGAGATGTCTCCCATGGAGAGCGGCGCGTCCCACGTGGCCAGCATCAACACGTTGATGGCGATGCTCAGCAGAATCACCAGGTAGTTCCACAGCAGCCTGCGCGAACAACACACGGCGTGTGGGGGACCGTCTCATCGGTCAATTCAAGAGAGCAATGTCAAGATTGCCCTGACGTTATTCTTATCAAGGATCCATTATGATGGGACGAATTTGGTGAAGTGAAGTTTCTAAGTTGCGCGCACCAGTGTTTGGTGAGGAAGGCGCAGATCCAGTTGGAGAGGATGCGGCGCTGGTAGTAGATGTCCTTGAGGATGTCCTTGGACCAGCGCATCAGGTCGCGGATCTTGTTGCTGGGCGACGAGCGGTCGACGCTCCACTTGAGCTTCTCCTTGATCTCCTCCCGCAACACGTTCTGAAATTCGGGTGGGGCAATTCTGCGTCGCATTTGAAAGACCCGGTGGAGGGTGAACATCATGTGTGATGTTGTCCGAATGCGAATGGGGAACCTGCACAAATCAGCGGCTGACTGGCAGTGTTGTACTTCCCACCTTGTTTTTCACCCTGAAGTGAGCCTTCTGCAGGTAGTCGTCTTTGAGGAGCTCGACGGACATGGAGTTCTTCTTGTAGTATCTGAAGGCCTTCTCCTGCTCGAAGCTGATCGCCAAATCTTGAACGTTGAAACTCATGATTAACGCGTGGACAATTTCAATGGGAAGACTTCTGTGAAAATTTTGGCGGAATTTGACGGTGAAAAGGGAGACGCTGCGGCACCTTCCTTCTCCTGCATGCGCGGGTCGATGTCGTAGAAACGCGCCAGGATGAAGTAGTAGACGAATCCGACCTCGATCAGCGTCTCCCGCATCCCGGGCTTGTTCGCCTCCTGAAGTCAGTTCAACAGCGAGACTGCGTTCATCACGTTGAGTGTGGGACAGAACTACATTTCTGTGCATGAAACATACCGTGGAATTGGTTTGCGTCTGTCTCATTCATTGAAATTTGCAGTGGACCCACCATTTTCTCCTTCATGTACTGCTTGCTCTCCTTGGCGAGACTCTTGGCGGAGCGGATGGCGCCCTTGAGATCCCGGAGCGTCTCGCGCTTGAGGAAGTCGTTCCACTTGGGCTTCTCGATCTGGTGCATGTCGTAGCACTTGTGCATGACGCGGTAGAGCGCCTCCTTGTCGATGGTGTCCTTGACCTCGCGCGCCACCATGAGTGGCTCCGGCCCGTTCTCCTCGATCAGCGAGTACAGCAGGTTCCCGATGCACCGCCGCAGCTCCAGAATCTGTCGTGTGGCCACGTGTGTGTTTGTGTGTGTGTGTGTGTGTGTGTGTGTGTGTGTGTGCGTGTGTGTGCGTGTGTGTGCATATTTGTGCGTGCTTACAAATGTGTGTGCACGCGTGCTTGTATGTGTGTGTGTGTGTGTGTGTGTGCGTGTGCGTATTTGTGCATGCTTACAAATGTGTGTGCACGCGTGCTTGTGTGTGTGTGTGTGTGTGTGTGTGTGTGTGGGTGTGTGTGTGTGCACGCGCGTGGGTGTGCGTCTGGTGTACGTGTGTTGTGGGTGCGTGCGCCCGCGTGTGTGTATTTGTGTGTGTGTGTGTGGGGGGGGGGGTTGTGCGCTCTGATGGTGCGCGCGTGTGTGACCACGCCACGCGATGGGTTGACGAAGAATCCAGTTCGCAGATTGGCAGCAGTGGAAGATGTTACCTTCTCAAAGGGACAGTCGTCGTACTCGCCGGCTCTGAGAATGAAGTTGACGAAGTCGACGACTTTGCAGTTGAGGATGACGTATCTGTTGCTCTGGTTTCCGGAGCAGAACTCGTTGAGGGTCGAGAAGAGGATGTTGACGAGGTCGATGGTTTTGCTGTTGATGTTGGAGTAGACCATGTTGAAGAATGCCGTCGTCTCCGCGACGATGTTGAAGGACTTGATGTTGTCGGGCTGATCCCGCAGATAGTCCTGCATGTGACAGGGAATACGGATAAGAAGGGAAAGTTGTTTTCAGCCTCACAGAAGCGCACGTGGCAGTGTTAGGGCGGAGCGCGCACCTGGAGCCCCTCGAACTGGCCGTCGCACATGCCGGCGAGCACCTTGAGCACGAGCTCGATGTAGCCCTCGTCCTTGTACTCGACCGTCTCGTCCGGAATCTCCTCCCCGACGAGGCTGAAGCCCAGGTTCTCCGCGCCCTCGTGCACCCCGTCATCCTGGGGAACGCCCATAGTCATGTGATCAAAAATGCTGTATTTGACGAGACCTTTCTGGTTTGGGGCGGATCAGATATGAGGAGTGGGGCTCAGGGCTGGCTTGGTGTCAGGCTGGCCGTCGAAGTTCAGGATCCGCACCTGTGGGACTCGACCAGAACTGAAGGAGACCACAGCGCACTCACGAAGATGACCTTGCAAACTCACGGGGATGACCTTGCATACTCATGGGGTGACCTTGGTACTCATGGGGATTACCTTGGTACTCACAGGGTGACCTTGGTACTTGTTGGGATGACCTTGGTACTCATGGGGTGACCTTGGCACTTATGGGCATGACCTTGGTACTCACAGGGAAGACCTTGGTACTCATGAGGATGATCTTGGTATTCATGGGGATGACCTTGGTATTCATGGGGATGACCTTGGTACTCACAGGGATCACCTTGGTACTCATGGGGTGACCTTGGTACTCACAGTGATGACCTTGGTACTCACAGTGATGACCTTGCACACTCACGAGGATGATCTTGGTACTCACGGGGATCACCTTGACCTCGAACTCGACGTCGCCGTCGGGCGCGGCGCTGCCGTCGAGCTTCTCCGCGTCGTCGTCGTGGTTGACGAGGGTGTGGCTGCTGAGGTCGGGCGCCAGGCTCGGCTCCGAGAACGTCACCACCTTCTTCTCCGGACTCGTCTTCGAATCCTTCTTCTGAAAACAGTGGTGGAGATAGACTGAGGTTTTCACATCATTTTCGCGAGCGATCCCAACTGCGCACTGTACGCATGATTGCCATCACTCTGGTGTTGTTCTGTACGCGTGTTTGCAGGTACTCGTACGAGGTGGGGGATCTGATTGTGGTGCCCATGACAACACCCGTGCACACAGGTGAGGTCCTGCTCTGGTGCCTGTTCTGTCCATTGGTGCGGGGGGTGATCTGGGCAAGGCACTCATGCTGCCCCCCTTTCTTACACACCAATCGCGGATCGCGCGCTTTCAGATCTCAGGTGTCTTGTTTGAAGCGATTTGATGAACTCGTACCTTTCTCTTTTGTGATGAGCGTCGTTCCTCCTTCTGCTTCTCGATTTGATGTTCCCTCATCTTCTCTGTGTATCGTGAGGCTTTGAACTGCAGATCTCCGAGACTGGCTCTTCTCTGAAAGGCAGGAAATTGCATTCCCCCTCGTATTCAACAGCAGAAGTGGTTTCCTGTGCACTGACGCTCGCTCGGAAAGGTGCTGCATGCAATGGACAGATGACAAGTTTTTTATACGCACAAGAAGTTTTCAAGAGCTGACGTCAAAATTTTTGCACAGCTTCGTCGCACCTTTGTACTCGTAGTGATGCATGTCGGCTCGAACAAAGTGCACGGTACGAAAAAAGGCAAGCTGTATTTTCTTGCGACACTGGCACCAAACCACATATTTTTTACAAAACGATCAGATACATTTTCCACAAAAGCACAGGCATTGTACAGCATCTTACCATGGACTCCTGAGTCAAACGGATCAAGTGAAAATCGAAAGATAATTTCTTGACACTGGCACTGAAGACACTGATATTTTGTGAAAACGTTTTTGACGTAGTTAGGGTCTGGTTGCTCATTACACTCACACTCATCCTCATTTTGCTCCTTTTCATGTTGGTCTCGTAGGTCTGGATGTCCTGAAAGTAGAGACGACCAGTGTGAGTCTCTTGTTGCTGTTTGGTGGGCATCAATGCGAGCCGTGTCCCGGTGGCGCGGGGCCGGGTGAGACGCACCTCGAGCGCCTTCCTGCCGACCGTGACGGTGGACTGCATGCTCTTGGTCTGCGCCATCACCTCCTTGACCCGCGCGTCCCTCTGCGCGGCCAGGGCTCGCCTGAAAAACATGTCAGCAAAATATCCACGCGCTGTGGTTTTGGAACAACGAGGCTCGAAGCGAAACATTTCGTGTAAGTACGAGAGGCGAAACTGCGGGAAATCACCTTTCTTTGATCGCGATCGTGGATAGAGCCATCCTGTTGCGAATAGCCAGGAAGAAAACCTCTTCTCTCGTCGCCTTGAAGTATTCAATCATCGATTTCTGTAAAGACGAAAGAAGGAAGTGGAACCAAGGCACATGGTGACAACTCTCAGCTCGGTTCCAGAATTATTGCTGGGCTTTCAGACCATGGTGCGGGGGCAGATCTTCGAATGGACGCAGTACCATGGACCCTTTGTGACTCTTTCTCTCAGCGCCAAACTGGGATAAACCCCAGTTTGAATATTGAGGCCCCCTGGTGACCCGAGCTCGCAACCCGGCGCGGCGCGGCGCGGCGCGCACCTGGACGTCCTTGTTGGCGTTGAAGAGGAGGATGGAGAGGAAGGCGAGCGTCTCCTTGGCGATGTCGTCGTTGGAGCGCGCGAGCAGCGGCAGCACCTTCTCAATGGCGCCCATCTCGACGAGCGCGATCTGGATCGCCTTGATGCGCGTCAGCTGCCTGCGCAACGCGCCGGGAGAGAAACAGTCGCGTTACCACAGGCGTTCTCACGGGGGTGATCCTCGTGTTGTGTTCAGTGAGCCACGTTGATTTTCGTGCACGCACAGTTTGGGGTTCAATCTTGTGGACGCTTGTGGCCCAGAAGGAAGAAATTCCTCGCATCATCAGAAAATGCACAGCAACCGCTGACTAAGGAGTGTTTGGAAGAACAAAAGAGACCAGTGGTCAAGAAGAGAGCTCTCAAGTCTCCGAACTGAATCCTATATATGAAAGGCAGCTACGTAAAGTCAGCACCAATGGCTGAGCAACGAATGACTATGACATCCCAAACAGAACTTTTGTGAAAATCCAAGCAAAGGAGACGAGATCTAGATCTACGTTCCTGCGCACTTACCTCATGCTTCAAGTCAGAAACAAAACAAGTTTGTTATTGCAAACAGCTGGGGAGGAACTTCAGTTTTTGCATTCAAGAATCTTGTTTCGTTGGACATTTCCAAACCTGAATGGTGGAGGTGTTTTTGGTTCACCCCCTTTTGTCACGCAGCTGATACGTGTTCGATTGTTCACTCAACACGATTAAGTTTTGTTTTCGTTGGACCACGTTCGTGTGCATGGCTTGGGTATGTCGAGACGTTGTTGCCGCCAAGCGTACCGCTTGTGTTTGAGCGGGTTCTCCTCCCAGTCGTCGGGCAGCTTGACGACCTCGTTGTGGATGATGGCGCGCAGCAGCTGCAGACACTTGATGTCGAGGTTCTCCTGCTCAACGCGCGTCGCCTCGTCGATCTGCGCCTGGCTCGACGAGATCCTGCGGACGAGATGAGGACAAGTCAGGGACGTCATACAGGGCAAATACGGTTCGTTGTTGTCAAATTTGATGCGAAAAGGAGAAGGAGCTCTCCACGTTACGATGCCGGAGTTTTTCCTTTGTTTGGGGAGGGCAATGCTGGAAGGAGATGAATCTCCAGCGGCAGGATCACCCTGAGTGGAAAAGTTGTGAAATGGAGAAAAACCAGAACCACTGACCCGAGTTGCTGAATGATTTTCCCGACGAGAGCGAACTGCTTCGTGATCTTCTTCTCGCTGAGTTTGACGAAGCACCTGATGTGCTCCTGGAACTCTTCTCCGAGGGGCAGCGCCTCGTCCGTGCCGATCTGCGTGTACTCTGCAGGGACAGGCGGGGGAAACATTCATCTGGAGTCTTCAGGCTTTCTGTTTGGTTCATCTGCTGTACTGAGACAGAGGAGACTCGCAATTCAGGAGGAAAGTTTGAGGACACACCTTTCTGAGAGGCCTGTTTGTTGCGCTTCTGTTTGAAGGTGTACTTGAGCTGCGCGGCGACCGTGTTGTGGCCCCCGTAGAGCAGACTGCAGTTGACGGCGAAGACGCGGAAGCGCTCGTTGAGGTCCAGCTCCGTCGCGTAGTACAGCGTGTGCGTCTGCAAGGCGAGTGGAGTGCGCTCGTAACCACGGTGATGCGAGGTCACCATGGAGGAGAGAGACTCGTGACTGCAGTGATGTCAACATCAGCTGCGGGGTTGATGTGTTGTGGAAATGAACCATGTTGTTGTGAGAGTGCGACACTCACGTTGAGCACCTCGCTCTCCTTCTCCGTGAACCACGTGATCGAGCCGAAGTCGTCCATGAACGACTCCATCGTCTGCAGCACGAAGGAAAACAATGTCCATCAGCCTTATTTCCAGGGATATAAGACAATAAAGGCAGATTCTGTTCGCCAAGTGCAGCAGCACGACAGACTCACGTCGGGCTCGAGTGAGGAGGCGGGCAGCAGGGTGGTCATGGTCGCCATGATGGTTTTGAGGTGCGCCGCGTTGCTGAGGTGCTCCTTGAGTACGTCGCAGAACGCCTGTCGTGCCAGGTTTCATTCAGTCACTTTCGAAAATCAAGTGGGACGGAAACGCCACTGAAACTTGAGGGCAAGTTTCCAGCCCCGAGCGTACGTACCAAGAGAACGGAGGTGAGGCTGTTGACGTGCTCCTGCTCTGTCGGGTGCAGATCTTTGTCGATCGAGTAGAACTTGGAGAAAAACGTCTGCAAAGAAGAAAGATTGTTGTGGAACAGATTCAGCTGAATTTTGGGGCAAAATTCTGCAAAACACGGACTTGGCGGCGTTACCCTGAGGAAGGGGAGCGCGGCGTCGAGGATGAAGTGCAGGTTGGCGTGCGCCACCATCTCCGGGTCCGCCTTGTCCACCAGCTGCCTGCAAAATGTCAATTAATTCCCCTGCGTAAACTCTTTGGTGACACTGTAGAACACAAATTTGTGAAACATGCGTTGTTTGGCCAGGTTCTCAAGTTGATCACGGATCTTACCCTTTCATGGGTTTGAGTTTGAGCAGATCCTGCACGATGTCCTTGTTGGAAATGAGAAACCGATTGAGGTTCCGCAGCTCCGTGGACAGGTTCTGCACAAAACTCCAGAGGGATCTGAAAAATAACTGAAACTCAGAACCACGGAGGAACGGACTCCTTTGTCCCCGCTGTTCGTCTGTGCGCGCGACTCACACGTCGTGGGTGAGCTCCCCGGCGCCGGTGTCGATAAAGGAGCCGGACGAGCGCATGTAGACCCAGTGCAGGTACTTGAGGTAGGCCTTCTTGATGTTGTAGTCGATGGACTCGTGGTTGAGGACCCAGAGCAGCTCCTCCATCGGGAGGATCGTCTGACACAGCGACTCGATGAAGCGGTTCTCGCCCTGAAGCGAGAAATAACCGCGCGTGAGGAAAAGAGAGGAGGGCGAGGAGACCCGCGAGTCGGGTTCGCTCAGGCTGTGCGGTGTCGCGGTTACCTCAGCACAGGTGGCGAGCAGGTCCACCAGACTCGTGAGGTACTTGAGATGGTTGTCGCTCTCCTCGCCAGTCAGGATCTTCTCTCTGATACAAGTTGTCAGCATTGTCAATAAGAGCCAAAAGGGATGAGAACTATTGTCATGAAATCACGAGAGAATGAGAGTGGGTGTGACGGACGGACGGACCTCATCTCCCTGGAGAAGTCGAAGACGTACGCCGTTTTGCTGTACGTCTGCATGATGAACTTCATGACGTAGGCCTGGTTCCGCTTCAGCGGGATGTCCAGGCCCTCCACCTGCAACAGTGCAGAAAAAATGTTTTCGTTGGTTCCCCTCATCTTGTTCAGATAAAATGTGAAGCACAAGAACAGCGGTGTGTCTGTGTATGTGTGTGTGTGTGTGTGTGTGTGTGTGTGTGTGTGTGTGTGTGTGTCTGTGTGTCTGTGTGTGTGTCTGTGTGTGTGTCTGTGTGTCTATGTGTGTGTATGTGGAGTCCCTCCACCTGCAACATTCAGTCAAGTATCCTTTGCCCCCCTGCCCATCTGCACGAGAAGCACAAGAACAGCAATGTGCGTGTGTGTGAGTGCGTGTATGCGTGGCTCTGAGCAGACGCGCGACGCCTGAGCGGCGTCGGACTACTGGCCTTGACGATGGCGGCGAGTAGGTCGAGCAGCTCCGGGACGCGCTCCTGGTGCTCCCCGACCAGACCGACCATCTTCTCGAGCTGCCGCGACTGCACCTTCAGACACGTGGCCTGGTTCCCCACGAACGCCTGCAGCGACCACCAACACCAGCTGGCTTTGAGCTTTCTACTTTGGTGCATCACGTGAGATGCACAGCTGTCAGACGTGTCAGATTTGCAAAAGATAAAGAGACTTTACCTCCTTGAGGGCCAAGGCGATTTCCGACTCGACGACTCTGACTTTGAGGAGGGAGTCCATGCGGTCGTAGATGCGCTTCTGCACGACGTCGTTGCCCTTGGCGAGCGCCTTGAGCAGCCGGATGCTCTTGATGACGATCGTCTTGATGCCGCGGTATTGTTCCTGGAAAGAGCCAACGCGCGTGCGCGGTGCAGGAGAAGAGGGACGCGCGGCAGAAACGATAACAGTTTCAGCAACTGAGGCGAAACTTACCACGAGCTTGGCGTCAATTTCCTGCGACAGGTAATCGAACACCAGAGACAGGATCTCTGCAGGAACAAAACAAGGGTTGCGTGATGTCACACCAACAAGGTTCGAGGGAAAGCGCGTGGAAATCGAGCTGCACTGTCTGTAAGAGGGCTGTTCTTTGAACTGTTGCTGTCGGTAAACTTGCGCCAGATTGGCAGAACGCGACAGCATTGGTCCAAACCATCATCTCGGTGTGGCGTCTGTGCTGGGTGGTACCGTGGTTGATGAGGATGCTCTGGTTCATGGGGTGCCGCTCCTCGGGGTCGTACGGCACGTGGCAGAAGGACGTGAGCGCCTCGAGCACGTCGCTGACGGTGCGCACCTGGTCGTCGTTGAGCTTGGCCTTGGTGAGGCGCCGCAGGATCGGCATGAACTTGAGCACCTCGCGGTGCACGCGGCACGAGTCGGACGTGATCAGGACCTGCAGGGGGAGGCGGGATGCTGAACCGAGATGAATCGCATATGAGGGAGTCTTGGTTTCTCGGGGATTCGGGTGGTGTCTTTGTTCACAACAGCTCACAGAATGCAGCACGGGTTGGCGATGATCAGTGCCCAGAGTCCTCGCAACCCCAACTTCATTGTGGAGTGTCACCCAAAGTGAACAATCAGGAGGGTGAAGTTTTGGAAATGAAAGATGGTGGGTCGGTACCTGAGCCTGCACGGCGCACTTGAACATGTCCATCTTGGAGGAGAAATATTTGTTGGAAACAGCGAGGGCTTTTGTCACCATCTTGTCGTATTTGTAGTTTGTCAGATCCTGAAGGTGAAATGAGAGAATCTTTGGTGACGGAACTCATGTGGATCTGCCGTCACCTGAGATTTGCGGCTCAAGATGAAAACCGCAGAAGATTTTCCGTACCAACAGGACTGAAGTCAATTCTTGTGCATCGAAGTAGGCTGTGGACTCAAACATGTCGTTGAGGCTTTTCACCAGTCGCTTCTGTTCTTTCAGTCCTTTTCTGCCAACAGAAGAAAAGTGCGATTGCCAAAGCGGAAACGGTGGACAGGTTCTTGTGGAGCGGTTGTCGTCCCGTGTCGTCACCAGGTGCCGTGCCGAAAAGGAGGAAATTTGTGTCACTCACAATCGACCTTCTCTGTCCGAACTCTGCGGAGCGGTGCACTCACTTGCCCTGGTCGAGCGCGTCGAACTGGTCCGAGAGGAGGATGTGGAGGTGGCTCGCGCCCTTGCGTCCCGCCAGGGCGCGCTCCCGCTCCGCGCCCTTGAACATTCCGACGAAGCTGCGCAGGCGCGTCGCGAACTGGTAGGTGAGCAGCAGGTCCAGCACCTGCAGCGCCCTGCGGGGGGAGGAGGGAGTCTCAAGGGTGAGAAATAGCGACGAAATGCCAAGAGCAAAACCATAGGGCAGATCCAGCTTCAGATCCGAGTTGAAAACTCTCTCAAATCGGATCGCTGTTTGGACTTCCCGAACTCACTGGTATTTGGCGTTGACGAGAGCCGTGGTGTCTGGACTCTGCTCGTATCTGTCCTTGGTTCTGTACTGTTCAATCATCTTCATCGCTTCCTTTGTGAAGCCGCCTGCAAGAAAATAAAATGTGCTCAATGCACACATCAAAGAATCGACTCTCGACAGAACGGTTTCTCCTCTTTGTGTAATGACCGATTCTCACCCTTCTCGTCCTCCTGGACGAAGGGCAGGTCATTCTTTCCGTTCAGCAGGTTGATGAGAGGCTTCTGCAGCTCCTGTATGTCTCTGATGTTGCCGTAGTAACCAAACTTGACCAAGTAGTGAAGCAGACGCAGAACCTGCAAACAAAACTGTTGAATTCTGCACAAGGCGCAGAAAAGATCGCACACGTGCAAAGACACTTGATTGGATTCGTGCAAAAGTTTCTGTGAGGTTTGGACTGCGACCTGCTCGATGAGCATGTTGTGTCCGCGCTGCGTGACGACCATGCCGTCGTTCTGGTCGAGGAACTCGGTGATCCAGTCGCGCAGCACCGGGAAGATGGTCACCAGGTCCTTGACGACCTGTGGATCCAGAGAGTGGGGCGCGAGTCAGCCACAAGGCCTCCGAGCAAGGGGTTGTTGCATAACTTCCCGATTTGAATGCCCTCTTTTTGGTGTGTGTGTGTGTGTGTGTGTGTGTGTGTGTGTGTGTGTGTGTGCGTGTGTGTATCTGTGTGCGTGTCTGTGTGTGTGCATGTGTGACAAGTTGAACCCGGCGACTTTTCAAAGCGAAATAGTTGACGTCGGTTTTGTTGGAAAGGCTCTTACATTCGATGGGGATCAGCAAAAAGCCAAAGCGACGTTGTGGAACGGAAATGGACCAAATTACAACAGGGCTCTTGTGGAGGGTACGAATGAAATGAGGGCAAGGTACATGCAAACTTTGTTAAATTCGTGCAGCTTATCAATAAGTTGTGGTGTGCAAATTGTACAGGTTCTCCAGCGAATCCCTGTCACCAAGTCGCAATTCGGAAGCTGTACATATGGCCCATTCTTTCAATAAAACCCCACTGATACGGTGACGTCTTCCCGCAACCCGCTGGAGTCCAGACACACGTGACCGGCTGGTGTCCCGAGGTGAGGCTGCTGCTGCGGGGCGCCCGGCGGCGGCGGCGGCGGCGGCGGCGGGGAGGAGGAAGCGGAGGGAGCTTTACCAATACCAGTTCGTTCGGGTTGTTGGCCGTGACGCTGAGCGGGTCCTTCTCGTCGATGTCGTCGTAGATGAAGGAGATGTTGGTGAAGTCGAGCACCGAGTAGTTGTTGCCCACGTCCACGAACAAACCTGCAGCGATGAGGCAGAATACGGTCTTCAAACATCATGAAGTGAGCCTCTCTCTTGTCGTGTTGCGGAACAACAGATCCTCACAAAAGTCTCTTCACTGCAATTGAACTTCGGCCCTCACGGTCACAATGGGCCCAACGCATGGCGGCGCCTTCCGGATCACGGAACCACGTGGGACGCGGCTGCGTCTGCGGCTGCGCGCGGCGCACCTATGATGAGGTCGCAGTACTTGGCTCGCAGCGCGTCGGGCAGCAGGTCGAGGCGCAGGCAGAGGAAGGCCTCCTCCCACGTGAGGTAGGACGAGTCGCGGCTGATGATGTGGATCGCGAACTCGTTCCGACCCTGAACACACATGTGAGTGCGGTAGCGCGGGGTGAGCACGTCAAGAATTGCTGTGTGAGACTCAATGCCTGGCAAAACCAGAGTCTTGACATGTTCATGGAAGAAAAACACAACTCTGTCCTTTGGTGCTTCATTTTGCAGTTCATTGGCAGTATCTGTTGGGTGTTGCACAGAATTTTTAAGCGTGTGGTCCCGAAGGGTGTTACCACACGCTTAGTGTAATCACCATAAGTCTGTATGTCCGTGTAAAGTGGGTCTAACCGGGGGGGGGGGTTGGACCCACTTTTGGAGAAATGGTCAGTGAGC
>JAAUXT010115205.1_pt1 | contig 12521 bp, 16 predicted proteins | sample 7278171 | NCBI WGS metagenome assembly JAAUXT01 (sample SAMN14350112, study PRJNA611818) | marine sediment metagenome | isolation source: surface marine sediment (1.8m) | place: French Polynesia: Moorea | collected 2018-08
CACGTTTCAGTTCGCTCAGGTTCACTACGCTCAGTTTCTGTACGCCCAGTTTCAGTACGCGCACGTTCAGTACGCCAACATTCAGTACGCCCACGTTCAGTACGCCCATGTTCAGTATGCCCACGTTCAGTATGCCCACGTTCAGTACGCCCACGTTTGCCCACGTTCAGTACGCCCACGTTCGCCGACGTTCAGTACACCCACGTTCAGTACGCCCACGTTCGCCCACGTTCAGTATGCCCATGTTCAGTACGCCCACGTTCAGTACGCCCACGTTCGCCCACGTCCGCCCACGTTCAGTACGCCCACGTTCGCCCACGTTCAGTACACCCACGTTCAGTACGCCCACGTTCAGTACGCCCACGTTCAGTACGCCCACGTTCATTACGCTCACGTTGCCACTGGGTGTGGTCAGCACGCTGACGTACACGACGGTTGAGCAGATTCAGCACGTCTGCGATCATTGCTCCCACGTTCACACTGGGTGTCGTCAGTACGTTTACGAACATTACGTTCACGTTCAGCACACGCGCCTTGACACTTGGTGTGGTCGACATACTCATGTACAGCAGTCTCACGATCTGTCCTCCCACCTGCACACTGGGTGCCCGACGACGCAGTCGGATCATATTTAAGTCTGTGGCACAAAGTGACAACCACCACACATTTCCTAACTTTTTGGCCTCCCATTCAGAGCTCCCAGTGCGTGGGTCGATCATGAAGCCTCATTGGCTTTGCGTTCAAACGGCCCGTCTGCAGTACCAAGCACAACACAACATACGAGCAAGCTTTCAATTGTCCGGCAACAACAAGCGTGTTTTTGGATGGATTTTTCATTTGTGGGTGTCGCTTACAAACTTCGTGTAACGGATCTGGGATGAAGGCCTTGGGCCCTCCAAACCGTCGAGAGTAGCAAGAGCAAAGAACTCTGTTGTTGTCGTATCTTTCACAACAAAGTTTCTGTGGTGTCTTGATTTGGTTTTCAACATTTCGAGCGGGTGTGCGGAGCAGCATGGCGCTTCCCTTCAACACAAGTGCTTTGTGGGGATTTGGTATCGTTTCAGATGTGCATTTGTTCTGCGCGCGTGAATACGAGCAATTTGGTGCAATTGGTGTGCATTGTGTTTGAAGATCATAAACAGTGTCCACAATGACCGCATTTCAACAACATCATGTGCAGCGATTCTCACGTTTCCCACAGGCTCGAGGCAACGAGGGTGCCGGTCAGTTTTCCTTGTGCATGGTGGTTTAGGAGGCACAACGACCTGTCCGGTTGTTTGGTCATTGTCATGAGGCCCTACGTTGCAGGCCGTCATGGTGCCAGTACTCCTGACAGTTTGTGTGGTTTCACAGTGGAACTCAGTACGAGTACACCATCAGGACGTCCAATAACTCGCGCTTCGAACCCACACTCTTGAACTGTCAAAAGTGCAAGAACCCTTTCTTCCTCCGTGCATGACAGGCAGTCTGGCAGTAGTCTCGTACCACAGGACTTTGGTCCACGCGATGAGTCTTCGTTCGGTCTGTGTACGTCTCGTCTGGGACGTGTTGGGAGCGTGCTCATGAGAGTGGCAGTCATTGGGTACAAGAGTGTCCAAGTTCCCAGCTGCAAAGGCACCTCCTGTGTGTGGAACTGAACTGCAAAAAACAAATCAATGAAGTAGGCCACACAGGTACAAAGTGCGTTCAGTGGCGTTTGCGCAGCAACACAATTGGTTCGCTTCTCCATTTGTGGTGAGTGGATAAAGTTATTAGTTGATGGTCAATTTTGTAAATTGTCAGTGCTGCATCCAAACGAATGAATTGTGACGCAGATCTGAAAGGCGTCATGACCAGAGCGGATCCAGGATACAGATGAGCAGGGCTGACCCTGTTGGGGTCGACTTCAATGTTGTCAAAAGGGAGTTTCCGCAAAGCCAGATTTCAGCGCAGATGTGAATGTAGACGTGACATCTCATGCCCAGGTCAACATTTTGTCTGCAAACCAAGTTCCACACCAGTTCATAAAATGAATACACTTCTTTTGCGTTGCTATTTTTTCAGCTTTCATTCAAAAATCAAACAGAACAGAATATTTTTCCACAAAATTTGCTGCGAGATTCCATGCAAAAGTGAAGAATAGAAACTGCTGTTTTCACGTCGTGGCGTGGCGTAGAAACCAACAACTCCACGTCTACGTCCACATCACGCTTTGCTTTGCGGAACCTCTCTTAATATCAAAACATGTGAGATTGAAAACTGCCGTGTGTGCCTGTGGTACAAAATCAAGAAGTTGGATCATTTTCGGGGATTCAAGGACTGCCCGGCCTGGGGGTCCCCATTGGAACCGCCCCGGATACCATTTGGCTGCTTCAACCCAATATGTGCTGGACAAAGCACTGCATCACTTTGTTTGTGAACTGTGCATGTGTACAAAAGCATCAATTGATGAGGCACTCATACGAACAGTTCCATTTGTTTTGTGTTGGCCCAAAGCGAATTGGATTGAGTGTGAATGTGCGAAGCGCACGCACAGTTCGCCACTTGCAGTTGCGCCTTTGTGTGTGATTGCACCCCAATGGCGAATGTAGGTGCACGTCGTCGAATGATGATTTTGTCAACGGGCATTGGAGAAAAAACTTGAGAATTGACAGCATTGATATCCCATGCATGTCTCTATTCACGGAAACAGTGTGAAGAAACACACACAGCACAAAAGAGAACTGGCACAGTCGTGGAGTCGCTGCACGCTTGGCGGCTGGAGCGACTGGTGCATCCGTCCTTGCGTGTGGTGCCGTTGTGTGCTGCAGCGGTGCCTGCGCTATGGAGGGTGCTGTGATCTGGGTGCCGAACACTGCTCGGAGAATTTTCAACACTGCTGCTCATCGTGGCTGTTAAAGTTGAAGTTTTGTCTGAGACGCTGAGGTTCTGCAGGAGATTGTGTGGCGTGTCTGGCGTATCTGGCAGTAGCGGAATCATGAGGTGGTGGAGTCCTCTCCTGATATGGGCGGGTGAGTGCGAACTTCGTCAGTGGAGAGCAGGGAGGGTCAGGCCATGCAAGGGGTGGGTCACCCAGGGATCTTCCAAGGGAAGAGAGGCCCTGGTTTGACCTTTGAAACATTCAGCAAGATTCTTTGTGATACAACGAGGAACTGTGGTGCATCTTTCCACTGAGTGTCTGCATCCAACAAGGCCATTTTCGCCCTTTTCGCCCTCTGCAAGGGCAAGATGTAGGTATTTTTCCCAAACAGCTGATCCGCTTTTGCTGATTTTACTTCTCTTATCCGGAGTTTTACCGGTGAAAGCCCAGTTGGTTTGTACGGTGATTTTAAAGAGGTTTTGGGACACGGTACGTGATCTCTATCCCAGAGTAAAGAAGCTGAGTCGCCTCACGCTCACAGGAGGCCCCGCCCCATCACCTGGGGTATCACGGGAAGGCTCAGGAACAGGCGCCATGATCGAGGACCATTGACACTGCAACCTCTGAGAAATTTCTTTCGCAATGTGGATTTGCTTTTGGCTTTCAAAGATTTCCTGAGAGTTGAACGCTCGAACCTCCACGGATCCTGGTTTGTGTTGCAGCGCTTCCCATCCTGGTCTCATCCTCCTGCGGCCCAGATGAGTTTGAATGCAGCACCTCCGCAGATGGCTGTATTCCTATGGAGAAGGTTTATGATGGAAACATAGATTGCCTGACGAGCGGAGATGATGAGAGCGATGAGACTCGACACATGATGGCTACTCAACGCTTTCCCCATGGTGAGAGAGATGAAGAAGATCCTGGGTGTTGTGCCGAGCCTGGGTCCTGGACATTGATGTGAAATCAGAAGACAGGTTCACACCCGTCTCCGACACAAGTACCCGAGACATCTGGAGGATCCAGGGTTCTGGGCACCTGGACCTCTCGAACAAATTAGACTCTAATTTGCCCTCTTATTTTGTTCACAAGTTGGAAAGCCGACAACTTGTCATTGAAGATGTAAAAAGTGGGTCACCTTGACCCCTGCGGTCCGACCCCGGCCCAGAGCAACACAACCTGTACCCACGATCCGGGAGAACAGATGCATGCATGGTGTTGAAAATTTGACCCAAAACAACTTCATTTCTGTGTTCAGGGAATTGGCTTTGTGACAACAACGAGACCACGATACCGTTGACACAGCTTTGTGATGGGAACTCCAGTCACTGTCAGGATAGAACAGATGAGTCGTTCTGCGAATGTGGAAGAGGAAGATGGAAATGCTTCAATCGTACCCAGTGCATCATTGATGGTGCAGTTTGTGATGGATCTTGTGATTGTCACGATGATTGCTCAGAGGAGGAGGATGAACACTGCAAGAACCTGTGGCTGTGTCCAGCAGGCTATTTCAGACGAGCAGGTATGGATGTCAAAAGTGCATCGTTTAGTTGTCATTACACACACTCGTGGTGTCCTGGAGACCAAGTTTACCATTTGGCAACATTTATTGCTGATTGTTTTTGTTTGGCTTGGTTGTTCAGAATGGAAAGCAGGCTTCGTAAAGTTTTGAAAATTCGACAGATTTCATTGCCTTTGAATTCTTTTCTTGACTCTTGAGTGTACATGTGACTTGACATCACCCCTTGACCCATTGGGCCACTAATGTGTTCATTGGGAGGGGTCCCAGGGTCAGGCCTCACACCCCTAGATCTGCCCTTGGTGAAACAAAGTGGTCTATTCTCTGGGTTGTTTATGCAGGTACATGCGTCCTATCCACGACGATCTGTGATGGAAACGACGATCTGCCTGACGCATCTGATGAGTTCCACTGTGAGGAGTGGGTTTGTGCTGAAGGCCTCAGGAAATGTGATGACAACAAGCAGTGTGTCCAGAGTGGCTCCCTGTGTGATGGACATGAGGATTGCCAGGACAAGTCTGATGAAGTTCACTGCAGCTGTGGAGCAGATGAGTTGAAATGTGCTGATCATGTTGGGTGTATCCAGGCTTCACAGCTGTGTAATGAGTGGGAGGATTGTGATGATGGATCCGATGAGATGAACTGTCCCTGTGGTGCAGATGAGTGGAAGTGCGTTGGCTCTGTGAGGTGCATCCCGGCTGCTCAGGTGTGTGATGGCTCTGCGGATTGTACTGATGGATCAGATGAGCTCGCTTGTGTTTGTGATGCGGATGAAATGCGATGCGCTGACAACAAACCGTGTGTGTGGGAGGATTGCGGCGTGTGCATCGCTGTTGGTTGGGTGTGTGATGGACACAATGATTGCCAAGATGGATCAGATGAGCTGTATTGCGCTTGCAGTTTGGACAATTTTAAATGCCTTGACAACACCCAGTGCATTCATCCTGCAAAAGTGTGCGATGGGAACAATGACTGTGATGATGGATCAGATGAGCTGGGTTGTCCCTGTGAGGAGGGTCAGTGGAAGTGTGCAGACAACACAAAGTGTATCAGCACTTCATGGCTGTGTGATGGGGCCTATGATTGTGGGGACGGGTCAGATGAGTTCAACTGCAGCTGTGAAACAGATGAATGGAAGTGTGCTGATCTGCACAGGTGCATCAAGGGTCATGAGGTTTGTGATGGGAGATTTGATTGTGCAGATGAGTCAGATGAGTTCAATGAGGGTCAATGGAAATGTGCCGACAACAGCAGATGTATTCAGGACATTTGGGTCTGCAGTGGGTGGGATAATTGTGGGGATCGTTCTGATGAGAACCCCACGGTGTGTGAGGACTGGGCTTGTGCAGAGGGTCGCTGGAAATGTGCCGACAATAAGAGGTGTATCCACAAACAAGGCGTGTGCAATAAGTACAAGGATTGTCCAGATAATTCTGACGAAGACGATTGTGTGACCAGTAGGATTTGTGGTGATGGCTTCTGGAAATGTACTGATGGCTGGTGCATCCCAAAAACATCTGTGTGTGATGGAAAAAATGATTGTCAGGACAAATCCGATGAGCTGAACTGTCAGAATTGGGGTTGTGGAGAGGGATACTGGAAATGTTATGACGGCAAGCAATGCGTGCCGTGGGAGAAAAGGTGCGATCGCTTCTTTGATTGTCAGGATGGCTCTGATGAAGCCTGTTGGGAAGGACGAAGTGATACAAGTTGCCCCACTGGTTACTGGCCATGTGAAGACAGCAGTTGGTGCATAGAGCATGCGTGGAGGTGTGATGGCATGAAGGACTGTGGAGATGGTTCTGATGAGCGACACTGTGATGTGTGGCGGTGTGGGGAGGATGAGTGGAGGTGTGCTGACCATAGTAGCTGTATCTCAGTCACAGAAGTGTGTGATGGGGATGACTATGGTTGCTCAGATAACTCCGATGAAGTAAACTGTGAAAACTGGAGTTGTCCTGACGGAGAATGGAAATGTGACAACGACTGTTGGGACCCTTCAGTGGTGTGTGATGGGTGGGTTCATTGTGATGATGGAACAGATGAGGATTGCTGTGCAGAGGATGATGAATATTGTTGTGATCCCCTTGAGTGGAGATGTGCTGATGGTGAGTGTATTGAGGCTAAGTACAGATGTGATGGCGAAGCCGACTGCAGCGACCGGTCCGACGAACACATCTGTTGCGCAGCAGATGAGTGGAAATGCGAGGACAAGAGTCGCTGCATCTCTGCGGAATTAGTGTGTGATGGGGAAGACCACTGTGACGACGATTCAGATGAGAAAAATTGTCAAAACTGGACCTGCTCACCAGGCTTCTGGAAATGTGCTGATGATCTACAGTGCATCAAGCAGCAGGCGGTTTGTGACCCAAACTCGAACTATGGGAGTTGCAACGACGGCTCTCATGAATGGAACTGCTGTCCCGGAGGCGACTGGACGTGCACTGACGGCAAACAGTGTATCTGGGCGGAAGCGGTATGCGATGGCCAGAGGGATTGTCTGGACGGAAGAGATGAAAAATGTGAGTCTCTCAACTTTGGGATGTGTGTTGAAAAGAGTCCCCTGGAGGGAAGGGTGGATCCAAGGGATCTTCTGCTTCCAACCCCATGCATCCAGCACCCAAAACATTTACCAAGTTCCCAAATTCTGCACCTGTGGTGCAAAGTTTTCTCTTTTGTGAAAGATGACTGGGGGCACCTGCAACCAAACCAAAGAATCAAGTGCTCCTGATGGCTTGTTGAGACTCAAATTGTTCACTGAACACCTTCAGTGCTCTGTTTTAAGGTTCACAACCAATTCACACATATTTCGCACCTGGCCAGCAAAAATTTCCTTGCCACACCAAAGATGGACAAACCCTCACACGTCATCTTGCTGAAAAATGGTACAATTGTTGCAAATTGTGGGAGTGAGTTCCACTGTCCTGAGGGGAGGTGGAAGTGTGAAGGTGTTGAAAACACAATCCGCTGTATCCACTGGAGCCAGGTTTGTGATGGTACCAGAAACTGCCCCTTTGATGGGTCCGATGAGCTCAACTGCCCCAGCTGTCCCGCTGGGCACATCAGGTGTGCGGATTCCACTTGTGTGAAGGTGAGCACTGCAACCATTTGTGTCAGCCTAACAACAGGACCCATGTGGAAATTTCAGTTTCACTGCGAGTTGGATCCACAGTTGTTGAATGTCATTTGACTGAGCAACAAAACAAGTCTCACTTGTTGGTAAGTTGATTTGATGAACTGTTGCAGATGGATTTCGTGTGCGCTGATGACGGCCTCGATTGCCCTGATGGCTCCGATGAACTTTGTGATGATTCTTGTGCTCCTGACAGTTTCACAGGAAAGTACACTATGAAAGTAGGAGCAATGTCAAGGGGAGCTGCACCAGATCTTTGGGGCACCAAAACCCCTTCAGCTCTGATTCCTGATTTTGGTTTGTGTTGCAGATTATGCTTTGCTTCTTTTGTGCGTTTCTTTCACTTTGTTGCCCGAAAGGTCACACCATGGTCAGCACTTGATGGGTGTCCCTACCCCAGTCCTGGATGCACTTCTGGTTGTGGTGGTGAACCTTATTCTTGTGAAAAAGTACTTTGCTTTCCTTCCCATTTCTTTGCAGAGATGTCAGGAAGATACATCTCAGTGTATTCCTCTCATCTGGTTCTGTGATGCCAACACTGATTGTCCTCAAGGATCAGATGAACACAAGTGTTCTTGTGAGAAATTCAACTTGGTTGAATGCAAAACAAAAGATTATCACAACATGTGTGTGCCAGTGAGCTGGATATGTGAAGGATTTGCTGACTGCCAGGATTTTGACAAAACAGTTTGTGTCCCAGACGTGGGAAATGAGGCCAGATGTGACCACAATACATTTTGGTGTCATTGGGATGACTCGTGTATTCCAAACACCAGACTGTGCGACAACAAAACTGACTGTGGTGGAGCTGAAGATGAAGTTTTTTGCTTGGGTGAGTTGTGTGAGTGAATGGTTTTCAATCAAAGCATTTTGATGTCTCTCAGACTGTAACTGCAACAAGTGGTGAAGGTTGCGTAATGGGAAAATTGGTCAAGAGTATCGCCGCAGACATACAGTCAAGCCCCAGTCTTTCTTGTTTGTATTTCAATTCAGATGCCACCTACTTGAACGGCACGAGAAGCAGCTATGTGTACATGTTGACGACCAATGATCACAACAGCAGCACTGATGAGCCTGACTGCTTGATTCAACCAGAGAAAAGCAAATGCAGAACACTGGCTTTCATCTTGACAAACATCCTGATGAAGAAAATGCTGTGGATCGACACAATCTACATGGAAAACCACTCAACCACAGAACCTGAACACATCATTCTGACAGAAAAGAATCCAACTGAGCGGAAAAGTATCACAATCACCTGTTCCCAACATTGTGTTCTCACAGTTCATCTCAATTTTTCATCTCACATATTCAACAGATTCCTTGTTGTTCAACTGGAAAATGTCACATTGAAAAATTCCAGGATGTGGGTTCAAAACATGCACATGAGATTTGTTGCAGTGCTGTTTGTGGACACTGTGATCACTGATGGACCAACACCAAACAATCAATATGGAGAAATTGATCTTCACTTTTCAAACTCTACATTTGAAGCAAAAACAACACAAAACACCACATTTGGTCTCATATTGGACAACACTTTTGCTGCTTCTATCTCCTTTGCTCAGTCTGTCATGATCAACACCACAACCCATGTCAACATTTCAAATTTGTGGTTCATGTCAAGTCACACCTCATACAAGTCCAGTCAGGTTGGACTTTACATTGACACATTTTGTTCCTCTGCATTTCAAACTGTTCAGTTCACTGACCACACAGAAGAGTTAGTTTTGGAGGTAACTGCAGCGAAATTGAAGCTGGCCATTGTAGAGTCCGTTTTCAAACGCAACACTGGAGGGTTGAGCTTAACAAAAGCCAACTCAGGCATGTTGGATTCTTGGATGCAGGTTGCAATAACCAATTGCACCTTCCAGAACAACAGCAAGTTGGGATCAGGAGGAGCAATACTTGTCCACTTCTACCCACCAGACAGGCGACTGTCGGACACAAACAGATCATTTGACAATTTTGTTGAAATTAAGGGTTCAAAATTTGTTGGAAACAAGGTCCAGCGACAAGGTTTTGAGACTGCGTTTGGTGGAGCCTTGAAATTTCAGAGCACATTTTCCTCGGACGAGAATCATTGTGGGTTGCTCCATGTCACAGTGGAAAACAACACTTTTATTAACAATCAGGCTGAGGATGGAGGAGGTGCCATAGACATCTCAGCCATGTGCATTGACACCGCTTTGTCCAGCTGTTTCTTCAGTGTCACAGAAAAAAGCCATGATTCTCCAAAGGGCACCTTCATCTTTTCAAGGTCAAGTATCTCTGTTGAGAAAAGTGGATTTGAAAGGGAAATCAAGGGAGACTCTCCTTCTCTTATGGAATTACAAATGCTGTCTCCAACAGCTGAAATCAGACAGTTGTCCATGGATGTTAAATGCCATGCCTGGTCCAACCTGGAATCTGAAACAGGACTGGGAGTATCACCTACAAATGGTCAATCAATTCTACAAGAAGCAATTGTGACATGTACTTCGTGCCCAGCCTCATACTATATTCCATCTGAAGGAAACTTCATTGTTTCATACTCTGCTTTTGAAGCGAATTTCTCAGTTCAAGATTCAGGCACAAACTCCAGTGATCTGCAATGCATAGACTGCCCTTCAGGTGCAGAATGCCCTGGAGATGACCTGTACTCCAAACCAAACTTTTGGGGCTTTACCACAGACGAGGGTATAGGATTCCAGCAGTGTCCCTCAGAGTATTGTTGCACAGATGTTCCATGCTCGGTGTACAACCAGTGTATTGGGAACAGGGCTGGGACCTTGTGTGGAGCTTGTCAGGAAGGTTACTCACTCTCTATGCTCTCCCACTTCTGCATAGAAAACACAAAATGCAGAGATCACTGGTTATGGATCCTTGTTGTGTTGGCCATCCTCATTTACATGCTGTGGTATACATTCAAGAACGATGTGTTTGAAATCCCAATCTTGATCGCTTCAAAGTTGTGCAAAAGATCCTCCACAGATGATGAGGTGCACTACATTGACAAGGGCTACTTTGGCATTGTGACCTACTTTGTGCAAGCCACTGCAGTCATGAGACTTTCTCTGTCTTCAAACATTTTCCGAACAGTTGACTTCATCTTCAGTCAAATTGAGTCCTACATTGGACTGGGGCTGAGTATTGAAATTTCCTACATTGATCAAGACATCTGTGCTGTGAGAGATCTGACAACAACTGACAAAGTCATGTACAAACTCTTGTTTCTGTTGGGTATTTATTGCAGCTGGATCCTCTTTTATCTCACATTTGAGCTGGTTGGACTGTTCATTGGGAGAAGAAAGCTTGGAAACTTTCAGCACTTACAGATCAAGCTGATCTATGGCCTGGTGGAAATTATAAAGTACACATATCTGGGGCTTACATATGTTGTGTTCTTTTCTGTTGTTTGCACATCTATTGCTCAGAGTCAAGTGTTGTTTGGTGTCACTGCTGAGACAAAAGTTTGGTTTTATGATGGTTCTGTTCAGTGTTTCAGCTAGTGGCAAATTGCAATGGCTTTGTTTGGCTGTCTGTATAGTGTTCCTTATCCACTGATGCTTTATCTTGCAATGAAACTACTGGAGAGAAAGAGAATATCAAAGAGATCTTTCTATGTTGGGGTTTTCTTTCCTTTAGTTGTTGTGTTCTACTGGTCTTTCTTGTTGTGGAGACAACCTGACGGAGAAGGCATTGCAACAACTGAAAACACAAGTCACTCTGGAGATGATAGTGCTGAAGAGGACGATGAGATAGAACAAGCAATCTATGGTGGATTCAAAGGAGGATACAGGGCATCAGAGGGTGGCACTCAATACTGGGAGTGTGTCATGATGATCAGGAGACTTCTGCTCAGTGCAACTACTCTGATTCCAAACTCTATGATCCAGCTGGTTGTGTGTCTTGCTTTGTGCACAATTTTCCTGCTTCATCATGCTCATGTCAAACCTTTCCAACACAGTGTCTCCAACAAAGCAGAAACATTTTCTCTGACACTGTTGATTGGAATTGCAGGAATCAACCTCATGAAATCTTGTTTCCTCCATCTTGGAGTGACCCCACAAGGTTCACAGGTGGAAATTATGTTGAACTTGGGATTGCTTGAAAAAATGTTTGTGCTGTTTTTGCTTGCTTTTATTCTGTGCTTTGAGATCATCTTCAAACTGAAGAAAAAGGCGGCGAAGGTTTCTGTTCAGAATGACTGGCGGCTGATGCTTCCCTTCATTGCGGTGAGAGTGGAATCAGACAGGAAAGTGGAGCTGCCCTGCGATTTGTGTGAATCGGATGTTCAGGTTGTGTGTGATGACAACTGTTCATAAGTGGAGATCAACGAAGAGGAAGAAGAGTCTGTCGGACTCAAGTCAACATGCTTTATTCCTCCATTGATGAACCTGCCCAAGAAGCAGCTGTCAGAAGAAACAGATTCACGTCAAAGTTGTCCAGTCGAGAATGCTGAACAAGATTCAAGCAAAGAACCACAACGTTTTGAGAAACAGCAACAAGATTCAGACAAACAACAACAAGATTCAGAGAAGCAACAAGAAGATTCAGACAAACAACAAGATTCAGACAAACAAGAAGATTCTGACAAACACCAAGATTCAGACAAACAACAACAAGATTCAGACAAACAACAAGATTCAGAGAAACACCAAGATTCAGACAAACAACAACAAGATTCAGACAAACAACAACAAGATTGTTGCAAACAAGAAGGTGCTGACAAAGAGCTTGAGGTTGTTGACAAACAACAACAAACTGATGCTGAACAACAACAAGATCTACAAGATCCGGACAAACAAGGAAAAGCTTCCCACAGAAACTGAAACATTTCACACAAAAAATATAGATCTAGCGATCTCGCGGTGATTTGAACACACAAAAAAATTAATTTAAAAAAAACTACTGGACCGAATTCAACCAAATTTTTTTTGGTGCAAGTAGAGACACAGAACCAACTTCTGAGAACTCGCCAGCACTGAAATGCACTTTTTACCTCAGAAAAACAGGGAATTCACAACTCATGTGAGCCAAAACAAAATGGC
>JAAUXT010026874.1_pt1 | contig 12519 bp, 13 predicted proteins | sample 7278171 | NCBI WGS metagenome assembly JAAUXT01 (sample SAMN14350112, study PRJNA611818) | marine sediment metagenome | isolation source: surface marine sediment (1.8m) | place: French Polynesia: Moorea | collected 2018-08
TGCAGAAGACAGCATGGCTGGTGGAGGACAAGGAGGACCAGGAAGAATTGATAAACAAGGAAGAATTGATGATATTAACGCCGCTGCAACGCTGCAAGGGACTTCGTACTGCAGTTGCCTTGAGCACTGCTTCTCGTTGTATAAATGGAGAACGAAAAAATCGTTTGAAAGCAAGCAAGCAGGTCCTTGTATGTTTCATGTTGCACCAACACCTCCAAAAGTTCGCTTTATTTCTCCGTTGGACAGGTCAGATTTTGACTGTCGAATAGATTTGTCTGTTGGTTGTTTTTGTTTGTTTGTTTGTTGTTTTGTAAATCATTCATTGTTTTTCCTGAAATATTTACTCCAATGCACCCGTCCTTCTTCTCCATGGTTTCACGCCGCGAACCAGAGAGGACAAAGAGAGTCACGTGACTGTAGATCCGAAAACGAGCCTGAAAACGTAAGTTTTTTGTTCAGGAGGAAATTTTTGGATGAATTTTCCGCGTAAGTAGAGTGTAGTGACTGCTCAAACACAGCGTACAGAAACAGCTTGCAGGTAGCAGGAACTTAGAAGAGAAATCGAACTTGTATCTCGAGTAGATTTTGACACTTGTTGGTCTGAATTTGTGGCGATTCTCACTATGGCGTCACACACATGGCACAGGCAAACTGACATTCTGAGATTTTAGTTCAATGAGATTGCCGTATTGGTTGGAGAATTTTGGTTTCAAATTGATTGTACTCAAAGTTGGGTGAGTGGATAATTTGAAACACGCCGGTCGACAATCCTGTGTTGATTGACCACCATAAGCTTTCATTTCCCGTTGCCATGATGTTTCGGCGTTGGCGTTGACTCTTGTTCCTGGTTGGAAGGCTAGGAATTGTACGGGTGATCTTCGCATTCAAAACAGGATGTGTGCCTTAACCTGAATTGTCAGAAAGACAAAGTAACTCTCGTCTCGCGAGCCGAAGCTCCCTCGTACGTCTCTGTCCAAATCAGATGTTTCGCAGCAGCTGGGGTTCAAACTCCTTGTGGTTGACTTCAGTATGTTTTTGATATCTTTTTCAGATTTTTCTACATTGTACATATACGTCTGTATATAACTGTATAAACGATGAGCTCCTCGGGCACCACACGAGGTGCAACCAAAAGTAATAAATTGAAGTCTTCACCCGCACCACAACAGACAAACACACAGAATGCTGTGAAGGCAGATGGTCAGACGAAAAATCAGGTGAGTTACAAATGTTCAAACAAATGGTGGCTTCCGAAATTTTCTCAGCAGTGATGTCAACAGTCTCAGAGAACACAGAACGTTCTTCCCATTTCGACCCAAGGGGGATGCGAGGTGGACATATCCGTCGATCAGCGTGGCAAGCAAAGGTCCATCCGTTTGCCAATTTCTTTGTGAACTTGTGCTTCAGTGAGCACAGACAATGAAATTGTTTGCAAACAAGACTCCAAGTGCAAAACATGTTGGTCGACAGAAGTGGTCTCCCCCTCGTGGTCAAGAGTAATCACGACGAACAAATCTTCAATGGTGATCAGAGATGAATGGTGCTGAAGTCATTTTATTATTGTGTTCACCCCCCCCTCCCACCTCGGCATTTGGACAGCTGTTGAACTTTTTGATGGTCACGTAGCCGGCCATCTAGGTGCCGCTGACGGCTTAAAAACCCTTAGCATTCATGTGTGCGTCTGTCCACATTTGGAATGTAACCTCCCACCCGGAAAAGGCTGACAGAAGTGACGCGACCATCATCCGGGTCCGTTCACCGGACTTGCTTGTTCCATGATTGGGGTTGTCAAAACTTAACTTTTTTCGCAGTCGCGATTCATTGCTTGCGACGCGCCAAGTTCTGCTTCCTTGTTTACCATACCTGTGTGTACGGCAAACTTGCAGGCCACTGCTGAACAGCTGAGAATGGCGACAATTATATCGGACAAACATGGAGAAGATCCGGAACTTCAGAGGAAAGTCAAACAGGTCGGGAATTTACTTGAGGCGGTATTTGTAGCTTGTGTTATTCGCGTGAAATTAAATCGTTTTTTCTTCGCCATCAACACCATTTGTTTTGCTTTCTTCGAAGGTGATGGATGTGACAGGGCGAGAAGAGGAAGAGGTTATTGTGGCGCTGCATGACTGCGATGGAGACTCAAATAAAGCCACTCTGATGCTTTTCGAGGGAGGGAACGATCAGGTGATACTCGAGTGGTTCAAAGACGGGCGAGCTCGTTTGGAGTTCGTTCCTTTATATTTTCGAACAGTAACAACTTCGAACAACAAAAAAATAAAGAGAGAGCTTCAAAGTCTTGAGTATCGCTGGGCATGTTCATTTGGTGACGCGTGTCGTTGACACTTTCTCAGGGAGAATGGCAAGAAACATCCAGCAAGAAAAAGAAGAAACAGCCAACAACAAGTAAACCGGACATTGTCGCAGACGTCAAGTCAGAAAAAAGGGAGAAGAGCAAGGAGAGAGATTTCAGTGAAAAACCTGACCGAGACAGAGAAAACTATTCGAGGAGTGACCGCAGGAACAGACAGCCTCCCAGACTTGCACGTGAGTACTGGTACATGTTGACCCAACTGACCCGAGGTGGATGCTGGTGAAGAACATCGGTCTTGATTCGGTTGCCCTTTTATGCACAACAGGAAAGAACAGGGAAATGCGAGAAAATCTGGAAAATGAAAGAAATAACAGGAATGACAGCGAGTCGAGAGAAAGAAGCCGCGGGAGAGGAAGAGGTATTTGCGTTTGAATGCTGTGATCATTTTGTTTCGCAGTTTACGAACAGAACAACCGTACAGTGCCGGTTGGAACTTGTGCTGGTGTCACTGTGTGAGTGAAAGAATCGAAACTTGGTTACAGACATGCATTTCTTTCAGGCATGATGAACGGCCCAACCAGAGGGCGTGGCCGGGGGCGAGGAGGCTTCAAAGGAAACAGGTTCGACAGAGAACGAGAGAGGGGCCCTCAGATAGACACCTGGACGAATGAAACCGCGGCAAACGCCGAGAAAGAAAATTCTCAAAGTGAGTACGCCTTTCAAAGCGAGTTTTAGCCCAACCCAACTGAGGTGCACGGGTGGAAGTTGCCGGCAGATGATTCACCAACTTCAATCTTGTAGATTGGGCCGATGGAGAAGACTGGGCAGCAGACGAGTGGACTGGATCGGTAATTTGTCCAAACATTTGTCGAACAAAATTCGCTGGATGCAGAATTTATACGAAACAACCGAAGAAATTGCGTGCCAAACTTGACGACACAAGTGTCACGTTGTTGTGTTTTCTCCGCAGCTGGAGGATTCAAAGGTGTTCACGGCAACCAGCGTCCAAGAGTCGCCGAAAGTGTACTCGGGCATGGGTGACAACGATGCGAAGATGTTCAGCCCTCCGGTGACGGTCGACTCCTTCTCGACCACGTTTTCATCCATGGCTTCTGCGCAGAACGGAGGCCCAGCGTTGAACGACACGACCAACACGCTTCACACCGGCGCGTCTCTTATCAATTCCATCTCTCAGAGCCCCATTGGAACGCGCAGCTCGGATCAGCTGGGACAAAAGTGAGTTTGTTTCATGTTTTGATTTGTGGTCTCGTGTGACATTGAAAAATGTGATTGGCGCACAGATTTGTAGTTTGAACGGATCGAGTCTTTGCATGGCACAGCTTCACAGTGGCAAACTTGAGATTGTTTTGAGCTGAAAGTGTGACTTGGTTTGAAGTAATGCTTTGAATCAACAGGTTAGACTTAGGAATGCTGTTGAAGAAGCCTGACACAGATTCGGCACCCACCCAACCATCTCAGTTTACTACGAGGTACTCACCTGTGATCCTGCTTTCACTTAAACCTTGCACCCCTCTAACTCGACTGAGTCTATGTGAATTTGTGCAAACAACAGGTTTTGTTTGACACGCACGTGTCTTCAATTTCTTTTGAAACGCGCGGTTTTCAGGGACCCCCGGGTTTTGTCACGATTGTATGTGTGTCCGTGCACAGGGGTAGGATGATGGCATCAGGCCAGGTCGTACCTGGAGTCTGGCTTGGTGCTGTCATCCCCCACTCCCACCCCTGAGGGATGATAGGTGTTGGCCGTGCACAGTCAAACCGCGGGCTTTCTTGGTTTGCTTTTTTGTTGAACGCTGAGAAGTGGCCGAACTGGTCGCGCCATGTTCATTTCGTTTGGCCTCAGGAAAACCCAAACGAAATGGCCCCACTGATTTTGCAGGCTGGATTTGGGCATGTTGTTGGGAAAGCAGACAACTGACGCGGACGCAGCCAGTCAACAGCAATACATGAGTCAGTCTTCCGAGGCCCTCAAGAATGCCATTGGGGTACGTTCCAGTGAAATTTCGCGCGAGCTGTTCTTTGAAACTGATTTGCTGTGAGATGTGTCACATCCAACCTTGGTCCTTGCAGATTGGAAGTTCTTCACAGACTGCTCAAGCAGCCAACGTTTCTTCCTCTGCGACTGTGGGGCAGCCAAGGTCTAGTCAACTGAACAACACCAGTCCAATGGGAAGCAGCACGCAGCTGAACAGTGCCAACCCAGCTGTCGTGAACTCAAGGCCAAAACCACAAAGAACTAAGCTTCCGCCGCCTTCAAAGGTTCGTCTGCTTTCAAATCATACTCTGGAAGCATTGAAATGCGAGTCGAAGAAGTCTGACAAATTGTCAAAAAAACTTCAACCAAAATTTATCAGGTGTCCTTTCACATGCAGATTCCGGCATCGGCTGTGGAGATGCCGGGCCATATTGGATCATTCCAATTAGACGTTCAGTTCGGGAGCCTCAGCTTTGGAGAGGACGCGACTGGCTTCAGCATTGGGGACGACAAGCCTTCGTCTTCCGGCTTCTCTTCTACTGCTGGCAGGTGCGAGTCTGTCCACAGTGATCCCACACGTTCATGACTGAGCAACTTTTCGTATGACGTGCTGCTTGAAGAGTGTGCTTGTGTTCTTTCAGTACTGGGGCTGGATCTGCGCTGACGAACCACATTGGTCACGTGACGAAGAGTGCTGTGGACACGCCCGCCTCTTCACTGAACTCTGTGATGACGTCATCATCTGTGATATCGAGTGTGACGTCAACTACACCAGCGTCAGTGACGGGTTTAAACACCATATCGCAATCTCCTCGACCCGGCATGTACCAGAACTCGGCACCTTCAACGCCCAGCAAGCAAGAGTTCGGCCAGGCTGGCTTGTCGCAGTCGAAGGTACGGACTTGCAGCTGCTACTTTTTGCATCCACGCGATATGTGCGGAGTGTTGCAGCTGATTGTGGCAAGCCAATATTACACCGTCGCAAATTTTCAAAATGTTTTCTTGCAGATGAATCCGGACCCGATACAGTTTCCCACCCAAGACCGCAAGTCAAGCCCACACTACCCGCGCTCATCGCAGACATCCAACTCCAAGTCAATCACCACGTCGCCATACAGCCAGTCCGGATACTCCACTGGATATAACTCATCTGGATACGCATCTCAGAAGACAGTTACCACTGCTAGCACATACAGTCACGCCTCGAGCAATTTGAACTCGTCTGGTCTGAACTCGCAGTACGCGAACCACAATAATCACCAGAACTACCAGTCGTCATCATTCCAAAACCAAAGCAGCTTCAATTCGAGCAGTCAGGTGCCGTCCCAGGCCTCTTCGCTTTACCAGGGTTCAGGGCAAGGCTCGACGTCTGCTTATCAAGGACAGTCAGGATCTAGCTACCAGAGTAAAACTAACTCGTCGAACTACTCGAACCAGTCCGGATCGTATCAGAATCAAGGCTCTGGGTATCATTCAAGGGACAGTCAGTCTGGGGGAGGCTCCTCCTACCAGGCGAGTGTGAGCCACTCAGGCTCAAGCTACCCGTCCGGGAGCCAGTCGTCCGGCTCCTACAACGCCACCGCCACCCAGTCGAGCGCCGCCAACTACTCGCGAGACGGACAGTCATCCAGCCAGTCTGGATACGGATCTCATCAGTCGTACGGGTCTGGAAGCGCGAACCACCAGACGTCGCCTCTGTCCATGTCCACGAACAAACTGAGTGACAGTCTGAGCAAAATGTCCGTCAAGGAGGGCGGCGGTGGTCTGGATGCATCCTCTCAGGTTTGTAGTTCTTACACTTGATTCTGATTGTCGCGTGTTGTAATGCACACAAAAGACGTTTTCACCGTCCTTTGAAAAGAAATGATTGACTGTGTTGACACGAAAGGTTGCCTTTGAGAGTATTCGCGTGTCGATGTACCGCAGAGTCTACGCTTCTCTGCTGGTGAGTCACCATGCGAACGCTGGTGGAAATATGATCAACCTAGTTCTGTCGGATCCCATCATGAAACTTTGGTGTTCCTCCTCCGGACATAACGTGTACAAAAAGAACACAAGCAAAAGCCATCGTGGAAGAGTGGTGCCGGTTACATACCGGTAGCAAGTTCCATTCCTGACAACCGCAGAGTTTTGCAGGGTTTTGGCCTGACTCGGCGCGTCCGACAACACAAAGGAAACTGTGACACACTATTCGGCAAATTCCCTGAAATTGTCACGTTGCACGTCAGCTGCGGTGTCCCTCTTTCCGAACGTCACCCCGACGTGCCTTGGTTGAGACCGGGACACTGTAAACAGCGTAGTCACTTGGCCAGTCTGCACTGAGGTGTACAAAAGAATTGGCTAGTCTAACATTGTCTGGAATCAACCACCCGTGTATTTTGCCAAACACGCTGAACATGCAGAGTGCCACAATACATGTATGTTGATACATCCTCGGTATGAACATGACCCTGCTGGCTGAGAGCACCTGTTCTGCTGTGAAAATCAATGTTTACAGCATCGCTGTACTTGTCATCGGACACAGAAGACCAAGACGCGCTGTGGTGTTTGTGTCACAGGCAGACCACTGAATCATTCTTGCAGGCACTCACGGCAGGATTGTGTGTCCCACAACCAAAAAATTGTCCGATGTCTTGTCTCTCAAAAGGTGACACTGTCGTTACAGCATCCATACGAGCACTCCAACAACTCGACGAGCACGACCAACCTTGCCACGACAGCCACGTCGCTTGCGGGAGGCAGCGGCGGCGTCGTGTCGTCGGCGTTGGGCCTGACGTCAACCAGCGTGGTGCCCACCGCCAGCATGGCCAGTGGCGGCACGTCACTGTCGAAGACGTCGCAGTCAAGCGTGACGAAAGCGCCACCCAACCTGCCGCCCGGTGTCTCTCTCGTGCCGCAGAACTACATGATCGGCCAGTTTCCGTTTATTGTGAGTTCTTCAGAAGAATCAATCAATTTGTACACAGGCGCACGTTGGTGGAGGCGGGAAACAAATCGTGCGTGTTGACAAGGGTGGGGCCAACACCTGACATCCCTGTGTCGATATTTTGGGGAATGGGTGGTGGTGGTCAGGAGGTGTTCATTTCCACATCTTTACACATGTTCAGGTTACCATTGACATTTTTCACAGCACGTGAAGCCGCACCCCTTCCTTTTTCCCAAGCGGCGGAGCGTGGGTGGTGGTGTGTCTGTCTGGAGACACAGGGACAGGGTCCGGAAATTGAGAGATGAGTCAGAAATTGATTTTGACCAGTGTCTGATCCACCTTGAACAAACGTTTGCGACAAGTTGCTTGGCTGACGAACCCCGTCCCCCCTCCCAATTCCCCAAAAATTGGGAGAGATTGGTTGCTGATCAATCCACTTGTGAGGAAGGGCTGACCGTAAAAGGCTGTGTATGATGTACGTCTCGTTTGCTGCTTGGACGGCGGGCAACGGCTCTTCTCTCGTCAGCCCCCCCCCCTCCCTCCCAATGCAAAAACGGAACTGATCAAATCTGGCAGTTTTTGTTAGGCCAGAAACCTGCCTGAGAAACACCACTCCCGCAAAATGCAATTCAGCGAAACTCAACCTCGCGCACGACTCGCACACGGGGTTTGTGGTGAATGCTGCGTCTTCTTACAGGGTATTGCTCCTGCTACAGCTCAGCAGACTATTCCGTACACGTACGAAGAACTGCAGTCACATCTGCTTGCACAACAGCAACGGGGTATCACCATGGTGAGTACGTCAACCATTATCGACTGTGCCATTTACGTCAGCTTGTCCTCACGGTTGTTTACAGGTCTGGTTACTGAACATACCGTAATAACGGCAGTCGCTCACTTGTAGAAGGTCTTTGTGTTTCTGAGAGTCGTGTGTTCCATGAGTTTGTGCTTTTCTTCATTTTGGTAAAAATGTTCGAAGTCTTGCTCTGATCTGTCTGTTCTGCCTAACTGCATTGAAGAGTGCGTGTGTGTGTCTTTCAATGAAGGGGGAGGACCTCGAGCAGTAAAGCTCCAGAGCAAAAGCATTGAGCTGTGCTTCAGAGCAATGGTGTTCCAGAGCAACGCAGTGATGCTCCAGTGCTAATTTTGTGCCACCTCACTGCATTGGACTGGCCAATTGTCCCGCAGGCGCGTCCGAAAAAGCGAGTCTGTGTTGTGCACTACATCGTGGTAGAACCTACTGACGCCCGACCCGTCACCTCTAAAACGAGGCAGGTCTGGTCCAACTACACACCCCTGAAGGACCCAACTGAAAATGGATCCTCTTCTCCCCCAGTGTTTGACTTGACTGGGTCCAAGAACCAATGCAGTTGGCGGATGCAGGCTGTTCGGTGCGGCAACATTCTTGTTCACAAGACCAGTTTTGTGTGTTTCACTTTAGCTGTGTCTAGTTTTCTACAGTTTGTTGATAGCTACACGCATAAAAATCGGAACACAGTTCTCCACAAGACGAATGAAGTTAGCCAACGAAAATGTTGTTGCACACCTTAGAGAAAGGGACTTCGATAAATTGATCAACCCTATGGACACCTTTGATGTATGTATGCAGACCTGGGTGTGTGAAGTAAGAAGCCTTGGCTGTGACAGACAAGTGGGATGGACTTGTTTGGAGAGAATGTCGGTGTGAACAATTCATAAAATTCACCGTGAGAGAGCAGTTCCAATTGCATCGAATTCCACTGCTGCTTTCGCTTTGTCTTGGAGAATCGTCACAAGATTTGAGTCGAAGCAAAAGTTTCTCACGCATTGCTACTAATCAGTAGTTGCTGTGTCACATTTCATTCACATTTCATTGCTGCATTACAAACTTGTCAGGTGTCCAAAGGAACATGGTCTGAAGTTGTGGTCCTGACTATTATTTACAGCCTGGTTACTATGACATGCCATTGCAGCCGCCCACAACGCTTACAGGACGGGATCAGAACTCCCTTGCAAGTGTACCGTACACAGGTCAGTAGCCTTGGGTGTTTCACACGTAAAGTATTTTGACTGTCTTGAGATTCTTTGTCTTGGCTGTACAGAGAAGCCGAAATGCGAGATTGTTTTTGTTTTGTTCTGTTTTGTTTTTTTTTTTCAAAAAATTCATTCTTGTTGAATTTTGTGCAGGAGTAAGTGTTCATGTATGATGGTGTCTTGTAACTGTTGATATGTCATTCCTTTGTCATTCTATCAGAAACTTTTCATTTTTCAAAATATTAATCAGGATGTACGAGGATGCTCCAAGTTCTGGGTGTCTTTTGCATGTTGTATCACGATGAGACTGACCAGTCTGAACTTGTCAATAGACTATTGTGTGCGACCGACTGGTCAGCCTGAGTCAGCAAATGGCATTGTGTCATTACTCTGTACAAAATGGACTTGTTCTTGGAGGATCTTTTGGACGTCAATTCCGACTTAGACTCCCAACACAGCAGACATGAAATGACCGACAGCTATCTTGGAAGCTGGTGCAACGCATGAACATCTTCTTCTGTGTGAAGTTGGGTTGGACCCAGTCGCACACAATTGTCATCATTCAAGCAATATATGGGCGTGACTCATTGTGCAGAACAAGCATCAGGAAATGGTTCAACTCCTTTAAGAATGGTCGCACACAACTGGTGGATTTGCAGAGAGCTCCGCGCAGAAGAACAGGTCGATCTCAAGGCAACATTGACCAGATCAAAGCATTGGTGACAGCAGACAGAAGAGTGACTGTTTCATCACTTCAAGCCCAAACTGGACTCCCTCATGGAACAATTCACAACATCCTGAAGAAGGATCTGAAACTTAAGAAAAAATGTGCAAGGTTCATACCCAGAGTAATCACCCCAAGACATGTGAGGCTGCGTTTTGACATTGCAACAATGATGCTGCGCATTGTGAGGGAGCGTCCTGCAATCCTGAAGAGAATCATCACGATGGACGAAAGTTGGATATACACCTATGACCCCCTGAGCTGCGCTTAGTCCTCTGAATGGTTAGCTCCTGGAGAGCCACGCCCGCAAATTGCCAGGAGGGGCATGCCAGGAAAAGTGCTCTTGGTCAGCTTCTTTGACTGGAGAGGGATGGTTTATTACGAGATGTTGCGCAATCAGACAGTGAACACTGACAGGTTCCTGGGAATACTGACAAGACTGCATGCTGCCCTGCAAGTGAGGAGACCTTGAGGAGTGAGGAGTTCAGCTCCATATGGACAATGCAACCCCACATAATGCCCGTGACACCAAGATGAAACTGTTGCTGACCAGAATCAGAAGAGTACCCCACCCTCCCTGTTCACCAGACATGGCACCGAATGATTTCTGGTTTTATCCAAGGTTAAAAAGGAACCTGAAGGGCAAGGTGTTCAGAAATTTGGATGATTTGGAGACTGCAGTGCACAGAGAAATAGCCCTCATTCCAGCCCATGAGTACAGGTCTTGCATTTTGGACAGCTGGCCCATGCGGTGGGCACGTTGCGTGTACCGGGATGGTGGTTATTTTGAAGGTCTCGGCTAAGAAATCAAGTTTCACAAGGCTCAGAATGTTGTTGTTTTGTTTCCTTTGTTTGCCTGTCAAATGTGCTCGATTTCACCCGACTGCACTCCCGGAAATGTGGTTAATAGCGACCAAAACAAAGCAAGTCTCATCGTGATACAACATGCAAAAGACACCCAGAACTTGGAGCATCCTCGTACTTGGTGTAGTAATTTGTCAGAGATACTCGCCGCAAGAAAACCAATAACCAGTGTGCATGGTACTGGCTCTTGCAATATATTTTTGAAATACTTTTTAGCTGAACAAGTTTTGCATGGTTTCCACGCTTGTGGCTGGGATTCAGAACACTTTTTGAGCAGCGATTTTTCCTTGTTCACGGGACAGCAAGCGCCTGTGCAAACTTACCATAAAATATCGCCAAAAAAAAACAAAGAAAAATGCGACCCCAAGTTTGAGGTCTCAAACTCAGCACAAAATACTTTATTCATGTCGTGTACTATCCTCTGCTTTCAATAACTTGAAAAAATCGATTCTCTGAAATCCTGTCAAAAAGTCATTCACTGGTAGATTCTGAGTCAAAAGAAAATCTTCGTTGAAAAAAGTGTTTGCCAAATTCTTTTTGAATTCAAATACTGCTTTCATGCTGATACCCACCTTTGTGTTGATTGCCACCCCCTGGTTCAAAGGCAGAAAACGTGAGAAATTGTTGACCCTTGTGCACACGGTTTGGTTGAAGTGCCCATGAAAGGTCAACGACGAGCAGGAGTGATGCACAATTGTATGAACCATGCACAACCTGTACGAAGCTTTGTGTTCGTTCTCATTCTGTTACGTCGTGAATACATAAAAAAATGCCTCGAAATTCGGCACTGCCTGAGTTATGAAGGGCGTGAATCGCAACAAGTGAGGAATTGCTCACCTCGTGCGTTTTGCTTGTGCTGCGTTGTGTTTTCTGGCAGAAGACGAGTGTCAGTTCAACGTTCCAGTCACAGTGAAAGTTTTTGCAAGTCTGCTCGCATTGTTTCTCCTGAACAGCAAGTGCGGACGGCAAATTAAACCGTGTGGACGCGCAGTCGCCCGTGCAGGCCCAGACTTCTAGTCAGCAACAGCATACGGCGGGCAGCACACAGCAGCAGGCGTTTATCAACCCAGCCGCTGCAGCCACGCTTCCACCGGGCTACAATTACTACACGTATCCAAGCAACATGCTGCCAGCAGGTTACCAGTACTCGCCCGCCGCCGTCTTCCCGGTAGGTAACATTGTAAGTACCACGACACGGTAGAGTATTTTATTTTCCTTCTCATCATTTCAATTTTCAATTGAGTTCCGTTCTTTGATGCGCACATGGTGCTTTCTTTTTAGGCAGTTTTTGGCGTCTTTTTTTTTTTTAATTGGCGTGTGTCAAAACTGTGCAAAGCAATGTGCGCAGAAAGGAATTTTTGTTCGCTATTGAGTCGACGCACAAGTAGTATGTTCACTGTGTATTGTAGCACTATTGAAAAGTGTTGTCTCAGTGACTGTTGTAAACTTTCCTACGAAAGAAAATAGCTCCATGGAGCTCGCGGTGATTTGAGGAAATTTCAGTTGCTCTGATTTGGCTTGCTCTGATTTGGCTTGCTCTGACTTGGGCCACTCAGATTTAGCTTGCTCTGATTTACTCTGATTTGGCTCACTCTGATTTGGCTCGCTTTTTTGTCAAAATTCTTACTTTTTTCACTTAATATTCACAACTTAGGAACTCATTTAGCACACACCCAAATGAAACA
>JAAUXT010038810.1_pt1 | contig 12518 bp, 15 predicted proteins | sample 7278171 | NCBI WGS metagenome assembly JAAUXT01 (sample SAMN14350112, study PRJNA611818) | marine sediment metagenome | isolation source: surface marine sediment (1.8m) | place: French Polynesia: Moorea | collected 2018-08
ACTACATTTCATCAATATACTTCTTTCACCAAATTTTTGTACCTTCTGAGATATAGAGACATTTCTACATTCACACCCCATTTTTTCCTCACTTCCAAATTTGACCTTTTTGACCTCAGAAACCCAAAAATTCAATTTGACAAATTCCTTCCTCATGCATTATCCCCAATCCAAAATAAACCAAAAGAGCCCAAATCAATCCTCATCTTGACTATGAAACTGCTGTATACATACTTTTGGAAGACACTGCCTATAGGTGCTTTGATTTGGCTCACACTGATTTGGCTCATTTTAGCCCAAATCGCGCAACCCACCTCAAATCACCTGAAAAATTGTTTGGTTTCAACCACAGAGTTCTCTTTCCCTGAAGGGACTTCGCTCAATGGTGATTGTTTGAATGCACACTGACTCTCCGTGGCACCGATTTGTCGTTGCAGGTTCCTCTTCCAGAGGGCGTTCCGACCGACATCGAGCTGCCTGATCCTGTCACCCACAAGGTGAGAGAAGTCCCAATGTAGAGCAAATTCTCGAAAGCTCATTGAGTGGTCTATGACTTGTAAAAGACTGCAGACATTGGGCAGCAACTGCCAGATCTGCAACAAGAAACCACCAGACTTGATCGAACAACACTTCGTTTGCTTGAGTTCTTTTGAAACTGAGGACACAATGTGCGCTCCCGTCCTTTTCCACGCGTTCTGCCTTGCTCAGACCTGCCCATTTCCCCCGTGCTCTGCAGGTTGTATCGACGGTGCAGGTGACGCTGCTGGGTGCGGGGCACTGCCCCGGCTCCGTCATGCTGCTGTTCGAGGGCGCCGAGGGCCGCGTCCTCTACACGGGCGACTTCCGCCTCCCGCCGGGGGCCGCCGCCAGCCTCCAGGAGCTCCGGTCCCCGTACGGTCCCGGGTACGGTGTGTGCGTGTGTGTGCGTGCGTGTGTGTGTGTGCTTGAGTGTGAGTGCACGTTTGAGAAATGTACGCACAAGACTGAAAAGAGAACACATGCAAACAAAAAGCTCGAGTTTGGACGAGAAGAGACGAGAGTGGGACACACTTCAGCGCACACACACACACACACACACACACACACACACACACACACACACACACTGGGAGACTCGCAAAAGGGTGAGAGAGACAGATGCGCCCTGAGCCTTTGCAAACAATACCGTCGTCAATCACTGACTCCATATGCCGCATTTATTCCGCATTCCACATTCGAAGTGAAATTTTTTTCCAACCATCAGCACAACTGAAAAGTTTGAACTGTGACCGGCAACAGAGTGTATTGCAGGCCGAAAGAGATGGACAGCGTGTACGTGGACACGACGTTCTGTCAGCCGGAGGCGTTCCACTTCCCGACCCGCGAGCACAGCGCCGACGCCGTCATCGAACTCATAGAGGACTGGATCAAGGTGTGCGTGCGTGTGTGCGTGCGTGTGTGCCTGCGTGAGTTTGCATGTGTGTGTGTGTGTGCGTGTACGCGTGTGCGATCGCCGCAGGCTTGTCACACCCGCATGTGTCGTTCGTTCGGTCGTTGGACGAGGTGTCGCAGCAGCGCCCGTTGACGTTCACGGGAACGCTTTGCACGACGCATTCTGCCAAATGGTCTCCGAGTTTGTTGGTAATAATTAGAAGAGCTTTCTGAAGAACCACAACCAGGCCAGTTCTTCGCAATCTGGTGCGTGTCGTAGAAAAGCATTGCAAAGCCGGATGCACGCCACAGTTACGTGTCATTCGATGAATCTCCTCTTTGACAGTGTTTCTGTTTCTTCTCCCTCATGGCAGGAAAGTCCGGCCAACATCGCCTTCATCAAGTACAAAGCGAACCTGGGCTACGAGGACCTGTTCAGACGAATCAGCCAGTACTTCAACTGCAAGGTAGGCCAGGCAAGGCGGGTCTAGAAGACCCGAGGCCCACCCATATATCCCTGGCTCGCTGCATGGCTGGCCTGGGTGGTCTGAAGCTGACGCTCACACGTCTGAGCCCACCCCACCCCGGAATTTTGGGCGTCCCCGATGGGCTATGGACCGCTCTGAAGGACCCAATGTCGGGGAAGACTGGCCGAATTGAGCCAGGTACGTCTTTGTGTGATGGGGCCACAGCTTCAGCCTTTCCCATGCCATCGTCAACAAAGTTGTCCTACAGGTTGCGGTTCGTGAGCGTGTCCCAAAGCCCTCTAGCTTCTGTGGAAGTCGCGTTGATGAGTAACACTGCTGGATGGGGTCCTGAATGTGCAGGAATTTGCTGCTGGTTTCAGATCCACTTCTGGCCGCGCACGCATGCGCAGTACGAGGCGGTGGAGCAGCTGCGCGGGTTCAGCACCGACGACCCCGCCGAGACCCAGATCCACGCCTGCCAGGGCCGGGTGCGTGCGGTGTGCGTGCGTGTGGTACGCGTGCGTGCGTGCGTGCGTGGCTTGGACGTGTGTGCGTGTTTGTGTGGCGTGGGTACGTGTCAATGCGTGGCGTGTGTTTGTGTTTGTGTTTGTGTGTGTGTGTGTGTGTGTGTGTGTGTGTGTGTGTTTGGGCGTGCTTGAGTGTGCATGTAAACGTCCCGGATCAGTGCAATCCCTGCAACATTGACCACGTGGAATTGGCCCAAAAGGGGTCAAGAAAAAGGAAAAAATAAATTCGATGTTGTTTCAGTTCAGGTTCAGCAAGGAGTTCGCGCGTCTGCCGTGCGGTCACGTGCCGGAGGGACACGAGGGAACCCGAGTGCGACGCATCACCGTCTCCACCATGGCGTTCGTGCAGAGCGCCGTGCGCGACAAGTGAGCGTCTCCCTCTGCTGTCAGCTGGTGTGGTCTTGTCACGTGACGTGACACAACCGGAAATCAGAGCCGAAAGAACCTTCGTTTAGCATCCAGCAAATCTCATCACACCACCTGTTTTCGGTGGGGCATATGGCGCGGAAGCGATAAGCACACTGGCACACCACCGCGCTGCCTGCCTGTTTTAGTCTGTGCTGAACGCGCGATTCTGCACTGTCACGCCTTCTTGTTTTCTCACCGCAGTATGAAGATTTGGCGCGCGGGTCGCTACAACAGCTTTCGCGTGTGCTACTCGTTCCACTCGTCGTACGAGGAGATCCGGGACCTCGTCATGTTCCTGAGGCCGAGGCGCGTCTTCCCCAACGTCGCGCCGGGAGGCTGTCTGCGGACGGTGTGTGTGTGCGCGTGCATGCGTGTGTCTGGGGGCCAGGAGTGTGCGTGCTTGTGCGCTAACGTGTTACCGGCACATGTGTGTGTGAGCGCACATTTGCTGAGGATGGGACTGGGTTCGTTCCTTGCACTACAATTCGGAAGTGTGGCGTTGTGTTGCACCTGTACAATTTTCCAACTCCATCTCTTCACAGATCCAGCGGAGACTCAACAACTTCCTCACGATGGCGAAGGCGACGACGCACGCGCCGTCGACCGACTCGCAGCCGCGGCTGCTCGGCGAGATGAGCACGTGGCGCAAACGCAAGCACCACACAGCGCTCTCGAGTGAGTGCGACGCCTCAGAGCGAGGCTCGCGTGGCTGATGCGTGTCCTATGGTTCGACCCCCTTTGGTCTTGAATGCAAACGACATTCTCTCGCGCAATTTGGATCAGTTTCTGGGCCACAAGAACGGAGACAACCGCACCCTCGTCAATTGGGGGAAATCCTTCTGCACAATGCTATCTGACCGGTCACGATTCTTGGCGATGTCAATGAGAAACCTTTTTTTCGCGTGTGAATATACGTACACGGAGGTCACAATTATCTGACTCGAGCGTCTGTCCCGCAGGTCAGTCGTCCGACTCGAGTCTGGATTTCGGAGAAGACGAGAACAGGAGGCGCGCGAACGCCAAGGTGACGCGGCTGAGGAATCTGTCTGACGCAACGAGAACAGAGTCACATGATCACAGACCGGAGTCACATGGCCAGAGCCCAGAGTCACGTGTTCGTGTCGTCTCTGGAGAGAAGGGCAACGACGACAAAGACGGTGAGAGAGCAAATCTTTCGCAGATTACGCATGTTTCTACTATCCCCTTCATTTTCACATACGAACAAGATGCGTTGTATTTCTGGACAAGTGTTGCACTTTGCAAATCTTGTCTTGCTGCTGTTCTTCATTTCCTGCTGTTCGTTCTACAGACCTGCCGTGCTCGTTGGAAAGCCCTCTCAGCTCCAACTACGTCCCGAGCGAGCGGGGCGGCGGCGGCGGCGGCGGCGCGGCCGAGTCGTCCCAGGAACTCTTCAGCGCCTCGTCTCCCCTCAGGTGAGTCAGGATGAGGTGTCCATTGTGCGAGAGTGCTGATGTGTGTGTGTTTGTGTGTGCGTGTGTGTGTGTGTGTGTGTGTGTGTGTGTGTCCATGTCTGTGCGTGCGTGTGCGTCTGTCTGTCTGTCCCTGTGTGTGTACGTGTGTGATTCAATGTGTCTCATTTCTGGTTCGGTTGTCTGTCGCTGTCAGAGAGATTACCTTTCTGTGCGCTTGGATGAACAAACACCTCACCCTGCTCTCCCGTCAGGCCGGCCTCGCCGCAGAACATGCTGAACTCAGAGGACTACGATCTGAACCTGTGGGATCCGGAGCTGATGGCGTCGCAGCAGGAGCGGGAGCGCCGGAGTCTCTCCCCGGGAGGCGGGGACGGGGACGGCGGCAGGGCAGGACGGCGCCTCGGGGACCTCGTGCTGTACTACAGCGGCAGCAGCGACGACGACGAGTCAGGAGACGAGCACAACAAAAGTCAGTCTCAATTCAACCCAAAGTCAGTCTCAACCCAATACACAGTCAGTCCCAACCCAACCAAGGTCAGTCCCAACCCAACCCACAGTCAGTCCCAGCCCAACCAAGGTCAGTCTCAACCCAACCCAGGTCAGTCTCAACCCAACCCAAAGTCTGTGTCAACCCAACCCAGGTCAGTCCCAACCCAATCCAAAGTCAGTATCAACCCAACCCAGTCTGTCTCAACCCAACCCAGGTCAGTCCCAACCCAACCAAGGTCAGTCCCAACCCAACCAAGGTCAGTCTCAACCCAACCTCAAGTCAGTTACAACACAACCCAGTCATTCTCAACCCAACCCAACCCAACCCAGGTCAGTCTCAACTCAACCTGGGTCCGTCTCCATTCTTTTGTTCAAATTTTGGTTGTTTCACGTGCAAAATTCAGACTGAAACAGGGTCGCTCTTGTGTTGATCTAAGACAAGTTATTCTGAAATTGTGGTTGTTTCCAGAGAAGGAGAGTGAGAGCGCCTCTCTGGATCTGCGTCTGGACGCGAGCGACTCGGAGATGACGTCATCGCAGCGGAATCCCGGGGCGACTCCGGATTCCAGAAACGCTGCTAGCGATCTAGGTTCCAGCACCAGTAGTCTCACTAGCTCCAGACCAGAAACAGAATCAGCTGGTTTTGGTGTCTCGGGAAGTGAAGAAGAGGAGGAAGTGGAAGTGATTTTTCCGCGCAAAGCTTCCAGTGAACCCCGAGCGCCCTCCAGTGATCACCACGTCACGCTGACGTTGCCATCCCCTCCCCCTGGTGGATCCACGTTTCCCACAGAGGACGACATCCTCGACGTGACGGACGTGAGGTCCCCGGACGTGACGTATCGAGACGTGATGTCAAGTCACTCGGAGCTGGACGTGGTTTCCCCGACGCGGCCGTCGCGAGGCGTCGAGCTGATCGACATCACGTCGCCCGTGTCGCTAAAACCCCACGTGACAAGGACACGTGACCTTGAACTCAGTGGAACCGACCTCGAGAACCTGAACCCATACGCGCGGTACAGAGACGCGCGATTCGGAGACATGTCAACCCCACAGGACAGAGACGCACTGGACAGGGACACCCTGCTCGGAGACGCGTGTTTCAGAAGAGGCACACAGCACGGAGACGTCCCCTCGTCTCAGGACAGCGACCTCACCGTGGAGTACCAACCGTCGCAGGAGTCGGTGCGCAGCGACTCGCAGGACGTCGTGTGTCTGGGGGACGTGTCCCGGGAGAGCCTCGACGTGTCCGCGGGCAGCGGCGACGTGTCCCGGGGCGACGAGTCGCGCCGCCCCCAGGGTCGCGGTGACGTCTCCGGGGAGGGCGGAGACGTGAGCCTTGACGTGTCCCGGGACAGCGACGACGAGCTGGACACGACGGGAGAAACTGTGGATTCAAGTCGGGGTGAGCCGAAACTGATCGACCTGACGGAGAGTGAGGACGAGGACATGCGGAGTGAGGGGGCGGGTGGCGGGGCTGGGGTCTCCGGTGGTCGAGGAGCCCGGGGAGGGACCGCGGTCACCCGGGCCCTGGGGACCGACGCGGACGGTCCTGGGGGAGAAGAGAGCGGGGACCAGGCTGCGGGGGAAGAGTCAGATATCCCCTGCATCGTGCTCGATGATTCGCAAAACAGCGACTGAACTTGTGCGTGTGCGCTGCAACCGATCTCACCTCGTGCACGTGACAAGAGTCACACGAACTTTGTACCGTTCGGAATTTTTCATCCTTTTTTGCACAATTTCCAATTGACTTTGTTGCAATTCAAGTTTCGCGTGTTTGCTTGCAATGCAATTGTTCAGTATTTCGTTCGCAATACTCGCTGCGGAGACAGCGTAGCGTCTGAAGCAGTGTTCTTCATTCACTACTTGCCTTCTGATCTTCGAATTGTTTTTCGTTTGAGAAGATGAAAGACATGAACATGTATTTGTGAGGCTGCGTCCTCTGGGCGGGCAGTTGGGATCGTTGTGAAAATGCTGCACGCGGAAGATAGTATCAGAATGCGTTGTTGGCGAGTCAGAAGGGTAGGGTCCGAAAACGTAACAGTACACTTCTGACTCGACGATCGTCCGTGTGGAAACTACCTATGGGTGCTTTTGACACTGAAAATGACCGTTTGAGCAGAAAGCACCCTGCTCAGCGTCAACATGGCGCTGTCCAAAGCCATGCAACACCAACGTTTTCCTTTCGAAACTGAAGAGTTGAGCATCTGCTTCCGGCTGTGTCTGAGATGTTGAATCTGTCTTCCTGACCCAAGGGGTTTGCCCCCTGACCATATTCTGGGATACCGGTACACCCTTGTTCATGTGAATACTTTTTGCTGTCATTGTAAATTTAGAGTCTATCTCCTGCAGTGTTTTTGCTTTTCACCTTTTGGTGATACTTTGACGTGCAAAACGTGTATGAATTCACGAGATCCTTGTTCATACACTGCCGTGTACAGTTGATTCCCTTGTTTGGAGCGTTCCGTTGTGGTGCCTTTTGCCGCTCATGTGACAATAATGTGTTCAAACGGGCTGTTTTCTTGTTCAAACCAAAGCAATGAAATGAATTTGTTTGAATTGACTGGAAAATTGTTTTTATTTTGCACAAAATGCGCGAGATCTTTTACTCTCTACTTTTGAATATTTCGAGGTCGGGCGAGAGCCTTCCCCCCGTCAGCGGGTCCCAGTCGAATCAGCACCTGGGTGTCGTGCTCCGTCTCCAGCCCTCAGGCCTCTTCTTTCTCCGCTCTGCGCGCTGCATCGTGAAGCTGCTCTGACTCAAGGCAGATCAGCCACGCAGAGAGAGAACACCTGTTTGCTCAGTATTCAAGCGAATGAACGGCTCCGACCCAGGGCAACATGATGAAACGATGCCTGGGATGCAAATCGTGTGGCACAATTGCGGGTATTGGGGGGGTGATCATTCGGGGACCGAGGAGCTTGGGCCCCACGGGCGCCCTGGATCCGCCTGGGGCCTCTCGGTGTCTGCTTCCTTGACGTCACCCTCATCATCTGAAATTGATTCAGTTTTCGCAAAATCACTGGCGAACCGAAAATAGACGCACAAAGACGTGCGTCACTCTCCAAATTACAAAGTTTTGGCTGTCAATCAATTTCCCGACTCAATGACTTGCGGAAAGTTTGTCGCTTTGTGATGGGACGAGCACTGCAGATCGATCCTTGTTGCGATGAGTCAGCCGCGTAATGCTGAGTCAGACGGAGTCATTGCACCAGCGGCGGGGAGGAGCTGCGTTCCAGCGCGGTCATTCACATCGGGACCGCTCCGCACTGCGGCTCCTCCTCCTCCTCCTCTTCCTACTGCAGCAGACAAACCTCTCCAGCAGCAGCAGCAAAAATTACCTGAAGTCGTAAAAAACTTCCTCTGGTATTGAGCTGCGGATTCGGTTGCTGAGCTCGGAAGCGGTTGAATTTCCGAGCCCCGTCAATAGGACACGAGGCTTCGAGCTTCACCTCGCCGCTGACGGATCAGATCTGAAGATCTGAAGATTTTATCGTTCCAAATCGAAGCGTGTTTCATCTCTGTGAGTGGAGGAGAGCGGGAGCCCGGAGAACAGCTGACGCAACGCCGCTCCGCTCCCCACCAACAAAACTTGGCAAAACGTTGAGGAAAAAGCGCTTCGCCCGCCAAGCTGGACGTGGGTTCAGGGATTCGCCTGCGGGTAGAGTACACCACAGAAAACACGTAGTACCTGGGATGTTTTCTTGTGAGTACGAGAAGTACCTGAGGTACGCTCAGTACTGAGAGGTGTGGAACTGAACAGTCCGTGGGTGTATGATGGAGAATCTGTTGCGGTGGAGGACGTGACGAAGAAGACGTCAGCAACGGACAGTGAGTGCTCGCACAGACGGATTGTATTGAACGGGAAGCTGTGAGGCACGATACTTGGAGCAAAGATCTACGGAACGTTGAAAACGTGAGTACTCAGGACTCGTTGCGGAGAAGACGAATCGGCACGTAACGCTGGGAAAGTCAACATCTGTACTCAACGTCAAGAAAAAGGACGACCCGCTACGCTACGTTGGCAAGAAGACAACCTGAGAAGAACACGACTCTGGGAAGACGACTCGAAACGTAAGATCGACCTGCAGCTTCAACTGGCCTCGCTGCACTGCAGAGACACAATTCCCCAGTGTCATTCAGAAGGACTTACTTGAGCACGTGTTTCCTGCATTGTCTGCCTCAAAAAGATACACGTGTTCTCTGTTGTCACGCGGTGGTGCGTTGTGGCACGTGGACATCTCTCACGTAAACGTAAAACGCACTCGCGATGTGTGTGCAGGTTTGGAACGCACAGACGCACTTCTCTCCTCCAAGCAGACCTGTTTCACAGTGGATGCGTGTTGCGGTGCGTCCTGTGCTCAGTGAGCGCTGCGTTGTTGCTTGCGACGCAACACCCCCTGACTCATTTCGGACGTGACGCATTCGGTGTGAAACAACCGTCAGAGCAAGAACATGTATCATCTATTGCGTAATCACAGACGGAATTATATCACGTGCTCCGTTACCCCGGACAGCTTCGGCGCAGCTGTGCTGACCTCATGACTCTGGCCGTGTACCCGGCGTGTACTCACTCCGCGTACTGAGGGAGACTGAATCTCGTTAGCTCCTGCGCATCCCGCCTGTCACAACACATCTGCGGGGCGGCGCTCTCTTCATTACGCCGCCGCCGCTGCCGCTGTCGCCGCGGAGATTCTCCCCCTTTAGGACGGCGCTGAATGACGCCTTCTATCTCCGTGCGTTGACCCAGAGCGGGACCCCGAATTTGGTGCAAGGGACCGACCCCTCAGGGGCACAAGTTCAACTTTGAAAAATTTTGGCCTGTGGAAATGAAAAGGAAAATTCTGTGTCTGCGACGCCAAATTGGGGGAGGGGGAGGACACGTTGGTTCAAGGGCTCCCCCTTCATGAGTCTGCCCTGCAGATCTGTGACTCAACGCTTTTCTTTGCGTAACAGTGAATCAGCTGCTCCTGTAGCCGAGGCCGCCACTCACAACTGGGAGAGCTCCTCTCTCAGTACTCGCCTCAGCATACTGATCTAACAATGCCTGGGAAAGTATTGACTGCGACTTTGTTGGACTGACTAGAGTTCCTTTGATGTTTGCAGGGGATGGCTTGGCACGGGACGCCGATTTCAAACGGAACCATTGCGCACGCGCAGACAGTGATGCGAAGCCCGCGATTGTTGTGACGAACCGCCGCGAGTACACAAGGGACGGACGGCCTGCACTGGCTTCAGTGGGTAGTGCAGAAAAACCGAGGTTTGTCGTCCAGTGCGTCACAGTGAAGCTGCCGGAGGCGTTGCCGAGGGATCAGGTATGGAGAGCACGGGACTCAACATTATGGTGAACGCGCGGTGCGGACATGTCCCGAGGTGCTTCCCGTGTTCGTTCCCGACCATCGACGTGCTCGATGGGGATCGCCTCGTCGCGACGATGACCAACGGAAACGTGACGCTTCACGACGATTATGACAACCACAACGCTCCAGAGCTGACGAGTTTGGATCAGGGCGGCCCGATGGAGGTGACGTGTCCGTGGGGGCAGGCGGCGCCAGAGCCCGGGCAGGGCACGCCGTCCCTCCCGCACCTCCCACCGGGGCCAGAGCTGGGCCGCTCGCAGTCCCTCCCAGCAGGGCCACAACCCCGCTCGGCAGACTCGGCGCCCGTCCCACCGGGACCGGAGGCTCTGCCGCGGAAGCCGAGGCGCGACCGCCCATCGTCGCTCCCGGCCAGATCGGGGCGCCCGCCGCCGGGTTCGGGGCGCGGCCGCCCGCAGCTCCAGACGCACCCGTCGCTCGACGCGAGCCGGCACTTCGTTTCGGACATCATGGTGGCACTGACGCCCAACTTCAACTTCTCCCCGACCACGCTGTCCCCAAACTTCTTCAAGGTGAGTTCACATCTTCTGCCAAGTCTGTGCCTGTCTTGCCATACAGGTATAGATTCAATTGAGAGAACGCCAAAGGGTCCGACCCTGACATTTCCTACAGACGGAGAGAATTCGGACCTCAACAGGAATCAGGGATCAGAAAGAGCGCGGTGTGTGCTTGCAATTCATGACTCTTCATCTTCTGTGTTTGAAAACTTCTCAACATTACGAGGCGAGTTCGGAAAATAATGTGCAATTCAAGAATGGTGGTCCTCAAGAAAACTTTTACCAATCGGGAAAGAGCCACAATTTTCGTGGTAAAAGAGACAAGATTCCTTTTTCGTTTGTGACCCCACTGGACTCTGTCTTTTTTTTCTTTTTTTTGTTGAAAAATGTCTAACAATGAACAAGGAATCCTGAGGCATCGCAGCCATTGCAACAAGTGTATCAGGCCGTCAGGCACAGGCGCGCGAGTTTGAAAATGTCAACTTTCTCGCCTGGTCAAAAAGTTGTGGGAACAAAAAAAAGTTGTTTGTGGGTTCGCGGACGGGTTCCTCTCACGGGTCCGCTGGCCTCTCCAAAGTTCCGTTGTGTCCAGCGGATCCGGGGGGAAGGAGACCATGCAGCCTTTGATACAGGGGAAACGGAGCAACTCCTGCAGGCCGAAACACATGGAGATGCATCTCAGGGGTGGAAACAGTTGCATTTGACGGGTTGGGAGCAGATGTGTCTCGAAACAGGTGTGGATTGACGTCAATGGTCAATGGAGATGGAACAGGGGTGCAACAAAACTGCGAAGAGATTCTGCGTTGCTGCTGATCGTGTTGTACTGTGCACGCGGTGTAGAATGACAACGATTGCAACTTTCAAAACGGAAGGCTTGTGTCTGATGGGTTCTGTACCGACTTCGGTGCTCAAAAGCTGCTCGTGTTTTGCTTGTTGAAGACGTGACGCCTGACTCTCTGGAAAATCACCACCGACAAAGTGTGATTCTGCAAATCGTTGTCTTGCAGATGAATTCACGGAAAGTGAAATGTGAGTTCGAAGCACTTGCTCTCTCTCTCTCTCTCTACATCATGTACATCATGTGATCCAACCTGAACTTTCGGGAGCGAAGAAGCGCCGATTGAGCGTTACGACGCGCAGTCTCCACGCTGCGTCCTTGAGTGCATCGACGTCAATAAAGATGCAAAGGAAACCACTGCAAAGTGATAACAGGGACAAAGCCAGAATTTTTCAATGGGGAATCAAGGGCTTCAACGACCGCGGAACACCCCTCGAATAAGTTCAGACCAGGTCATCCACACCACCTTCCAGGTGTCCACAACGATGCCAGAAGAGGACGGGCAGGCAAAAATCTGAAAATATCAAAAGCCGAAAAGGCAGGCTCACCAAAAGGGACAGGGATTTCATGTGTGTGCGTGTGCGTGTGCGTGTGTGATCATGGAGTTTACAGACGCCCGACCGTCGATGGATTCTGCTGGAAGCACCCACCCAGTGATCACATATGGACAAGCGTCTGGCCGTTCACGTCTGTTACGCGCTGTCCACACAGGTTCCGTCGCGAATTGTTCCGCCGATGTTTCCGCCCTGTGTTCCGTGATGCTCAGCTACACTGGGTCCGTTTTTGTTCCATCACGGAACATCACGGAACACAAATCAATAATTGTGACGTCACATGATGTCATAGGTCATACGTCACAATTTCACTACGTTCTGGTCTTCCTGACCTCGCGGCCATTTGCCTTTGGAATATTTTTCACTTCTCATTGGAAATCGCTTCTAATCACCTTTCAATTCATCATGCCGCATGCCAAAGCCAACTCAGTTCCCTATCTGGAGCCCGAGGATTTCGATGAGGACTTGTTTATCGATGAGATAAAGAAATTTCCGGAGGTTTGGGACAAAGCCGATGAC
>JAAUXT010041065.1_pt1 | contig 12518 bp, 15 predicted proteins | sample 7278171 | NCBI WGS metagenome assembly JAAUXT01 (sample SAMN14350112, study PRJNA611818) | marine sediment metagenome | isolation source: surface marine sediment (1.8m) | place: French Polynesia: Moorea | collected 2018-08
ACACCGGGTACAGGCTGGTCCTGACACACCGGGTACAGGCTGGTCCTGACACACCGGGTACAGGCTGGTCCTGAGACACTGGGTACAGCCTGGTCCTGAGACGGTGTGGATCATACCCGTTTTGGCAGAGATTCAGGTTGAATATGTAACACAAGGACGTGAATACGAGCCTCCCGCTGGATTCGAACTCTGACGTGTTGTCGAGTGGAATGTGGGCGCAGTGATTTGTTGGATGGGAATTTGAGAGCCGTGAAACTGACACGTCGATCAAAGCTGTCCGTTGTCAGGGCGGCTCAATGTGTTGCTCTATTTGTTCTGTGATAAATTGGTTTTCAGTGCATATGCCATCAAAAACGAGTCTGTTCTTTTTCACCTGTGTGAATCCTGCGTGTGAAAACGTTGCACCAGTAGGATCCATGAAGGCACGGACCATAGGAACCACAAATTCCTGGTCCCACAAGGGATGGTCCCTGAACTTTGGGGTGTTGGTTGTGTGATGCCCGCGGCACAGTGTACGTTCACGCACGTGTGTGCAACCATGCAGATGTTCATACAATGACACGCACCGCAAGAAACAGAAGCACACGACGGAACTCAAGACCCTTCGTGCAAGCGGATTGAGGATCGGCCCCGACTGCCTGACCCTCAGCAGGGCATCACAGCCTTCAACCCCTTGTCAAAACTTTGGGGTGTCTCCCCATTTGGCTTCCCCGGGGGGATGGGGGCTCTTTTGGCCATGATCCTGGACCCGCGCCTGGTTCACGGGCTGAAGGTTGAAAAACAATTCAAAACGCCTGCGCTGTTGACGAAATCGACACAGTTTCCGTCTCAGTCGACACCATGTCGGGCAGAACTTTTCAAAGCGCTACATTGTTCAATGACGGCTACAGCGCCGCCACCGGAAGAGAGATAACGAAGTAGCGATGCGCGTGCGCGCGACATCGTCCGTCTGTTTCTACTGGGTTATCGACGAGCCTCGATTCCGATCCTCTCCATTCCTTATTTGTTTTGGGTCAATGGTGAAGGAAATGGGAAATTCCAGATGATAAAGATGTTTTCTTTGGGCCTTGATTGGGTTCTGCGGTTTTGACTGAATGTCTCTTTGAAACAGGAAGGAATCCAGGCAAGTGCATCAATTTTGGCAGTGTTTGGGAGAAAGTGATTGTGATGAAGGGAACTCGGTGTGCGGGCGGCTGGGGACTTTCCTGTGGCTCCACAAACTCTGATTACGAGTCTGAAATAGATTGCCTTGGGGATTTTTGTTTTATTGTTTTGCATCGAGTACCGAAATATGGAAATTCTGGGGGATTTTGTTGAGAAAATTCATGCCACAATCTTCCCTCGCACTGCTGGCTCAGACACCCTACCTTCACAACTTCCAAAGCTTTCTTCTGAGTGCATCTGCACCTGCAGCCAAGAGAACCTGCGCCACAGGGGAAGCACGTGACAACCCAACTGGCGAGTTTTAGCAAACAGCCCGCAACCTGGAAACGCAAACGTAACTTTTGACTGGAAACCAAACAAAACTTTTGACCATCACAGCATACCAAAAGTTACGTTTACGTTTGCGTTTCCAGGTTGCGGGCTGTTTGCTGAAACTTCCCACTTCGAAAGGGTTCAACACACAACAATGAAAATGTGTTCACAGCTGTATCAATCAATGCACTCCTCTCATTTTTTCTCTGCAGACCGTTCTCGGGGAAGTACTTGCGGCAGAAGGGCGAGGGCGTCTACGTGTGCGTCGTGTGCGAAAACTCCCTCTTTCGGCACGACCAGAAGTACGAGACCATGTGCGGCTGGCCCAGCTTCAGTGACGTCATCGCGCAGGGCAAGGTCACCGTCACCAAGGATTCCGCGCACGGTACGTTACCAGGCGTCGAGGCGGTGGGGCCCCCTGGTGAAGCGAGCGAAAACTAAGCCGAGCCGGCTGCAGTCAACGCAGCGAGCGTATGCTCAACGTGGAAGCAACGGTGTTGCGATTCGTCGCACAAACACAGGGGCGCCCTCTGGTTGACCTGATACAGTGGCGCCGTCTGTTGGCCCTCTGGTTGAGCCTGCCTCACAATGAAAGCGTGACACGTTGTGTTCTTCCCCCAGCCATGTGCTTTGCGCCCACTGACGCACAGTGCCATCTCTGATGCGCTCATCTCCGCACCTACCGTATCCACCCGTGTGTAAGACGCACCTTTTTGTCCAAAAATTGACCACCAAAAGTGTTGGTGCATTTTATACATTGGTATGAGATTACGATGTATCCCACACCAGAAAATTGAGGCAAAAGCTGGGGTGCGTCTTGAACTTGGGTGCGACTTCTACTCGGGTGAATACGATACACGTTGCAATTGCTGTGGTGGCTATTGGCAGAATTCGACGTGTACGTGCACGTTCCCACCAGGTGGCGCTTTGCTCAACCACGTTTCTCTTTGTGCGCAGGTCTGCAGCGGATCGAGGCGAGCTGCTCGCAGTGCGGCTCGCACCTCGGACACGTCTTCGACGACGGACCCAAACCGTCCAAAATCCGCTACTGCATCAACTCTGCCGCCCTCGACTTCAAAAGGCACACGACCGTGTAGCGACGCGTGTTGCCGTGGCAACGGCTGCGCGCGCGGCCATAGCAACGGACTTTCGGGTGTTCAAGGTCAGAACAACGCAACTGCGAAGACGACGGCAACGCGACTGCGAGGGCCGGGCACGACAACCGGATGGGGTGAATTCACGCGTTGGTCGTGCGCGCCGTGCGTTCAGCTGTGCACAATGTACGCGACATCGAGTGCAGCTCCAGGACTGTGACCCGTGGAACACTGGCCAGGGCCCCTGGATCATGTGACCATCACACAGGATACGTCCGTTTCCACGCGTCGCGAAACTTGAGCGCGTCTTTTCGCTTATTTGAACGTCCCCGTGGGCGGGCAGGCCCACCACTAGTTATTTCGCCCGTGCTGGCACATCTCGCCCACGCTTCACGTTAACAGGGTGAACAATCGCACAAGCATTGATGATCAAGCATTTTCACAACATGGTGACCCAATGGACTTTGGAACAGTCCCTCCCCCTGGTGGTGACTCAATGAAACGAGGAACAGTCCCTCCCCCTAGTGGTGACCCAATGAAACGAGGAACAGTCCCTCCCCCTGGTGGTCAGCGCGCCGCTTCAACGTCGCTTCCCCCCGAGTCGACTCTGCGTCCTGTTCAACGCACCTGTCCCGCCAACAGTTCACGCTCTCTTGCAGCGGATGTACCGTATCCACCCGTGTGTAAGACGCACATTTTTGTCCTGAATTGGGCAGCAGAATTAGGGGGTGCGTCTCACACATGAGTATGAGATTTTTTCAGTGTGATCCCACACCAGAAAAATCAATGCAATCGTTGGGTTGCATCTCAAACAAGTTTGGGTGCGACTTAAACATGGGTGAATACGGTGTCCAGACTTGTGTTGGGTGCGACTTGCAACATGGGTGAATGCGGTATCCAGACCACAGGATTCTCTCCGCCGACGCCGTTCAACTGACCCGCACTTTCGTTCAAGCACCATCTTCCGCCGCAACAAAATGGCGCAACAGACAGGAGAACAAAAAATTATTTTGTCACTCAGGGGTGGATCCAGGGGCGTCTGTAGTTGTCCTAAAAAAATACCCCCTTTTGAAAAATGCAATTTGCCCCCTCGTGCGAAACCTGGGTCTGCCTCTCACACAAGCCGATGTGTCCACAGATTGACAGTCACCAGGCCGAACCTGAACCAGCATGAGGCCGTGGTGATGGACATGGGTATGGAAACCTATGCCATCCCAGTCCAACCCGCGAGTTGTTTTCCCTGGTCCCGCTCTATGGCTCAGCGTCTGCTGGACCATGTGGGTGTGTGTGTGTGCTGACAACGCATGAATGAGGGTCAGAGCGGGGGGCGTAGCGTCTCTTGACGCGTTCTTGGTGACGCTTGGACTCGTTCAGGGACGCACATCGTCATGCTTCGCCAGTTGGGAACTCATCGTATTTGAAACGTTTTTCTTCTCTGCGTCTCGTGTGAAATTTGAGCGTCGCCGCGAGCTCTTCCCGCTTCTGTTACTGTGGCAACGACTTGTGAACTGCGATACGCACACTGTCCGTCGTGGTCACGTGGTCCCCGTTTTAGGTGACCACGTGTTCGTCCCTGTTTCACGCTGGGTGCGTCTTGATTCCCGGAGCGCGCGCCATCTGGTGACACGGAAGGGAACGCATCACGTGGCCAGTGGGAAACACGCCTCAATGCAACTGTTGTGGATTGGCACTTCAGCGTAACTTCAATTGACTGAAATTTTATCGTTTGCCGAGACGAGAGAATCTTGAATCTTGAAGCTATTTGACTGCTGTACTGTGTTGTGAGTGTTCGGGTGCGAGAGACAGGGATGCGCATTGCGAGTATCTGTTGTGTGAAAACTGAAGAAAATGTGGTTGTTGAGTTGGTGTTGTGACCAGATCTGTTCTTTGTGCCAAATGAAGAATGGGTTGCGCGTTGCTCCTTTCTTCTGGGCAGTTCCTTCCAGAATTGACTGAAACGAGAAATTTGCTGTTTGGGAGAAAGTTGTTGTGCGTAGTGGGCTTCAGGCGGCGTTCACGTCGAGTGCGTCACGCTTGGCGTTCCTGTGCGGGTCAATGTGCACGTGGACATGTAGCCCCTGACTCATAGAAAACAGAATTGGAGGCGTTCGTGATTTTAACTGGAGAAACGTAGCGCAGCTGAAAGCGCCTTTGGTTCTGTTGTGTGTTGTCTGCTGTGCCCATTGAAAACCGGATCTTTTGGATTCCAGAAGCGTTGGAAATTTTCCAATTCGGGCAATGAAAAGTAGATCTATTTCCAACGTGTTGTTTCTTTGAGTTGTGATACGTGTGTCTTCGGGTGCAATGTCGTAGGTGTGCGTGCGTGTGTGTGTGTGTGTGCGTGCGTGAAGACGACCTTGCTGGCAGCGAAACGAGAGTGATGTGATTTCTAGTCCAGTTTGACCGCATTGTCACTTCATTTGAATCGATCATGAGCAGGTTTTAGGTTCAGTGTGAGGGTTCCGGAGTGAATGAAGGCAGATTTGTCCACACTTTGGCATTTCACACACACACACACACACACACACACACACACACACACACACACACACACACTAAATGAGCCTGTGCCAGTGTGCAGACGCCTGTGTGGTGAAAGTACCTTGAGGCTGCACACCACAAACTGTCAATGTATTCGTGTGTTGCCATTTAACAACCGTGTTTTGTATGCATTGTGCTTTTCCGTCGTCTGTGTCGCGTGAAATGTTCTTCCGCGTATTTTCCAAGTGATGGTGACGAATAAAAGTGCGTTGTGCTGGACGGACGCGACGCGAGAGGATTGTACTGAATACAACAGCATTGTTGCGCCTGTATGAATTCATAACCAGGGAAAGTCCACGTGTATGAGTGCGCCAAAAAGGTCTTCGTGTTTGGAATTCATGTCGTTTATGTCAGAGTGACCTATGACCAAGGTCAATGTGTGTGTGCGTGTGTGTGTGTGCAAGTTGTGTCTGAGAAAAACGCCTGAACTGCTGTGAAAAAACAACTTGAGCGTTCTCCATTATCCATTTGTTGTCCAATCTGAGTGATACATTTTGTTTTGTGGTTTGTGGTTTTGAATGGGCAGGTCTGTTTTAATGTGTGTGTGTGTGTGTGCGTGTGTGTGTGCGCGTATGTGTGTTGTTTCGTTGGCGTGAATTCTCGTTTTGACCTGTGTTCCTCTGATCGTTACTTGTTGTGGTAGACTCGAGCAAAGTGAATCCAGTGCGCGCGAACGTGTGTGAAAGTTTTGTGAGACTGTGCGAGTGTCGCACGACATGGACTGCATTTAACATGGCAAATAAACAAAACCAAGTCATCAATACGAAAAGACTCACACACTTTTCATTTTAAAAGGTTTCTCTTTTTCTGAAACCCAAAGAATCTTCCGCGCGAAAGAGAAAAACTGACACTGTAAAGCCCACTGGTGCCATCTGCAGTTTCTGCGGCTTCTTCTCCTCCGCTGCAGCCAGTGAAGCGCGGCAACTTGAAAGGATCGCGAGGCAGGTAAACAAAAAACACCTGGCCAGGTGAAAATCAATGGAGTCGCTGCACACGCGCCTGCAAAGCGAAGGAGTGGAGCCGTGCCTGGCGCGAGGGGGAGTCACTCTGGAAAAGCCTCCAGTCATTGTGAGGACGGCTTCACTGAAGGGACGAGGCAGATCTTGAGACAGTTCAGGTGTTTCCAAGTGTGTTGTCAACTGCAGGTGAGTGTAGTAACGTGTAATTCAGGGGTGTTACTCGATTATACGCAACTGCAAACATGTGTTTGTTTTTCATTCCTTTTGACAGCAATAGACAGAATGTGATCTGGATTCTTGGATCTCGGGTGGGCAGGGTGGACCCTCTAAAAACGCAGCAAATTGGTCGTTTCAACTTTCCATCCACAACCCCAAATTGGGGTCGGATCCAGGGTTTGTTCAAAATGGAAACTGTTGAACCCAGCGCACAAACAGGAGGGCACACACACAAACACACACACACGCACACACACACACACACACATGCACACACACACACATGTCTCCCCTGCCCCTGCAGACGCAATGGATTTTCCTCTGCAATCCGAGAACATAAAAACACAAAACAACATGAACATGAACATGCCGTGGCATTTTCTCTCGAATCGTGTCACGTCGGCGAAACTCATCGCATCATCAAACATTGATGCGATGCGCGGAACGGGAGAGAGAGAGAGAGGCCCGTTTCACACGGGACGCGTCTGGCGTGCGTTGCGTCACGTGCGCACAGCACGTGCCCCAATTGCTAGATCAGTGATACAGATACCATCAGGTCACTTGTCATTCTGTGTGTTCCTTTTACGCATTGCAGCTGGCCAAGTTGACCAAAACGGCCAACTTCGTCCACTTCACCCAATCGCCAACCCTGGGGTGAAGTCGCGCGACTTCGCCGGCAGCTCGCCGCACACGTACATGGAACACGCCCGTGCGTTGGCTCTTGGAGCAAATTCAGAGCCCATTTGGCCACCTGTGGCACTGGTCTGGCAATTAAGGCACCGCGCACCTCAAGAAAATTGAGGTCATGCTACCCCCCCCCTCCCCCCTAGTGCGTGTGACGTCTCTGGTGACGCATGCGGTGCCGGCCTACAAGGGCTTTTCACATTGGTGATGTCGTCCTGTTTTCTTGACGTTGACTACAATTTTTTTGACGTCAACATCAAAATTTAATCTGATGCCCAATTGGTGAGTGTCAAAAAACGGTCCAGACCATTCTTTGACGTCGTCAAAAAACATGACGCCGCCACCAATGTGAAAACCGCTTGTTGACCGCAGGGACGCAGTGCATGACGCACCCGATGTGAAACGCCCCTGGAGTACGCGCATACTATGCTGCACACGGGCAGCTGAAGATAGATCTATCAATACATTTGGTCCAAACGTGCAATAAAGAAGCGTTAAATTGATACACGCTGCAAAAACCTGTTGTTTGGAGCATCGATTCCTGCAACGATTTCGCTTCCGTGTTGGAAAGCAGCGTTTGTGTCGCCAACGTGAAACGTGACGACGAGAATAGGAGTCTGGGTTTTGCTTTTTGCGCACAAATAAGAGTGACGCAACACAGTGGCCAATAGGGAGGTTTAGCACAGCCTTGAAGTCCGTGAAAACGTGCGGTGCCCCCAATTGCCAGACCGGTGGCATAGACCACCAAAGTTTGTTCTGAGAGCCAATGACATGTGATGCAATGGTTTCTGTGTCACTGATCTGGCACTTGGGCACACGTCGGAAAAGGAGCGAAGGTTTTTGCTACGAAAACTTCCGTGCACGTTCTGCAGGGCCCTTTGGGTTTTTGGAAATTCGGCGCAGATTTTTTGTCAACGCAACGCACGTCGTTGATCGATCTCGGTTCCACGGGTCTCGCACGCTGCTGAATCTAAGTGGACGTGAGTTCTACAAACAACCGTTTGTACTCAGAATTCAGACAGGGTTCAGACAAATACGGTTCCTATTCAATCACACATGCACTCGTTTCTCCACCAAAGGTCTTGAAATCTCATTGTGTGATTTCACAGGAACCATTTTAGTACAGCGAGAGAACCTGCAGTGAAATCCTGTGCCACGATGCGACACACGACAGGTTTTGTGGTCACAGAGTATAGAATTGACGTTGGGAAACTTTCCTTTCGTGGCCAATTGTTATTATTTTAGAAAAAGCCGTTCGACGCTGCAAACACCCCCCGCGGGGTTTGTTTTTCAGCGGGGGGGGGGGAAGTAGGGGGTTCCCCCGGGGGACGTGATTGACAAGAATTGAGTGCCGCACAAAAACCATCCGTTTTGGGCATCGATTTTCTGCGCTGTTGAGACTTCGATTGATGCTTTTGAAACTCCATGAAAAAACAAGAATGCTGTTTGCACAAGACGATCTGAACGCCGCGGGGCTGGAAACGGGTTGTTCATGTTTTCAAGCGCGCGGTCCGGCTCTGCCGATAGGACACGCGCCTATTGTAGTCACCATCAGTCTGTATGTAAAAATGTGTACAGTCACTTTTGGTTTTGTTACCTGGGGGGGGAGTTACTCAATTATCACAAAAATGCACCAGGATGATTTTTAGGCCATTTGAAGAAAGTTTCATTTTTGGGCATGGGTTGAGTTATACCGCACCCCCCCCCTGCAAATGGTCAAACTTGGAAAAATTTTCAAATTTTTCAAAAATTGCCTGAAAATGATTCTGGTGAATTTTTGCGACGGTTGAGTTACACCCGCTCTACAAATGGCCAACTGGCCAACTCAACCGTGGTAAGAGCTCAGAGAAACTGACTGGGCCGAAGGACCGCGCTGTTTGGGCGTCAGCCTTCTTGTTTGTGGTGTTGGCGACATTGCGCGGCGGCGGCTGAGAGCAGAGCGCCCCCGCGCGGTGGTGCTTGTGCGTGTGCGTGTGTGTACGTGTGTGTACGTGTGCGTGTGTACGTGTGTGTGCGTGTGTCTTGTTGTGTGTCTTGTGTGTGTGTGTGTGTGTGTGTGTGTGTGTGTGTCCGTGCGCGGTGGTGATGGTGCATGTGCGTGTGTGTACGTGTGTGTGTACGTGTGTGTGTGTCTGGTGTGTGTATGTGTGTGCTGCATGTGCGTGTATGTGTGTGTGTGTGTGCGTGTGTGGTGTCTGTGCGTGGTGGTGCATGTGCGTGTGTGTACATGTGTGTGCCTGTGTGTATGTGTGTGTGTGTCTGGTGTGTGTATGTGTGTGCTGCACGTGGGTGTGTGTGCGTGTGTGTGCATGTGTGGTGTCCGTGCACGGTGTTGATGGTGCATGTGCGTGTGTGTACGTGTGTGTGCGTGTGCGTGTGTGTGCGTGCGTGCGTGTCCATGATCGTGTGCGCTCAGGGTTTGGATCTGAAGAAAGTTGCTGCTGTTGGAGAGGCTGCGAGGTGTTGTGCATAAAAATCATAAAATCCTGCATGCGCAAGCAAAAAATGCAGCGTCATACACGTGCACGTGCTCTTGTAAACATGTACAACTGAGGCCGAGTTCACACCACGTGCGTCGTCCAAAGGAGATTCTCAAGGACATTGTGCAATCTGCCTGACGGAACAGCTGAATCCAGAGGACTCCGTTCTGAGATGCTTTTGGAGTGCGAGTGCAATGAGATGCATGAGGCCTCCATGCAGGTACACAGGGTATACAGGGTCCCAAGGAGAGACCTGAGGTAATGGTGACCCCCCCCCCCCCCGCCTTCCCGAGTGCAAAAACTTTCTGCATGCACCTGTGCAGGTGCAAACCCCAAACGTAGAGTTTTTCCCAGTCACAGAGGTGAGTTTGAGCAAATAGCCCGCAACCTGGAAACGCAAGCGTAACTTTTGACCATTACAGCATACCAAATCTTATGTTTGTGTCTGCGTTTCCAGGGTTGCGGCCTGTTTGCTGAAACTCCTCAGAAACGCAACGCGCAGCGTACCTGGTGTGAACCCAGCCAGAGCGACAGTAGAGACGCACGAGCCAAAGATGTCTATCTGGGATTCACGCACAGGCGAGACGGGCGCGTTCTCTATGGGATCGGGAGGAGACGCAGCTGCACAGCTGGGCGCGACGCGCAGGTGCGAATGACTCATTAACGAACGCGCTGTGCATTCGAATGAAAAGAAGTGGGTTTTTCCCCCTTTTGTGCTGTCGCGTAGCGAGGACAATCTTTGTTTCTGCGACGTCATCAAAAAATACTGCAAACAATATGTGCACGCAATCGAATTCACTTGCAGAAACAGGCAAATGTGTGTGTGTGTGTGTGTGTGTGTGTGTGTTGTTGTTGTTGTTGTTGTTGTTGTTGTTGTTGTTGCGCGGGGTTGTGTCCGTGTTTGTGTTGGTGTGCATGTGTGTGTGTTTGTGTGCGTTCGCGCGCGTGTGTGTATGCGTGCGTGTGCGTGTGTGTCCGCGCTGGGCTTGATTTGATTTGGAAATACGCGTGACCTGTTTCAAAGATTCACCTGTCACCAAAGTGAACAGAAGCACGCACACAATTTTCAAGTGTTATGAAAACATGTTTTCTCCTGGAGCCAGGTCACCTGTTTTGAACACAATAGCGCTTTTGTGTGGCGCGGCCCGCATCAACGTTGTTGTGGAGCGTTTACACACGCGTGTGATTGGCAGCCACTTAACGTGGACAGAAAAAGCTGTTGAAGCTTTGAAAACAGGTTTCCGCGCCACACGCACAACGCTGATCCATCAGGTGGGGCACCACGCTTTTTTGCGCAAAGGGTTCGATAGCTGTTGGAAACTGTGAAAATTGGAGACGCTTTCCCCTCAGATTTTGTATGCGTCGTTTTGGCACGTATGGAACAGTCAAGGACGTACGGAGTTCGTTGCGCGACGCATCGCAGTCTGTGTTGGTAGAAGAGCAGTTGTGTCGCTGACTCGATTGAACGCCTTTCGGCGCATTTTTTTTGGGGGGGAGGGGGCGTCATCGGTGTCTGCGATTGTTTTGGGTTTGTTCAGTGAACGTGACCTGCGCAACTGAAACCTTTGTCTTTTGTAGGAGCGTCTCCTGCAACGCTGACCCCGACGTGGGGCCACGTGACGTCCAACTCACGAGACGTTGAAGTCTCGTCACGTTCAAGTTTCGTCACGTCTGACACACATCACGTCAAACTCGCGTGACGTTCAAGTCACGTCCAGTCCAAGTCGCGTCACGTCTGACACACGTGACATCCAACTCACGTGACGTTCAAGTCTCGTCACGTCCAAGTCTCGTCACGTCCAGTCGCGTCACGTTCAACTCACGCCACGTCCACTCTGTGTCGTCTTCCAAACTGACCTCGAGCGCGACACAGCTTCGCACCAAAAAAAAACCTTTCTGGGGGTCCACTCACGCGTGGGCGTCGAGAGGGCGATGTTCGGGCGGCGTCGCGACGCCGCGGACATCACGCCGGGCGAGCCGCAGCTGACGGTACGCTACGCTGGCGCGACGGAGACGTACGTCGGGAGCGCACGTGGCGTCACGGCGACGCTCGTGCAGAAGATCTGGGACGCGGCGTCCGAGGAGCGGGACATGCCGCGCTACGGGCTGCTCATCAACCCCACCGGACTCGTCCTGCGACAAGTGAACGAGAAACGGGAAATCAAGTTCGACATCACACGCATCTCGCATTACTCTGCAGAACGCGGCGTCCATGACCGCGTCTTCTCGTGGATTCACCAGGAGACGGGCACGGACAGGCTCTTCTGCCACGCCGTCGTGTGTGCCTCCAGGGAGAAGGCTCAGCAGGCAGCCGTGCTCCTGCACGAGGCACTGCAGGTCGCATACAGAGACTGGAAGGGCGGGAGGCTGAAGCACGAGCGCGTCTCCAACTCGAAAACGAGGCCCCCGGAACCGGAATACGAGTTCCACTTCGCAGCGCCCTCTGGTGGTGAGGAGCATTGTCCGCGCAGCCGCAGTGCGAGCAGCGGCAGCAGCGGCTCCCGCAGCAACAACACTGCACCGAATGACCCTGATCTCGACCAGAATCGGGTCAAGGAGTCAAGGTCACAGAAAGGTCAGACGGTTGTGGAGGAGCTGGGGCGGTTGAGTATCAACGGAATGGCGCAGCCGTGACTGGCCAGGACCTGTTTGAAGTGCAGCAAAGCCGCATAAAAAACTTGCCGTCCACAAACGCTGGCTGCATGAATGCAGTCGTTTCGCACAATTGTACGAGTATTGCGTTGAGCCTTTGCACAAAATGCTTGCGTGCAATGCCACACCGCGAAAAATGAAAACAACAAAACTCGTCTCTTCACACTGCACCACGAAATCTCGCTCAAGCACATGTGTGTGTGTGTGTGTGTGTGTGTGTGTGTGACCTTTGGTCGAGAGAAGAGTGGTGTGATTGAACAGGAGCCATTTTTGTTTGATGAGAACACATTTCTACCACAGTGCAAGCTGTTATATATATTTACCATGACCACCCCCTAAGACTGCCATGGCCTTCCATAGCCACAGCAACAGCCACAGCCAATCATATCATTCCCTAGATGGAGCCACTATCCTAA
>JAAUXT010116761.1_pt1 | contig 12516 bp, 13 predicted proteins | sample 7278171 | NCBI WGS metagenome assembly JAAUXT01 (sample SAMN14350112, study PRJNA611818) | marine sediment metagenome | isolation source: surface marine sediment (1.8m) | place: French Polynesia: Moorea | collected 2018-08
CAAAACCAGCTGAACCAGCTGAACCACCCAAACCAGCAGAACCAGCCAAACCCGCTGAACCAGTCAAACCAAGTGAACCCAAACCAGCTGAACCACCAAAACCAGCAGAACCACCAACACCGACAGATGTTTCTCAGCCAAGCGAACAACCATGCCCCGTTGAGCAACCTGAACCAGTCGAAGCACCACCGAAAGAAGCAGAGGCCACCAAACCAACTGAAGCTTCCAACCAACCTGAAGCCACAAATCTTGATGAAATGCCAAAAGCAGCGGAAGCTCAAAAACCGGACGAAGCCCCCAAACTGCCAGACGTTCCTCCGCCAGCAGAAGCTCCCAAACCTGCAGAGGCCCATCCGGCCGAGCCCGGTGAGACTTCAGCCCCTGTTCCAACACCAACTGAACCTGCTCAACCTGCTGAACTGCCACAACCGGCTGAACCAGTGAAGCCAGAGGAAGTTGCCCAGGTCGCTGATGTTCCCGCCCAAGCTGAGTCTCCCAAGGCAGCAGCAGCTGAGACTCCAAAAGAAGCTGAACCTGAGCCACCCAAACCAGCCGAGCCGACCCCGTCAGCAGAAGTTGTAGGCGCGCCAAAAGAGGACGACGCTCCCAAACCGACGGAACTTGTTCCACCGGGCGCGCCTGCACAGCCCCCTGCTGAGCCTCTGAATGTCTCAGAGTCTGATGCTGGAAAAGCAGCCGAACAAACCCCTGCGCAAGCTGAACTCGCCCAAAATGTGGAAGCATCGAAAGAAGCAGAATCTCCCAAACCAACAGAACCTTCTCAAGCTGAGCCTTCTCAGCAAGCTGAACCTCAGCCGGCTCAAGCTGAATCCCAGCCGGCTCAAGCTGAACCTCAGCCGGCTCAAGCTGAACCTCAGCTGGCTCAAGCTGAACCTCAGCCAGCTCAAGCTGAACCTCAGCTGGCTCAAGCTGAACCTCAGCCGGCTCAAGCTGAATCTCAGCCGGCTCAAGCTGAACCTCAGCCGGCCCCAGTTTCAACAGAAGCGGCATCGCTACCTTCAATGGAGGCCGCACCAACCCAAGCTCCAAAAGAATCAGAGGCTCCTCAACCTTCTCAACCTTCAGAAGCTCCTGTGCCGTCTGTACCCGCAGCTGCCCCTCCAGTTCAAACTGCAGAAGATAGTCCAAAACCAGCAGAAGAACCACCCAAGCCTGAAACAGAATCTCCAAAACCGTCTGATGCAAAACCGGCAGAGGCCTCGGCCGAGCCATCCAAAGTCGCTGTACCACCTCCGCAACCGGTTTCTCAGGAGGCTCCCGCACCCGGAGGACCTTGTGCACCAAAGGCGGTCGAAAGTCCCGAAGTAAATGCTCCTGCCGCAGGTCTGATACCCGCTTGTACTGTGAGAGTCGCTGCACCGCTGGTCATAGCTCAGGGACCCCCTCCTGCAGTACTTCAACCCGTACGTGCTGAAGCACCAAAGGTTGCTCAACCACCTCAGGTTATGGAAGCAGGAGGTCTACCTCCTCAACCCAACCCGAGTCCTGCTGTCGTGCAGGCGATGCCAAATGCACCCGGACCAACTCAGACGGAACCATGCCGCTCTGAAACGTTCAAGACTTCGGCTCAACTCGTTTTGGGGGCAGGTAATGCACCAGAGCCGCCCAAGGCCTCAGAACCTTTCGCTCCTGCACCGGCTCCTGCGCCTGAACCTGCGGTAAGTGGGTCGTGCGCGTTTGGCCTCGAGGGAATGTTGTCCGATGTATTTCGGGCGCATTTCCGTGAAGGTATATTCGTCTCAACTGTGCATCTGTTATCTGTAATTCTGTCAACAACTTCTACATCTGCACGAAATCCTGTCAAACCAACCATCACAATGATGATATCGTTCACTTTGGTGAAGTGTTTCAAAGAGCGAAATCCTCCTGAGATGTTGAATGCAAACCGGGAGGAAAACTCTTCAGATCATCAGCAGGTTCCGATGCGTTCACAAATTTTTGTTGTGAGTTTGTGACAAATCCCGACCACAACTTCTCCACGCCAGAAGTATCACCAAAGCACCTGTCGTTTCATCTTTCACTGCCAGGCAGGGCAATTCGAGTTTTTCTCCCAAGGTGCCCTGTTGAGTGTTTCCTCCCAAAACATCATGTGTTGGTGAAGGGTGAAAACAGCGGATGTTCATCCAGGCAGACTGATGGCTATCTGTGCAACTCATTCTTGGTGCATTGTACGGCATGACTTGATTTTGTGTTTGCAGAAAGAAGCAGAGAAACAGCCAGTAGACACACCGAACCCAGAGGGTTCCACAGCAGCTGCAACACCCAAAGAGGCTGAGGCGAAGAAGGAAGAGTCTTCTCCCGTGCCGGCGGCAGCAGCGCCCGCGGCGGCTCCGGGACCACCCGCGGCGGACTCCGGCGCGCCCCGACCGACGCCCCGCGAGATCGTCAAGCACGTCAGGCACGAAGTGGGCGTGCTGCAGGCGCAGATGGGTACGCTGCAGCAGCTCATGCGCGCCGTGGAGGCGTCCCTGCAGACTTGTCTCGACCGCATGGAAGAGGCGGAGACGGCGGCGAAACAGTAGGAAAACCATGGTTGCACCCAACCATGTGACCCCCCCCCCCGACCACGGTGTGGAACCGAATCTTTGTGTACAGGAAACTGGAGAACCTAGAATCTCCAAGGCACACAAATCGCGAGAAATTATGTATTGTTCGGGCTGCTGAGTATGCTTTTGCAATTGTGCGTTCATGTATTTTGAAAGATCTGAGTTTGTCGCCAAACATGTAATCGTGCGCTTCACAGTTTCTGGTGGAGCCCCAGTTGAACCCAGTGTGTATGAAAGCAACAAAGTACAGTGGCATTGAACAAACCCTTTTCTCTGCTTTGGTATTCAACCGTTTGCAGTCAGTTTGCACTTTCGCTTGCAGTAACTTCGTGTCCACTTCCAAAACCCATTTGCGTGGCTTTGCAATGAGAATGTGGTCACAAACACACAAAATTTCACAACAGAACCAGAACTTCAAAGACTTTTGTTTGTTTTGCGGGTTTTGCAGAAAGAGCTTTTAACTTGAACATATCTTTTGCGAATTTCAACGGCATTTCTCTCTTCATTTGTGCACTGCTATGAAATATTTTCATGTGTATACAGCTATAAAATGATCAACTTTCGGTAAACATGTGTGTTTTTGGGATTCTTTGAAACAAAGGTGCGCATATTTTGCAGAGACGCGTGGAATGCTCCCGCACCTGACATTTGAGTCTCTTTTTGTCTGACCACGCCAGCCAATGGACGGAGACGAGCGAGCTTCTGTGCTCATTGTTTGGTTTTTGGACACAATTGGCTTCAGCGGACCAGGAGCCACAAGGGATTGGCCCCTGTCAAAAACTTGTTCTTTCCCAATTTTGCACTGGCAAGTGTAATATTCTGTTGACATATTCTTGATAATCCAAGGTGTCCCTCTTGCCTGCCCTGCCTCGGGAATCAGTGAGATTCAGGTCATCAAAACCGATCGAGCATGGTTACACCCTTTATAGTTTCGAATCTACAAAAGCAATGCACGCTACCAAGTGACGTATATAGCTGCCGCGCGTGGATCAAGTTTCTGGTTTTTGGTGGTTTTTTGGTGGGGGGGGGGGGGAACAAGGGTGCTTTTCGAAACTATCCAATTCAGCAAAACGTGAACAAAACTGAGTGAAGCTCGAAGTGCGGAGTGCCATTGAGTCTGCTTGAGTAAATCACTGCCATGGTCCCCCGGAGCAATTTCACGACAATGTGCGCGCATTTTGTTGCCTTGACTACGCTGCGAGCACAGCTATGCGCGCTCCATGGGACACCTCTCGTTCTTTCTCTCTGAATTCTTGCACACGCCTCGCCACAGCACGCGCGCGCGCGTGGACGCAATTCAATTCCAGCGCATCATGAAGGGTATAAAACGCTCGGACCTGGGTCTGGAAGTCAGAACTTCTCAGGCAGTTAGCATAACACAAGGCAGTCATGCAGTTGTTGGTGTTGAGCGCTCTTCTTGCCGTTGCCGCCGCCAGCGGCGTGAAGACCGGGTACGGATACGCAGGTAAGAGACGCGATTCTGCTGCTGTTTTCAGGACCCTTATTTCTCAAACAATTGTGTCCGGTTTGTTTGACTGAATTCACCTGTGTTTCATTGGAAGCGGGCAAGTGCAGTAGAGATGGGTTCTTCTACCATTCGGAGAGGTCGTTCACCATCTGCTCGAACGGGAACGCTTACGTGCAGCCGTGTGCTCCAGGCACCCGCAACTCCGGTCGCTACAAGTGAGTCTGGTCTGCCCATTCGGTGGGCATTGGGAGCCTTGTCAAATTACTGAGTGGGCTGAGTGAGCCGCATTGGATGGTGCGACAACAGATTATTTTTTCGGTGAGAGAATTTGAATTTTGTAAAAATCATAAACAGTCAAAATTGTCCCGTTCACTCTGTTCACGAGAACAACATCAATAAATCCTTTTTTGGAGGCTGACTGCAATCACATGAGCCAACGGCAGATCCAGAAAAGAGCTTCCCTGCGTATCTTGGCCCATGCATGACCCCTTTCGAAGCGAGAAGGTTGATCGACCGAAAAACAAACAAAACACAAGAACTCATTGTTGTTTGTTTGTCCTGCAGGGCTGGAGGCTACGGACCATCGGCCCACGCTTTCTGTGACATCAACTTGGTTGATCACGGGTACTCGGTGAAACATGGCGGTTACGGGTGAGTTATGCATGTTGTTCTGTTTGACCAATACAAACGCAATTTGCAGACAGTGAATAGATCTGGTGAAATGGGTGTATTTGGCCTCCTTTGGAAATTCCATCCAAACGCGGTGGGTCTGCAAATCATCATCTTGCAGGTACGGCAGCTACGGACGTGGATCCCGTGGTTACGGAGGTTACGGAGGGTATGCAGGAAACTACGCGCGTGGTGGCCGTGGGTACACCGGCGGATACGGATACAACGGGTGAGTTTTTCCTACGAGTGGCGTCGAATAACATGGAGATGATTTTGTGTTTCTTGGGTTGATATTGCAGGACTTTGTGTTCAGTGGACCAGTTGCGTTACCTGCCTTGTTTGTTGAAAGTAAACGAAACCGTATCCGTTTTTGCAGATATGCTGGTGGATATGGTGGATACGGCGGGTATGGTTCGTATGGTGGATACGGCGGTTATAGCGGATATGGCGGGTACGGTGGATATGGATACGGAAACGCTGGCTATGGCGGATACGGATACAACGGATTCAAAGGAGGTTGGTTCCAGATTGCACATATTTCTGATTTGTGGACCTCTTGAGGTCACTCACTCTCAAGAGCTAGGTGCAGATCTCAGCACAAGTCGAGGCGCTTTGGAACCCTTTGCGCTTTGGACATCTTGAGGTGCCTGCCCTCTTGAGGTGCACTTCAAGAGGCCCACGGGACTTGTGCTGAGGAGATCTGCTTTGGGTAGGTACCTGAAGAGGTCCACGGGATGGGTTGCCTGCATAACATGCAGCATGCCGCAGCATGCCATGGGTGGAGCAGCGCGATGGTTCCGTTGATCCACCAGACCGGTCCATTTATACTGTGCGATTTCTTTTCAGGTCGGGCTCTTGGCTATTAATTGAAGCTGAGAACAACAAGGTGAGAGTATTTCACTGCAAGTAAACTTTTGACGGATCTATTCCTGGTCTACAAAACATTTCAGTTTGAGCGTGAACGTTCAATCCCTTTTGGATCTCTGTTGCAGCTGCCTTCAGCAAAAAAAACTTATGAGAAGTCCACGTGTCTATTTTTGTACCACCTGCTTTCATTGAAAAGTCTGTTTCCAAATAAAAGAACGAAAAGAAAGTCATGTTTCTCTGTTGGTTGTTTGGAGAAGTCGTTGTGCAACGGACGATTCGCGACTTGTTCAGTTGCTGATACAAGCTGAACTTGTATCAGCTGAACATTGCGCCGAACCAGTTCGATGAAGAAAGGATTGACAACGTAAACTGTTGTATGCTTGATGAAACCACAAACTTCCAAAAAAGACAAAAAATAATTCTGTATTTCAAACAGAAACAGGCCTCGTATTCTCATGAGCGCAGCACAACTGTGCATATCACAATATACATGTTTGCGAGACAAGAGCACTTTAAATTTCAATGATCCTTGCTTGCCAAACAAAACCCCTTGCTCAAGTGTCAGATTCAAGTTGGCCAGAGAGAATGCGTCTTCCTGCAACGACTACGGAAGGGTTCTCCAGCGGTTCAATTCCTGCTCCACCCACGTCACCACCTCACTCATGTTCGTGTACACTCCTGCATGCATGTGAAAAGAGACAAAGCACATTTGATCACGCATGCAGAACACAAAGTTGGCTCGTGCACCATATAGATCTTCACTCTGGAAGGTTTGCAAATACATGTAAGGGCAGACCCAGGAAACCACAGGGAAGCAGGATATTTGAATCCTTGGAAAATGGATCCCGAGGTACTGTCCTGTGCACGAGCTCAAACTTTCGCCAAGAGAAAAATATTTAAAAGTGGGAAAAATAAAAGAGAGGCTCTGCATGGTGTCGGATCATTGTTGACTGGTCAAAGCGAACAGGTTCGCTCTTTCACCTGGCTTGTTGGGCTCCCCGCATCCACTGCCCCAGCTCGTAATGCCGATTGCGTGCCACACTCCAGCCACCTCGTACACCAACGGTCCGCCAGAGTCAGACTGCAAACGACAAAACCTGCAGACACAAACATTTTCGCAGTGAAATTTTCCTGAATATCCATGGTCGCAATAGCAGGCCACAGGAAAGTGGCCTGGGATCAGTGGACTGCAATGTCGCGACCCGTTGAACGCATGGCATTCTCACAGAGCAGGCGTCCTTGCCGCCGGCGGGGTACCCGGCGCACAGCATGCGGTCGGTGGCGGTACGCCAGCGCGCGGCGCACTGCTCACGTGACCACAACCGCACGTCGACGTGCCGCAGCTCGCCCCGGTCCTGCGCCCGGTTCGATGCGTCTGCACGGAAATGTGAAAGTGTTCAGAGATGCTTTCAGAGTCACAAAATCAAGGTTGAGAATTTTATTCTCACTCCAACGCCACTTTTAGAAATTTTGACTGTGCTGTGTCATGACCAGCGCCTCCGAACAGTCAAAAGTAATTCACAGACCCCTGACAGACGGATATATTTTTTTTCGAGAGAAGCACTCAAAGCGTTGAAGTGAAATCTTGCCCACTTGTGGACGAACACTCACTGACGAGCCCCCAGCCGATGCTGTAGCCCGCCTTGTCGATCTCGTCTTTGTCGACGTCTCCCACCACCGCGTCCCAGTTCGTCCCCAACAGACACACGGGCTGCAACACACGCAGGCTTCTTGGCTTCACATGACTTCTTGCTGTTGACAAAAATCCAATCTCACACCACAATCCCATTCTACGAGTCTTTGATGGCACGTATTCCTCCTTGCAATTGTTGAGAAACGTGTATTCAGTTTTGTGAGTGTCGCAGTTCTGACCTGAATGCTGTCGGAGAACTGGATTGGCGCGCTCTTCGCCCAACAGGCGATCGCGACGTCATAGTCCATCGTGGTGCGCAGATGGGTCTCGTGCGACGCGACGTGCGTCACCCGCCGACGCTGCAGTGTGTGTGTGTGTGTGTGTGTGTGTGTGTGTGTGTGTGGTGTGTGTGTTGTGTGTGTATGTATGTGTGTATGTATGTATGTGTGTGCGCGTGGTTTCAGCGTGTCTGTGCGGAAGTTTGGTGACACTTGAGGACGACGGGTAGCGGCATCAGAGCACCGGTTTGTAGATCTGTCTGGAACTCTTTTCAGATATCTGCTGTGATGACACAACCTTGTAGGATTGGAAACAAGGAAGGTGCGCAAAGAACTTTTGAAACGGTCGGCCTCACCTGACATTGAGCGTTGCTGATCTTTTCACCGGGACACGGTTTGTCCTTTGCATCGTGAAGTCCGAAAATCAACCAGTCGTTCCTGTCAAACATGTCGTTTGTTAGTGCCAAGCAGGTTCAATGAACGAAATCACATTAGAAAAGGTCATGTGGATTGCTGGAAACATCATCCACCAGCTGGGACTCACCCACCCTCCCCGACGCACGTTTTGAACAAAGGGGAGCGGGCGGTGCCCCAATTGCCAAATCGGTGGCACAGATCACCAATGAGTGTGCCTCCACTCACTCGAACACTTTGCAGTGCGCAGCCGTGACGACGCACGTTTCAGACACGAGCGCTGCTCCGCACGTCAGGAAGTTGAGCATATCCATGGTGTTCTTGTACGTGTTCCACATACTCAGCACGTGCATCGCCATGAACGCCCAGCTGTTGGGTGCCACGACGCAGCCTCCCACCACCCGCGGACATCTGGACGACGCTGCGACCGCTGGACGCCCGCAAGTCCACTCTGAGGGAACACAAGTGTTTTGGAGGTCTTTCTGTTGCAAGTTTCTTAGATTTATCTCGTGATGTTGCATTTTTTGACACAGGAACATATCAACAAGAGTTTTGTGATACTTTTTGGCAAGGAACCACAAGTTTGACAAGAGACACTGCACCATGACTCTGTTTTACCAAAACGGAGTTTCAGCAGATTTGGTATCAACCAACATGTTTGCCCCATGTCCAAATCACACAGATAACAAGGAGTGATGAACAGCTTTTTGAGGTCATTCTACCGATCTCGCTCTTTTTTGAGCCACAGCTCCGATTGGATTCGCGTGGCTCACCGCAGTTGGGGCCGGTCTTTCCCAAATCGCACGTGGACCAGGCTGCGGGACCCGTCGTCACCTCCTCCGTTGTGCTGGGAGACTCCGTTGCTGTGTGCGTCGTTACTTCTTCCGTCTCGGTCATTGGCTCAGTTATTCTCTCTGTTGTGCTGGAGTGTGTAGTGGTGGGAGACTGGGTTGTGGGAACTTGGGTTGTGGGAGCCTGGGTTGTGAGAGGCTGGGTTGAAGGAACCTGGGTTGTGGGAATTTGGGTTGAAGGAGCCTGAGTTGTAGGAGCCTGAGTCGGAGGTTGCGTTGCAGTAGCCTCTGTTGTAGAAGCCTGAGTTGTGGTGGCTTCAGTTGTGGGAACCTGGGTCGTTGGAGCCTGGGTTGTGGGAACCTGGGTTGTGGGAGCCTGGGTTGTGGTGGCTTCAGTTGTGGGAACCTGGGTTGTAGGAGTCTCTGTGGTAGGAACCTGACTTGTGGGAGCTTCGGTTGTCAGACCCTGGGTTGCAAGAGGCTGGGTTGTAAGAATCGCTGCTGCAGGAACCTCAGTTGTAGGAGCCTGGGTTATGGTGGCTTCAGTTGTAAGAACCTGGGTTGTTGGAGTCTGGGTTGTGGGAACTTCGGTTGAAAGAGCCTGAGTTGTAGGAGCCTGAATCGGAGGGTGCGTTGTTGGAGCCTCTGTTGAAGAAGCTTGAGTTGTGGCGGCTTCAGTTGTGGGAACCTGGGTTGTTGGAGCCTCAATTGTGGAAGTCTTGGTTGTAGGAGTTTCTATTGTAGAAGCCTGACTTGTGGGAGCTGCGGTTGTGGGACCCTGGGTTGTCAGAGACTGGGTTGTAAGAATCGCTGCTGCAGGAACATCAGTTGTAGAAGCCTGGGTTGTGGGAGCCTGGGTTGTGAGAACTTGGGTTGTTGGAGCCTGAATCGGAAGTTGTGTTGCAGGAGTCTCTGTTGTTGGAACCTTACTTGTGGGAACATCGGTTGTGGGAGCTTGGGTTGTGAGAGGCTGGGTTGTTGGAACCTGGGTTGTAATTGTGTCAGTTACAGGTTCTTGGATTGTTGGACGCTGGGTCGTCTGAGCCTGAGTTGTAGGAGCCTGAGTTGAAGGAGTCTGTGAAGTTCCTGTTTTTGTCCTTGCAGATGTGCGAATCACAGATGGTGAGGGCGTCGTCAGAGCATTTACATTTGTGCGTGCTGGAAAAATGTGCCCCGAAATAAGTTGAAACACGACAGTTTTGTCTTCAGTCATCATTGCAGAAAAAGCCACACACTCACGCGGAGCCAGGCTTATATCTCGAGGCTTCTCGTTGTGCCAGTCGAGGATCCACCCTGGGTGAACGGCCGCACAGAGTTGCATCAACTTCCTTGACTCGTCGACATGCTTTGGCTCGTACAGGGTGATGTCAAAACCGTTCTGTTGAGATCAACGCATTCTTTTCCACGCATGTACATAAATGTTGAATGACAACCCAAATCAAAGACAAATGTGCAAATGCAGCTGGATGCTTGCAGGGAAAACGTTGGTTCAAGCAGAAACGTCAAATGATTTGTGAATGAAAATCCCAAACCGATTCCTTGAATGATGTCTTCTCCCTCATCGTCACTCTGTATCGGTGTTTCAGCTGCCTCCAACCTACTCCTCTTTTCCTTCTTCTGACCGACGATGCTTCACATCTGCAAATAAGTGCAAGAGTGCTTGCTCTGAAACGTGCGCTTTGTTCTTATTTGCTGCAAGAGGTTTATGCAATCCATGGCCATGTCACGCAGCTGTTTCACGGAGATCACCCCATGGATGCAGCCTTCTTTCGACTTCGATTGCTGCGTTTCGTTTCAATTCCACAAATTCAGACATTCAGTTTCTTCTCCTTGAAGACAGTTTCAATTTGAAAAAGCTCACGCAATCTCGGTGACGTAGCAGCCGCTGTAGGAGTCTGCCATGCTCTGTGAGTCCACTTCAGTCAGAACCTGCAAATCACATTGAAGCAGAACTAATGACTCGTGCAGGCAGGTAAGTTCTGACAACACCAGACTGAATCAGCATCGTCCAGCGCATTGCAGAAGAGCATTGTTGTACCTGATGGCAGAAGCGCATTTCCAGGTTGTAGAATTCAGCGGACGCCGGGTTTACGATCCCTCCTGGTTCACACGAGGACTCCGCTGAGACGCTCATGCTGCCGTCGTAACTCACTGCAACAAAATCACAGTAACATGCATGCAGCTACCAGCAAAACTTTCACTTCAAGTTGACCAATTTTTCAAGTTCGTCAAGCCTTCAAGCTTGAGGAAAGTTGTGCTCACCGTAAACAGTAACTGGAATTTCCTCCCCATAATCTTTGTCGCCTGCAAGAAAGGAAAGGCAACGTGTGGCCGAAAGACGGGATGGACGTCTCCAATCAACTTTACGTGGGTCAGTCGGCGTTTTACCGGTTTTGCTCTGTGACAAATGAGACCTGTGTGTTGTCCAAGCCCCCAACTATCTTTGGACTTCATCAAGTTCGTTTTTGTTTCCCGTCTCAGCTCGCACCTTTCTTGAGGACAAAGTACAGGACTGTGGCCACGGCAGCGGCGACCAGCAGCAGAACGAGCAGCACGAGGAGCACCTTCACCCAGCCGCGCGCGCCCCTCCGCTTGCCTCGCGACTCCTCCCTGCGAAAGAAGAAACAAAGTGCACAGAAACTGCATCTCCAGCACGTAAAATATTACAATGAATCGACGAGAGCAGAACATAAGCTTTTTGTGAGGGCATGAGCTTTTGTCGGTGCAAGAACAGCAACGAAAGACACGCTTTCCTCCATGAACTTTCGTCGGCTCCGGACATCATTCAACGCCAATGCGAACTCGGACAGCTGTGATAGCTGTTTTTTGTTGTTGTCATGGCGAAAATATTCAAAATGCTTCTTGAAAGTTATTTTGGGGGCCACGCCGGACCACACCAACAGTTTCAGTTGTTATATACCCTTTGGTGGGAAGTGGCGCGACTTTGTTGCGGGGCCAGACGAGCATGGGCGGCGCGGTCGGTCCGTCAGCTGCGGGGTCCACGTAGCGGGCGGGGAGCGGCGGCGGCTGTAACACGTGACATGCCAACTTGCCGCACAGACATCTCAAACAGCAAACGTTCCAAAACTCCCCGAAGTGCGAAAAGAGTTCATCAAGGAACGCCCCACAAGCTTTTGCCAAATTCCAAGTTTCACTGTTGACCTGAACATTGGGATGGGGACTGAAACAAGCAAAATCTCACCCAGCATTTTGCCTGGCAGGAAACTTTCTGATTTGCCAAATTTGAAAATGGAAAGAGCGAGGGCTGAAAAACAACAAATTTCGTCGGGGGCAAATCTTACGCAGTATCATTTTGCCTGACAGGAAACTTGCAAATGTTGCCAAATTTTCAAAAGCAGGTCGAGGGTGGCTTTCTGTCCGCATCACTGTCCGCATCACTGTTCTTGATTTGATTTTGAGTTGAAGTATTTATTTATTGACGATTAAATTATCACAATTCTATCGTCCATTCATAACCCGCACATGCACACAAGAATATAATTAAAGATTAATTTGTAGTAATAATTTGACAAGAAATAACAAATGGCAGTCAATCAAAGCGCTTGGACTTTAACCCCTCGTTCACACCCAGCGCATACGCACTCACGCACACGTTTGCGATGGCGACGCTCCAGCGCACCGTGCGTAACACTGTTCATACCACGTGCGTAGCCGCGTGCGTAGCCATGTGCGACTGTTTGGGTGCGCGACGTTCGTGACGTCATAATTTTTTGACATGTCTAGCCCTACTTCCTGTTGCGCGGGATTTTTTGCATCATTTTCAACCTTGGAGCACGAGCACATGTTCAACCCACTTGCTCATTCCATC
>JAAUXT010041717.1_pt1 | contig 12515 bp, 11 predicted proteins | sample 7278171 | NCBI WGS metagenome assembly JAAUXT01 (sample SAMN14350112, study PRJNA611818) | marine sediment metagenome | isolation source: surface marine sediment (1.8m) | place: French Polynesia: Moorea | collected 2018-08
CCAGAGTACATCACCACCCGCTAGTGAGTACAACACAGGGGGAGTACATCACAGAGTACATCACAGTGAGTACACCAGAGTACATCACCACCCGCTAGTGAGTACAACACACAGGGGGTGAGTACATCACAGTGAGTACACCAGAGTACATCTCCACCCGCTGGTGAGTGCAGCACACAGGGGTGGGTACATCACAGAGTACATCACAGTGAGTACACCAGAGTACATCACCACTCGCTGGTGAGTGCAGCACACAGGGGTGAGTACGTCACAGTGAGTACACCAGAGTACATCTCCACTCGCTGGTGAGTGCAGCACGCATTCAGGGACCACATCATGCACAAAGTGCAACCGTCAGAGAGTGAGTACAACACGCAGAGAGTGCATCACAGAGTGCATATCGACCGGCTGGTGAGTGCAGCACACAGGGAGTGAGTACATCACACAATGAGTACACCAGAGTACATCTCCACCCGCTGGTCAGTACAACACACGGTGGGTGAGTACATCACAGAGTACATCACAGTGAGTACACCAGAGTACATCACCACCCGCTGGTGAGTACAACACACAGGGGTGAGTACGTCACAGTGAGTACACAAAGTACATCTCCACTCGCTGGTCAGTGCAGCACACATGCAGGGAGTGAGTACACCACAGAGTGCGTTCGTCATCGACTTCTGTATGACGTTCCTCGTGCCGCGTCACTGCAGTGATGACGCGCTCGCGCTATGAGACCCACCCAATCGATGGGCAGCGTTCTTGAATTGATCTCTCAGCCGACTGATGACCACTGCAATCACACAAATCCTGTGTCACCGTCTTCTTCCATTGCACGTTGTCCACTCTTGTGTTGCCGCGTTCTTCACGTCTGTGCCGCTGCCTCCCTCAGGTACCGCGCTCCGGAGTGTCTGCTGACGGACGGGTACTATTCCTACAAGATGGACATGTGGAGCGTCGGCTGTGTCTTCTTCGAGGTCATGAGGTCAGTCCAAGGTCATTACGAGGTCAGTCCAAGGTCATTATGACGTCATTATGAGGTCAGCCCGTTATCATAGCGTCCGATGTTTTTCCGACCAGTTGTATCTCCTGCAGCCATGGTGCCTGGCCGGTTCCAGTCGCGCTCGCATTTACAAGTTCCCCCCACAGATACCCACGACAAAAAATGTTGCAAGCTTTGATTTTCTGTCGACGTTCACGCAATGTTGGGGTCGAACTCGCACCAGTCAACCCGCGTAGGTCCATATGTGACGGCTTTTTGCTGTGGGGTGAAAAGCAATGTTCCCTCTTGCGTAGTCCACCCGACCTGAAGAAGGGTGTCGCCAGTCCAAACACACTGACACCTTTCCTGCAGAATGTTACAGCAGGCGAACTGCGAGTACCGAGGTGTGTCTTGAATAGGTTTGTGGCTTCTATTTGCAGCCTCCACCCGCTGTTTCCCGGAGCCAATGAGGTGGACCAGATCGCCAAGATCCATGGCGTCATGGGGACGCCCGATCCCAGCGTCCTCAACAAACTCCGCAGGTGCGGACACAGGGAGGGAGAAGGGCGAGGTTTGGGGAGACAGGAAGGGGGCGGGAGGGATTCTGTATGCAGGAGAGGAGAGAACAGTCTGGAAGACATGTGGAAACCAAGCAAGAAGGAGGCAGGGTGGCGACAGGCGGGGTACAACATGAGGTTGGAGAGGAAGAGAGGGGAGGTTGTAGTCTGGAGTGAAAGGCAGACTTGGGAATTTATGCAGCAGGAAGGGAGGCTGTGATGATGCGAGACATAGAAAATGAGGAAATGAGAAAAGTTGGAACCTCGTGCAATCTCTGAATTCGTGCTCACCTCCGTGGCTGCAGGTTCTGATATTTGAGACGCGAACATTGGTTGAGCTCCTGGGGTGCCACCCCCATGCCACCCACACAGATGAACATGCCCTTGAATTTCTAGGTGATTCCATACCACACAGCCAGAACCTTGCCTTCCCCAAACACCCGGGCTGGGGATTCCAGGGGTGCCGCCCCTCGCCTCCCATGGCAGAGATTTCACAGAATTATCACGTAAAATCGCACTATATTCCGCCATTTTTGACGGTGAGAAAAAAGGGGAAACCGAAAAAAGTTTTGCACCAAATGTTTGGCTTGAACCTTGGGTGCGACTTGTAGGCGGGTGCCACTTTTCCGCACAGTTTTACGGTTGCCCCATGAATCCCTGGAAATGTCCTGGTGCGTGGGCCAAACCTTTCCTGAGCTGCCGGGGGGTGGGGGTGGGGGGTCCAGGGTTCCAGCCCACGCCTCTCAGAGGGATGGACTCCCCATTCATGATTCCTCGTTTGCTCACTCCTCGGCCACACCGCGTGTGCCAGCGCACACGCACGCCAAGGTCACAGCGCACCAAAATGGGTCTCTCTATGGTTGTGTTCACACTGAAGTGCATGTGCACTACTATGAACACAGATGGGCTACAACTGCAAATGTGCGCTGGTGCATGGTGCAGAATGTCATAAAAGCTGTGCATGATGCGCTGGCACACGCGGTGTGGCCGAGGGGTCACACACCTCCATGATTGCTGGTGTTGTTGCAGGTCTCGGAGCATGGCGGTGAGCTTCCCGGCGCGGTCGGGGGTCGGGCTCGCCGGGCTGCTGCCGCACGCCTCCCGGGACGCAGTCGCGCTCATCGCCGCCATGTGCTGCTACGACCCCGACGCTCGCGTCTCCGCCAAGCAGGCGCTGCGCCACGCCTACTTCCGGGACCTCAGGTAGGTGACGCCTCCTCCTGCAGTGGGTCCAGGGTCCGGAAGGGGTTCTGGAGGAGCCAGGTGAACTGCCCCCCTCGCCTGGCAGACCGGTGGAAATTTCCAGGACCCCAGGTTGACGCCGCCTCGAGTCCCAAGGTGCGACTCTGAGAGGTCGCGAATGCCCCCCCCCTCCCCGTCCCAGCCAATCCAAGGTCGGGATGGGAAATTTGAAAATGAGTCAGAGGCCTGGGGCACCTCTTCTCAACCAGGAAATGTGTAGCAGGTGCAAAGGCAACAGGTATTTGCGTCTAACGGTGCAAATGGAGGAAACATTGACTGTGAATGTGGTCAAGGAGTGACAGTGCTTTGAGCACACGAACCTTGACAAAGACAAAAAGGTGAAAATTGATCAGCCAGTTCGGCGCACCAGTGCACAGTTGATCGAGCCAGCGAGAGATCCAAACATTTTGGAGCTCTACCTGAGTGTACGGGGGGCTGATCCAGGAGGCGTGTGTGTCTGTCGCTCGTGAAAGACGTTGGACCTCCAAAAAAGGTGTGGATGCAATTTGTGTGTTTTCATGTTTGAAGTTGGTGGCATGAAAATCTGGCAAGAGGTCAGATTACCGGTGTAATGAAATGGCCAAACATCCCAAATGAGGAGGCACAGGTGTCTGGCCATTTCAGTTGACTTGAAATGGCCAGACGTGGGGTAAAAAAGACTGAGTACACAAGGCAAGGGTGCTTGGCCGTGTCATCCCCAAAACTACAGTAGGAAGATAGTAGTCTGGCTATTTCAGGCTTCCACCTGGAATGGCAAAGCACCCTTGTAAAAAAATTGGGGGGTGGGGGGTCTCCTAATTTCGTTCCACCGGTATTGAGAGGCATCACATTCCTGCCTTCATGTGTACGGGAAGTAAGGGTTCACCGTTTGGCTGCCGTTCCCACCGATCATATACGTATCACGCACGCTGTGAAGTTGCACCGAGGTTGCTTTTGAGCGGTCTGACTGAGTTTCGAATTCCGGTGCTTGTGGCATCAGAGACATTGCGGTCCAGACCCTCCGTGTTCACCGTGAAGCCTTGGATCACTGATTGTGTTCCAAGTGTGGAAATTCAACGTGTGTGTCATGAGGGTTTGTTACCTGTTGGTATAAAAGGTGAAGGCTCAGTCAGTCAAGGACCGTGCCCCCGTGTGTTCTTGGACTCCAGGCCCTGTCCAGGCTCCAGAGCCCATGGCATGGCTGCAGGCTGCTCTGGGTTCCAACCCCCCCCCCCCCGGGCTCCAGTGTCCCTCTGCACCCGCTGTGAGGCCTTTTCACAAACACAACAAAAAATCACCCTTTTCTTTTCGATTTGATCTGATTGTCCTGCTCGAACCTCAGAGTTCCAAACACAGGTCTCAGTTGATAGTTCGTATTCAATTTCTTTCTTCTTTGTTTGCGTTGTTGTGTTCAAGCAGAAATCGTCAGCCTTTCCGCTCGGTTCTTTCTTTCGGAGACTGAACGTGCTGAACGTGAAAAGGCCTGCAATCAAAGTACTCGTACACGTTCAAAGGGCAGTCTGGTGGTGATATCACCGTTGTCCAAGGGAACTGGTGGTGCATGGTGAAGATTTTTTTTGTCACGTGAATGAAGATGCAGCCAATCAAGAAACATGAGCGAGGTTCACCAGGCCAGGAGTATCAATTGTCTCGTTTATTGTGTCATATAATTTCGAAAATAGTTGTGGAACGTTGATTAGATTCGGTAGCAGGATTCTCTTGAGAGGCAGATCCAGGGTTTGGTCCCGGCCACGCTCATGCCATCCCAAATGCTTGTGAAAAATTAGCGTCTTGTGGTGAACAATGGGGCAGGGGGCGTTGAATTGGATGATTTGTGCTACTGGAGAGTCCGGCCAGTGCAAAAACAAAGTCCGTGAACTGTATCAAAATTCTCTTCCACGTACGTACTGATGACACTCGTAAAAACTTGACACTGTTCAAGTGATAAATTTTCACGCAGCATGCGCAGTATTCCTGTGAATCCGACCCTCCGAGGTGTGCGCGAGTGAGAAGCATTGCGGGATCATCGGATGACGTTTTTCAGACAGTTGTGTATCTCAAAGTGACGTCTCATTGAAATTTTACTGAAATGCATTGCACCGTAAAATGTGAAATTGTTCTTCCTGTGGTGTCCTTCCCTTGAGTCTCGAATTCAAGTTTTGTTTGAACCTGAAGACACTGGACGCGCTGACGAAGTTGAGACTCAGAATAAACAATGAACCCAGTTCCAGTTTTGGGTGGGGGCGACGCCCGGAGCACGTGGTTTTTCCCTTTAATTTTCTGTGGAATCTAGTCAAGACTTTTTCGGTCTCAGTGCCTCAAGAGACACCTGGGTTTCTTACAAAGGAATTAATTGGGTGCAGAACGCAGCAAGAAGTTTGGTTTCAAAAGCTTTGATTCCCTGGTTCAGCCAGCTCAGAGAATTCCAGGCCTCAGACAGGGGGAGAGAGAGGGGGGGGGGCGGGGTCCAGGAGCGGAGCCGGTTCGTGTGACAAACTGCTCGCACTCCCAAAATGAAAAACAAACTTGCCCCCAAGTCAAAACCCCAGTGACAGTTTATGAGGTGGCCCTCTGGACTTTGGAAGTGAGAACTCCAGCTGCACCAGAGCTCAGCGTGTCCGGGACAAAAGCCTCAGCACCCACACCAAGACATCAACAATTCTCTCAGATGTTGATGTTGTGAGCGACGGTTCGCATGCAGGGTGTGGGGGCCTTATGGCCAGGCCCAACCCCGAACTCATAAAGAATAAATCCGCCCTCCCGATCCTCCCCCATCCCCGAGAGCCAACATTTCATTTCGCAGTTTGATCCAGTCTGGCCTCAAAGAGGTTTTCCCTCGTGACCCTTTTGATCCTGGATCCGCCCCTGGATGTTGCAAGAACCTCGTGTAGCTGCAGAGACCGAGACAGAGGCTTTTGTCTGCCTCTCGGGCGCATTGGTAACGCGTGGACCCCAGGGAAGCTGCACATGAACGTTCTCAGCGCTAAAGCCGTTCCTTGCTCTCTCTCTCTCTCTCTCTCTCTCTCTCTCTCTCTCTCTCTCGCCCACGTCGCTGTTCCCGTGAATCGAACAAGCCCAAGGTTGGCAGAACACATAAAGATTTGCAAGCGCACGCGTGAGGATTCTCTGTCCGTGATAAAAACACTGATAACAATGACTGCTACAGGTGGGGATCCGAGAATAGAGGCTCCTCACTTGTGTGGAGCAGACTGCTGGTCAAGAGAGGTTCTTGTGAGTTCTTCTCGGGGACTCTGTTAGAACGTGACCTTGTTGTTTTGACGTTCGTTGGATCAAGCCGGAGCCGATTCCAGCTGAACTTGGGATTGGCACAAGATTTGCAGAGACTCTGACTGTGATTTTGGAAAAATACAAATCTGGATAAGTGAGGACCTTGGGAGACGCAGAACTTTGTATGACGTCACGATGTCCGGAGAAGGGAGCACGGGGAGTGTGGGGAACTCCTGTCTCCACCTCCCACCCATCCACAACAAGTAAGGATTGAGCGCTTTTCTCTTCGGTGACAGTTCACACACGTACGCTTGGAAAAATGGTTCCTGTGAAATTGCACAATGACTATAAATTTCGAGACCTTTGGTCGAAAAAAGAGTTGTGTGATTGAACAGAAACTGTTCTTTATTCAGTGTGCATGTGAACTCACTTCTGCAACAATGTGGTCAAATATACAAGAGGCTTTGTGACCATGCAGAAGTCCTGGAAAGCAGGGTGGTTGACGATAAAGCGGATAACGAAACACGCGAGAACTTTCGGTTTTCGCTGTCACACCAGAAACGAGTATTTGAGCCAATTTAATCCTTGAGTGACATTGATGGCATTGTGATTCTGAAATCCAAGCTGTCAATGGTGGTGTGACACTCACTTCATAAAGAAAGTGAAAGTCGGTGTTTTTCACGTGTTTGCACGCAGAAGTGCAGGAATTTGAGATGGAGATGTGCCTCTCTGGAACAGGGACAGGTGGCTTGATGTAGGGGTGGATCCCTCTTTTGGTGAGGAGGGTTGTTCCAGAGGATCCAGGGCCTGCCCCACCGTGGTCCTCACCAGAATCCTTTTCTTGCCTGCAGAGGGGTGCAAAGTCAAACTTCAAGACAAGTCAGCCCCACCCCCACCCCCAACCCTGAGTCCGCTTGCATGAGGACAACCCCAAAGGTGCCACACTCCTTCCATACTTGACACAGAAAACCTCCTTTTGCGGCTCACAACGCAAAATCAGAAAGACGTTTGGGGGGAGTCGGGTGGACAGGCCCACTGGATCCGCCCCTCCATGTGTGACGGACACAGTTTTCTTTGTGTTTGGAGAGCGGTGCACCTGAGAATCTTGAGAAGGCGCCTCGGGTCTCTCCGCAATTAGAAGGATGGCGACGGCACACTGTCTCCTGTGTACTCGTGAAGCTGGTGTCTTCAGCGCTGCATGTTGGTCTCTCGAGAGCGTCAAAACACTGCGGACCAACTGACGGTGTCTGAAACAGGAAGAAGCGGGAAGGCCTGCAATCCCTTTTTGTTTCACTTTGCATGGCACGCTCACTTTGTTTGGTTTAGACACTCCCCTTCCCTGCCATACGCACCCCTTTTTTCAAAAAAAAAGGTGCGCATTGCAACTCCTCGGTGTTGATTTGCGAGACAGCCGGGAACCCTTCACGTCTGGTTCCAGGTTTGACGCTTCAGCAGGAAGAAGCACACAAAAACCACTTTTGATGTTTTCTGGTTGTTTTGATTTGCACACATTTGACACAAAAGGCAAGAAAGGGCGTTTCCCTATTCAGAGCCCCTGATGAAAGAGGCTGATGCAGTTTCCTTGTCTTTGTCAAGCTTTCTTTGCGTTTTATACTGCTCTCGGTGGATCACACATTCAAAACATCCAGAGACGATACACAGCTTCACATGTTCCGTTCGCAGCAACAACTCCAAAACAACCTCAGAGGATAATGTGCTCACGATTTTTCCTGGTGGACTGACGGTTGTGCTCCGGTTGTGTTTGCAGGGAGGCAGAGAAGCGGGCGGTGGCGGCGGCGCGCGCGGCGAGGCAGGAGCGAGACGCCCGGGCGTCGGCCACCGCGTCCCGGGCGTCTCGGGCCGGGTCAGCGGCGGGGCAGGGGCGGGGCACACCGACGCCCAAACTGACTGGCAGTGCGAGGGCGGACAGCAGAGGTGAGGGTGGGCGGAGGTGGAGGTTGAGCAAGTTGGGAAGGATAAGAGGGTGGGTGTGAGGATGAGAGGGGGGCATGTGGGTGGAAAACAGCAGCAGGGTGTGAGGAGGAGCAGGGTGAGTGTGAGCAGCATGGGTGTCTGTTGTGGTGTGAGGAGGAACAGGGTTTCGGGTTCGACAAGGTACTGAGAGGTGCATGGTTTTTGTTGCCATGGGTGCATGTGGGAGGGATTCGGTACTGGGCATGACATCGAATTTGTTCGCTCGAGAAAGGTTGTTCATACTGTTTTGTGCATCTCGCAAATCTCTTCTCTGCAGTGGATCATGTTCACATTGAGAAGACGGAGCCCAGCCCCATCCCGGAGATCGACCCCCAGGGCTCCGGTCAGCAAGGTCACCCAGGTCAACGAGGTCAAGGTCGAACGCAGCAGGCCAAGGTCACAGCGTCTCCGTCTCCTCGACCGGGATCGGGGTCACAAGGTCACGGTCACACCAAGGTCAACGGCAGCATTCTCCACGGTCGGGACCCAGTCTACAACTTCCACCGGAAGGAGAAACGCAGAGTGAGTACTCAAGGTCAAGTACTCAAGGTCACAAAACTCACAGGTCATGACCCACTCTGCGCAAATCGCGTTTTGCCAAACAGCTGGTTTGCCCTGATGACTGTTGTGGCTTCTTCAAACCAAAACGCCAGGTTTCCAGCAATCCATCCATGTTGTCTTTGCACAGAACGCTTGGCGATCTTCTCAGTTGCGCCCCGTTGGCGTGAACAGGTCGCGGCGCGTTGAATACACTCAACTCTGTGTTGTACCTTTGTGACTGCTCCTGCTTGTCGCAAACGGAAGTTCTCCGTGGCAAGCGGCCTTCGCTTCGTTTGCTCTCACGCCGACGCGCTTCTGACGCTCGTGCCGCTTGGCGTTGTTCTCTTGCAGGCGGCGGCGGCAGCGGCGGCGCCGGTGTCAGTCTTCCCGCCCTTCGGTCACCAATTCTCATACTCACTCAAACCCAAGGTGCGACGCGCGCTCAGTGTGTGTGTATGTGTGTGTGTGTGTGTGTGTGGGTGTGTGTGTGTGTGTGTGTGTGCGTAAAAAAATTTGCGAAAGTGTTTCTGGGAGCAAACTTGTGTGCGCACCCGCTAAACTTTGAACCATCCACTCGCACGCAATCTCTCGGATACGACGAATTCCAGCGGATCCAGAGGACCACAGGAACCAACACTGCCCCTCCCCAGGCCCTTACTCCAAAAAGTCACTTTGCCTCGTCAAAGGGTTCTTCTCCGGCCTCTGCATGGTTTTTCCGCACAGCCCAATTCTGGATCCGCTTTGAGATTCCCATCTTGTGTCGCTTTGCAATGTCGTTCTGTGTTCAGTGTCTCAAGGTTGGAATCTGTCAGTGTCCTTGCCTTGTGCAGTACCACAATGCAAGGCCCGTCCTGTGTGAAGCCGACCTCTCCCGCGCAGCGTCCTTGTGGCTGCGCAGGCCAGACACACGTCGATTCTCCATCGTTCGCGCGGTTCCCATCAAGCGACTTTCCCCAGCTTGACTTGAGGCTTTAATTTCTGGTTTTGCTCCGGCGGATCCAGGGCCCCGAAAAACAACCATCCAACGCCTGTTCCCCCAACTTGGACAGAACACATGCTGCGTACGCGAAAAAGAATTGATCTCAAAACAAAACTGAATCATTCAATTTACCTGACACTTTTCTTCGATTTCGGGGAAAATTTGCGCGCATATGATATTTGTTGACAACGTTGGTTCCTCTGACAACAGCTTGTGTTTTCGTGGCAACGGGAAGCTCTAATGATGGCGGGGCGTGCCAAATGCGACTCTCGCCCGTGTGTTGATTGTAACACTGCACTGTCGTGTTGACTTGCGAAGTGGAGACACCAAACAAGCTCCGAATCGTGCAGATGGATCCGCGGGAGAAATGTTTCGGAAAAAGAAAATTCACGTCTTTTCTCTGCAGGTTTTTGATCTGTTTTGTTGACATTTTTGACGTCAGGCTATTATTTTTTGCGCGAAGTGAGATTGGTCCCCAAGGCCCCCAGTCCCTGACGCCCATTTCGTTGAAAACCAGTTCTTATGATACGAGTGTCGTTTTTCTTTGTCACTGACAGAAAAAGCGAGGGGGCGTCGCGAGGATGGCGGAGAGCGGGCCTGGAGAAGTTGGTCGGGGGGCGGCGGAAGGAGTCCCGGGGGGCGTCCTCCCCAGAGTGCCCCTCCCAGACCACGCTCCTCCCAAACCCTCCTCCTACCACTCCGCCTTCAAGAACACCGGCTATCACCACAGCAACCGTCACCAGTTGCCTGGCAACAAGTTCGCGCCGCACGGCAACCGGACTCAACTCCCTGGCAACAACTACAGGGTGTTTCCAAACGAAAGTGGTGTCAGCTCAACGTCGCTGAGCGACGGAGGTGCCGCGTTACCACAGATCACGACGACTACGGGACCCAACGTTGCTGAGACGCATTACCATGGCAACAACAAGTATCTGAGCAACCACATGAAACGTCAACCGTCGCTTGGCAACAACCCTCACTTGACTGGAATCTCCCAACTGGCCTGGTCAAGCAGGCACCTCAAACAACCCAAGGTGAGAGGCAAGGACAAACATTCTTTTGAATGGAAGGTGTCACCTCGCCTGGACCACACAGCTGTTGTGTCGTCAATCTGTATTCTGAAAACAAGAACGCTGGCACACTGAACAGCGGCGAGAGGCAAGAACTTTGAATGGAAGTAGTCACCGGCGCGCCCAGGAACTAACGATCACAAGATACCCTTGTGTGTGGAGGTCAATGTCTGTTGACCTGGCCATCTGGCACGCGCTTGCGAAAATGCACGTGGGTCGAACAAAACTAAACTGGTTGTTTTCGCCCGAGAGAAGTGCAAACGTACAAAGTCGAGCGACAACACACCAAGAAAACTTCACAAATCAAGCATCTGATTTGTCCATGTTTCATTGCAGCCTGCTGCAGTGAAGAACCCGTACGAACAGGGCCCCTACCAACTACCGTCCATCGGCCACAAACACTGAACGTGAGCTGCTGCTGTCGTCGCGTCGCACAGCTTCTAATGGCTGCGCGTGGTCGAGTGACGATTTGAAGGCGGCAAAGTGTCATTGGCCTGGGACATTGGAGAACGTGACTCCGAACAGGCACAACCCAAATTTCTATGGACACCTCCGATCCGATGGAATTGACACAGACTGGACACTGTTCGTTTGCGGTTCTGCTCAACATTGGCGACACTGAGTTATCCTGTTGAAGCGGAAACAACAGGTCCTTCGCTGTGTGTGGGCGGACCCTGGGCGTGGGCGGACCTTGGGCGTGGGCGGACCCTGGGCGTGAGCGGACCCTGGGCGTGGGCGTACCCTGGGCGTGGGAGAATAAGACACAGAGCTGGATCTCTGTCAGCAAACACTTTGCACACCACGCGTACAGTGTTTTTGACACAATTTTCAATGAAAGACAGAATAAACTATTTTTTTCTTGTGGTATGTATATTCAAACTTTTCCACGTCTTTTTCTTCGCGACTCGCGAGACATCCAATCATTTCAGTTGTGCCAACATCGGAACCTGCCCTGCCACTGGAACTGTCATCGGTTCAGGGCGGACTCCATGCATCCTGGGAATGGCATCCACTCGCGTTGCGTCCGCGCACAAGTCAACAGGCACCGCATCCCTGTGGTCTATCCATTGCTTGTCAAGCTCGCCATGCGCACGTCAATCCAATGCTGCGGAGCGTCAATGAACTCAACAACTCGACCGTCAGTCATCCAGTGAGCGTGGCGTCGCCAGGGTGATCAAGTGTCAACCAATCACAGCACTGGCCGGTTGTCAATCACGCAGTTAGCGTTCACCGTCCTGCCCGGCACTGTCAGTCTCCTGGTGGGTGTGGCATCATAGCTCCTGCACCGGTCAGTCCCCCGTCTTGTACCGCATCATGAACAGGAAGTCGTTGAAGCTGACGCGACCGTCTCCGTCCCGGTCCAGCTCCCTGCGGACACGAAGGAGCCACGTCAACATTTGCGACTGTGTTGCGAACACTCGCAGCCAGGGCTAATTGAGCCGAGTCACCAGAGGTACGACACGTGGTGCGTCCCAGTACCAGACACCGGGGGCCTGCGTGAACAGAAATCTTGCGAACACGCCAGGACATCGAAAGGCTAAAGTACTGCTGTTTGATGCAGTGACCAATGCTCTGCTCGTTGCATGACGCAGAAATCCGTCAGTCGTAGCGACAATCCTTTCTGCACAACTGGTCTGGCTCACAGTGACTCCGAGGTAGGGCGAGCTGAGTTCCGGCAGAACAAAGTTGTCAGTACTCACCGAAAGGCGGCGTTGATCACGTGTTCGGGCATGCGCGGCGCGACCTGCGCCATGACAGTGCGCAATTCCTGCGCGCGCAGGAAACCCTGACCTGCAAACATACCGTAAAATGGAAAATGGCTGTATTCTTGTACGGATGAAGGTCATGGGGTGTCGTTGGGGGGGGGGGGGGGGGGGGGGGGGGGGGGGGGGGGGGGGGGGGGGGGGGGGGGGGGGGGGGGGGGGGGGGGGGGGGGGGGGGGGGGGGGGGGGGGGGGGGGGGGG
>JAAUXT010151436.1_pt1 | contig 12514 bp, 11 predicted proteins | sample 7278171 | NCBI WGS metagenome assembly JAAUXT01 (sample SAMN14350112, study PRJNA611818) | marine sediment metagenome | isolation source: surface marine sediment (1.8m) | place: French Polynesia: Moorea | collected 2018-08
CCCCCCCCGCCCGCCCCCCCGCGCCCCCCGCCCGCCCCCCCCGCCGGCGCGCGGCGCCCCCCCCGGGGGCCGCCCGCCGGGCGCCGCCCCCCGGGGACATTTCATCCACCGTGCCATATACTGCACTACCACATGGTGCTTCGCCCCAAAGGGACTTCGTACAATGAGAATCTGGACTCAGATGGATCTGCCGTGGCTGAGTTATCACACCATGCGTTTTGAATTGAAGACAATTGGTCAAATCCAAGTTTGCAGTCAGCGGTGGGCATCTCAACACTGGCAATTACCTCGTCCCGCCCCGCCCCACCCCGTATTCCACCCGTCTCGCCTCTTTATGTCCCATTTTCTTCTTTCCAGAAGCAGCAGAAGATCGCTGCGAGTAACACCAAGAAACAAGAACAAAAGAACAAAATACAAAAGCAAACGGCGGAAACGGAGACGCAAGAAGAGCAGCAACAACAACAACAACAACATCCGGCAACAACAACAACTAGCAACATCTGAAACACAAGCAAACAGGACAAACAACAAAAACAACAGGTACGTGTCCAGAGTTAAGTTTGCCAGACAAAAACGTTCAACTCGTTATTCTGAGCCAGAAGAGCCCGTCAGCCAAATCTCCACACACACGACCAAGCAAAACAGCTCCCAGTCAGCTGGAGTTTCATTTGTCCACTTTTGTGCAAAAAGAGAAAAAACATTTGAAAGAAGGATGAAGTCAAAAGTTTGTTTTCAAAATGGGTGGGGGAGACTGTCTGTGCCTGTTCCATTCGAAATGGCAAGAATTGCGAGTTGTGCGTGCGCATCACTTCACAGGTCCACTCGCTCCATTCGACACAACAGAACAGATCTCGAATTAAAATTGTTGTCAGTCGAGGACGACGCTTTTCCTCAATTCCGTCAAATGGGATCAGAAAGAAGAAAAACACCCAAACTTTGTTTGATGGCGGTGGGGGAGGGGATGTATTGGGGGTGGGGGGGGGGCAGTGAAAGAACTTTGTTTAATTTGGCGAGTGGAACAGGCGAAAGTTTTCCTTGAATTGAAATGAAATAGACCCGTGACTGACCATCAGCTGATCGTAAAACTTGCACAAACTCTGCTCGAAAGCGGCAGCATTTTTCAGCAAACGCAAAAGCTCACGGTGACGCTCGGGCGTGTGTGCCCACCTGAAACCCCAAACCCTATGTTCTGGCATTTGCTGTTCTGTCACAGTTCAGTTCATTGTGAGTTGCAAAGCTTTTTCTCGTGGACCTGATGCTGGTGGGCGTGGATTTTAGGATCATCTTTGCAGGAAACAGCGTTGGAGGGGCACACGTGGACGCATCGTTTGAGCACTTGCTGTCGTAGAATTTCACTGTTTCAGTCAGACCTTTGCTTCTCTATCTCTCTCACTGCTATTGAAGAACCCTGGGGAGTTCAAACCCAACCCCAACCACAAGGTGCAAGTCTTGAAGTTCCTTGGGGTCTGTTGCAGTGTCCTTGGCACCGAACAAGTGAAAACGGCCAAACATGAGGGCCTGGTCTCAAAAACTGTCTCAGAGACACAGAAACCTGAGGTCTCGTCAAGCACTTCTCAGATACAAGGCAACAGCTGTTTTTGGACAAGAACCTGATACATGACGCACCAGTGAGCGTTGCTTTGAATGGAAGAGAAGGTCAGGGCCAACGAGAGGGATGTGGATTGTGATGCCAAAAACAGAAGGGGTGTTTGGGTTGGGCCACGCAACCAAGCAGCGAGACAGGGGGAAGGGTACAAGGGCGGCTCCAGAAAGGCTTCACCCTGATCCCCCAATAGATTTGCTTGGATCCAATCCAAAACGAAAGGCACTGCAGTTGTAAAGAATTTCCCCAACACAAAGGTCAAGGGTGAATCAGGTCCCTCTCAGAGGCTTGGAGTCCTCTGGCCAGATCCTCCACAGATTCTGAGAAGGTGACGCAAAAGCTGGTGCTGACTCCACAGTGTGGCTCCGCCTGCAACGCTGGGTTTGCGTGTTTGTGATCGCGAACGTAACGCGTCGCTTCAGAAGCTCGGGTTGCGAGTGGATCTGTTCGAATGTGTACGAGTTGCGTTGAGCCTGAAGCCTCTCAAATCTCTCTGTCTCAGAGGAGAAACTGATGAGAGGCTCGGAATGTGCGTGTTGTTCTCAACCGTGCAAGGTTGCCTGGGAGCAAGAGTCACAGCGAACGATTTGGGTGTGATGAAAGCCCTGTTGAATGAGGAAAACAGGGTGTTTTCACACATCTTTCTTGTTTTCAGAGCTTGAAGGGAAGCTTGGTTTGGGGGAGCTCCCCCCCCTCCCGAGGGGCCTGGGAGGTGCAGGATGGCCAAGAAGCGAGGGAGAGCAGGAGGCAAAAGAGGAGGCAAAAGAGGAGGAAGAGGAGGTGGCAAGCGACCACGCGGAAAGAAAGGAAAGAGGGGGAAGAGAGGACGTGGCGCCGGGCGGGGCCGGAGGGGACGGCGCGGGGCCCGCGGAAGGAGGCGCCGCCGCCGCTAGTAGCCAGCCCGCTTTCCAAGCTGAATTCGGAGCAGTCTGTTGCTGCTCAACATGAACAATCTGTTCGTGCAGCCTTTTGCAAATAACGTTTTCCAAAACGCCGGCAGTGGAACAGACCTTCACCTCAATGCTGTGATGGATGTTGCCTTTTCTTGCAATAAACGCCCATGACATTCTCAGGTCAGAGAATGCGCACTGAAATGCAGTGTCTTTTGAGTTGCTTGCAGCCAAAGATTTGGTCCGACTTGACAAACTTAGCCCTGGTGCTTGATTCCAACTTCCAAAATGAGAGCAAAACCAATTCGAATTTTCCGAGAAATCTGTAGGGTTGGAAATGGCATTCCAATCGCTGCAAGCGACACTTGGAGTGAGTCTGTGAGTCTGAAGTCTTTTTGATGGATCAGAGCCATTTCTACTAATTGCTTCCTGCAATTGCGCCCCCAAAACACGCGTGAATCAAGGGGCGCTGCGTCGTGGACTATTTTGGCGGCAGACGCGACATAGCACTGACGCAGGACGAAGGCAGGGGTCTGAACGTACGAAGTGGCACCGTGTCGATGGGTCCTTGTTTTGTGCAGGACTCCCCCCCCACATCCCCCCACGTACACACAGAAGGTACCAACATGGGAGGCGACGACGTGAACGGATTTGACGTGTTTCTCGTGTCGCGAGTTGAGCACCCGCAAAATCCAGGGTTGAACAGGACTTGGCAAAGTCATTTGCGGCCGAACCTGTGGAGACCTCACGTTATCTCGCGAAGATAAAACTTGCAGTTTTCACGTGCGTGGAGAAAAGGCACGCAGACTGAATTGAGGAATGTTGCCGGGCAGGGTGTTTGTGATGCGTCTGCGTGATGTGATCACGGAAACAATTTTGCACAGAGCCCGAAGACCGCAGGGGAGGTGGAGGTTGCCCAGAAAGGACATGAGCAAGCAAGAGCGCATTTGCCGATTGACAATTCTGAAGTCTGTTTCGCACTGAATGCGTCAGGAGTTGAGTCTATGTGCTGCTTTGCAAAGGTCGCGTCGAGAGAACATGTGTCGGGATGTGCACACGGAGACTGGACTTGCGTGGCTTTGAACACGTACTTCGGCTGTTGTTTTGTCCGTCTTCCATTTTCAACGTCGCCCTGCTCGTCTTTTCTGCATTTCCATCAAAGGTGAGAATTTCCCTTTTCTGATTTTCTTTTGTTCTTTGCTTGCCCTTTCTTCATTCAGTTTGTCTTTTTTCGCTGATTTTGGTTCACACCTCGTTTTGGCAAACACCGCGAAAGTGGGCGCGATTTCACACGGAAAATCCAGTATCAATCGACGGACAGCGGAGAATTCTGTTGGCCTGATGCACCGTGGCAGCGTTCAGACTCTTTTGCTTTTCCGACCCAGTGGCACCACCAGTGGAGATTCATTTAGGAGTGTGCGATTGACTGAAGAGAAGGACACTCTCAGCGAGTGATGGAATTCTGGCGCTGCATGGGAGTGGAACTGGAGTTGACCCTCAAAATCGTCTCTTGGTGTTGCGATGCAACCAAGCGCAGGCCATACAGAGGAACATTGCCGCCCAACGTTCATGGCCGCTGGGTTCTCCTATTTGAAGCCAAAATCGCAAGTAGAAGGAAGGTTGACCTTCCTTTGCACTGGACATGTGTGTGTGTGTGTGTGTGTGTGTGTGTGTGTGTGTGTGTGTGTGTGTGTGTGTGTGTGTGTGTGTGTGTGTGAACAGACCTGGGCTGGATCGACTGGGCGATGAAGGGCCCATCTATCACGCGTGTGATGCTTCTGGTGCGGACACTGACTGCGTTGAACTGGTTGTGACAACAGGACTTCTTTGACTTTGGTTTATTGTTGTCTCTCCCTCTGAAGCCTCGAGAGCTGCATGAGCTGGGTGATTGATCAATGCTCCACTCACAGCAACAAAATATCTGGACTCAAACGGTGGCTTGCAAGGACCTTGATGCTTTTTCACACTGGGTGTGTTGTGCATTCGTCTGAGGCAATGAATGGACGTTGTTTTGCACTGATGCGACAAGCGTTGTCAAGTAAAACGCAAGCACCGCAAACAAGAAAAGCCGCATGGCGCCCAACCGTGTTCAGGTGCAGGTGCCTGCGTGCGTGATTCACGTGCTGAGTGCATAAGGATCTTTGGTTTGGGGCGACATTTTAGGGACGCCTCCAAGCCAGATTCTGCAAGGAAGAGCCTGTTCGCAAGCTGCTTGGTCCTTGTGTGTGCTTGTGATGCTGCAGCTTTGTGGGCACTGGGTTTGGCTTGACTTGGCTGAACTGCTGTTGCTTGGTCATTGGAGGGTAACAGTTGAGATACCACGCTTTCACGTGATTTGGCGCGCACTGGAACACTGCACGTGAAAACAGGAAATTTGGTGCCTCCTCCTCTCATTTACCTCATGTCGTTGCAGAAAACGCCTGGGATGGATTATCGGAAGGATCCAGATCGCATAGCAGCAAGAAAGGCTTACAAAGAACGGGCACGACAAAGAGCTATGCAAAGAGCCTTGGCGAAAGGCCAACTGGACCAGTTCAAGAATGGGAGGAGGAGGAGACACCGATGACTTTGGCTGAACTTGGCTGAACTGCTGTTGCTTGGTCATTGGAGGGTAACAGCAGAGATGACACGCTTTCTCGCGTGATTTGGCTCGCACTGGAACACTGCATGTGAAAACAGGAAATTTGGTGCTGCCTCCTGTCAAATTTGCCTCATGGCGTTTTCTGGGCCACCTCTCAAATTTACCTCGTGTCGTTGCAGAAAACGCCTGGGATGGATTATCGGAAGAATCCACAGCGCAAAGCAGCAAGAAAGGCTTACCAAGAACACTGAACAGGCAACACAAAGAGCTCTGCAAAGAGCCTTGGCGAGAGGCCAACTCGACCAGTACAAGAATGGGAGAAGGAGGAGACGCCGATGACTTTGGCTAAACTTGGCTGAACTGCTTCATTGGAGGATACCAGGTAGGTCCCTTTCTTGAGGACCCAATGAAGAGGGTCCACAGTGTACTACCAAGCCACAATTTTTGGGACCAGGCTCATAACATGCATGCAGTAGAGATGGCTCACAAAGAAAGAATGAGACAAAGAGCTATGCAAAGAGCCTTGGTGAGAGGCCAACTCGACCAGTTCAAGAATGGTAGAAAGAGGAAGATGAGGTGTGGCTGACTTTGGCTTGACTTGGCTGAACTGCTGTTGCTTGGTCATTGGAGGGTAACAGTGGAGATACCACGCTTTCACGTGATTTGGCACGCACTGGAACACTGCACATGCATGAAACAGGAAATTTGGTGCTGCCTCCTCTCAAAACCTCATGTCTCATGCCTGGGATGTCTCCAGAGCTTATAGCAGCAAGAAAGGCTTACAAAGAACAGGCAACACAAAGAGCTCTGCAAAGAGCCTTGGCGAAAGGCCAACTGGACCAGTTCAAGAATGGGAGAAGGAGGAGACGCCGATGACTTTGGCTAAACTTGGCTGAACTGCTTCATTGGAGGATACCAGGTGGGTCCCTTTCTTGAGGACCCAATGAAGAGGGTCCACAGTGTACGACCAAGTCACAATTCTTGGGACCAGGCTCATAACATGCAGTAGAGATGGCACGCTTTCTGGTGTGCTTTGGCTCGCACTGGAGCACTGTATAAAAAAACAGGAAATTTGGTGCCTCCTCCTCTCAAATTTACCTCATGTCCTTGCAGAAAATACCTGGGATGGAACCAGAGCTCCAGTAAGAAGACCAGCTTACAAAGAAGAAATGAGACAAAGATCGTTGCAAAGAGCCTTGGCGAGAGGCCAACTCATCCAGTACAAGAAGGGAGAAGGAGGAGGATGCTCTGGAGAACAAGTAAGGCTGAAAATGTGGACATCACATGTTGCTTCTTCGTCTTCCCAAAAGCTACACGAGCCGGATGCTGTAGTAGTTGGTCCTTACCCAGCAAACAGTCTTTGGCCAAAGTTCTATTGCCTCAAACGTCACGAGTCTCAGTCTGTCTCTCTGACAAGTCAGTGTCACGAAGGAACAAACAACATGTCTTTGGCGAGGTTTCGTGAATTGGAAACGTGGACGTTGGTGTGAACGTAGACGTGGAATCTCACCCAGTGGGATGCAGTACTCATCAGATACTTTTGTATTTTCTCTGCCTTTCTGATCTGAATATTGCAAATATTTTTTCAAAAATCAGGGGAAGCACGAAGAAAAACACAATCTGATAAACTTCAAGTAATTCTTTGCCTTGGAATTGAAAATTTTGTGGTGTAAAAGAACCCACAGGGTGAGATTCTACGTCTACGTTCATGTCTACGTCTACGTTTCCAATTTGCAAAACCTCCTTATTGACTGAAAAACCAGCATAAGTTTCAACAAACTTTTATTCTGCAGTTGCAAACAAAACTTGATGTAAAAGTGGCGAAAGAAGAGCTTCGCCAAACCAAACTGTGGCTTCTTTTGTTGTTCCTTTTGTGTCGGGAGATGAAGCGTCAACTGCGATTTGTTCTGTCATTCGTGAGCGTGTCCTGGGCAGCAGCAATCCGAGACTTTGTGTGTGTGTGTGTGTGTGTGTGTGTGTGTGTGTGTGTGTGTGTGTGTGTGTGTGTGTGTGTGTACACGGGGAATCAACTTGTCCGTCGAAGGAGAGCGAGTTTGACACGCTTGTGGATCCCCATGCTGGCTTCATGAACCACGCGTCTCGCCGCCAGACGTCACACCTTCTGTGAACGACTCGTTGCAAGACAGTTTTCAGACGTCCACACACATGAACGCTTCACGATGAAACAAAAACCTTGAGTGTGCAGGCCCGAGGATCAACCTCCCCCGAGCATGCAGGCAACCAGCAAAGATCTGGATCAAAGAATGTTGCACCTCGACTCTCCCGAGTCTTCCCCGCCAACTTTCTGCCTTTTCGCTGTTTTGCAGAAAACATGTGGGGTGGCGGCGGAGGGTACGGTGGCGGAGGGTACGGTGGCGGAGGGTTCGGCGGGTACGGCGGAGAAGAGGGCGGTGGCGGTGGCGAGGATCCAGCCGAGCGGAGGGCAGCAAAGCAGCGCATCAAGGCCATGAATCGACAAAGACTCATGGAGAGAAGAAGGATGCGGGGGCAACTTTCTATGCACCAGCAGGGACGCAGGCACATGGGGTTCTGACGATCAAGCAACACCTGAAGGTACGCGAGAAAAAGTCGGAAGTTCCCAAAACGGAAGTGAAATTAGCTCGAGCTCGAATCACTGGGAAACAACAAGGATGCCCAACCTCGCTTTGAACGCGGAAATCCAAGTTTTTGCTCAATACAGTCTTGAAGTTTTGGCACAAATAATGTTTCAACAATGCCCAGAAAAAAAAAAGTTTGCACGCATGCAGAGACGGACACGGGCGGGGTCATATTGTGCAGTCAAAGCGCACGCTTCGTTTCACAAAATTTCTCCGACACACGAAAGCAACGGGCGCCGAAAAAAAAATAAAACAAAAACAGCAGCGCCTTGCTGTGGTTGTATGTTGTGGAATCAAAACGAGACTTTCAGTAGAAAACGAGACTTTCAGTGGAATTTGAAGAGCTTGACATCAACAATGCGTGCGATTGTGGCGCGCTCTGGCTGCACGCGTGATGCATGGCGTTCTGCTGCGCTCCATGGCAAGCGACGTGACAGCGCCCGCGTGCACTGACTTCCGCGGAGATCTGGTTTGAAGTGCTTTGAAATAAATAAAAAATAGAAAACGAACAGCACACAACAACTCGCGTTCTTTTTCTTCGTTTTTGTTGTGCCGAAGGAAAACGTTTTGAGACGTTGTGTGGCTCCAGGTGGTTTGAAGCTTGTGTGTCTTGATTCATTTGTGGGTCCGAGACAGGGGAATCTGTGTGTCGGACTCCTGGTCTCGGGCTTCCGAGGCAGACGTCTGGAACATAAGGCTCTGGTTTCAGTTTTACGTTGCAACTGCGGCGGCAGCGGGGCGGCGTCGCTGGACAAGTGGCCAGTGAGACATGACGTGTGAATTTCTTTTTTGAAGCGGGAGGGGTGGGGGCTGAAAGTGCACGCGTCACACCACACCAAACACACACACACACACCAGAAGTACAACTCTGCCAGATCCACCACACCATGCAACTTGTAGTGAAATTATCTTGGAGATCTCAAGTTGCGCTTCATCATCCACAGACTTTCGCAGACACATGGAGACAAGGCGGAGGGTCTGCATGCGCAGGTGCACATCGGAGACTCAGAGCCCCGCAGAAGTTGTGGCGCAGAGGTCACCTGCGTGCAGCTGGACCACACGTGGACTCTACACTTGCTCAATGCGTGTTTTTTTTATGATTGCAGACCTGGGCAAGCATTGAAGCCAGCACACTGTGGAAAGAATGGGTAGCAGTGAACAGAAGCGGCTTCAGCGTCAGGCGAGAACGGCTGCAAGGAGGCGGGAGAACCACCTGAAGAGGATGTCCAAGTTGCATTATCGACAGGAGAAGGTGCGTCTCAGCAGGGGACGATTCACGATCAGGTTGACCGGGGGAGGGGCGAGCCTCTTGAGAGAAACTTCCACATCGAAAACTTTTTTTTGTGTGAATATAGGCCGGGGGAGTGACTTATTTTTCGGGGGGATCAAGGGGTCGGTTCTAAGCCCCTGGATGCGTCCCTGCACTGGACGAGTTTTGCAGGAGTTCCTCGCCATTGTCGCCGAGGTCAAGCGGGATTGCTGCCCTCCCCCCTCTCCGTGCGTTCGGACGCTGAGTCAGAGCTTCTAAATCTGCATGTTTTACCTCCTCAGTCTAAAAGGGACTACGCACGACGAAAAGACCGCCACGAGAAGAACCCGTGGTTTTACCGCCATCCGGACAAGTACAAGTACTGAAGGCATCTGTGGTAGCCCGCCGCTGCGGACAGACGGGGATGCGCGTGCGCACACGCGTTTTATCTCTTCACCGTAAAACTCACCGACTGCGGGTCGAGGTGCTGCATCCCTGCGGCCACAATTGTTCCCTCTGCCCGCGGAAGGCCAAGGCCATCGCACGGAGCCTTCTCGCCCCGAGGAACGTGAGACTACAGCTCTTCAAACAGCACGAGCTCCAGTGTGGACAACAATAAAGCTTGCATGTTTCACATCCTGAAGGTTGAGTTGATCAGTGTGCGGGCACCAAATAGGAAGCAGTGCTCAAGGCAACTGCAGTGCGAAGTCCCTTGCGGCGTCGGTAATGTCATGAATTCTTCCTTGTTCATCAATTCTTCCTTGTCCTCCTTGTCTTCTACCAGTCATGCTGTCCACAGGGGGGGGGAAGTCCGGTGGGGGGAGGGGGCAGGGGACATTTCAGTCCAGCTGCCATATACTGCATTACCACATGGTGCTACGCCCTAAAGGGACTTCGCACAACAAATGTTTGAACATTTCAATCAAATGAACTGAGTGAGGACACATACTCAAGGGGAATGAAGACATCAACGACATGATATCATCTGAGGTCAACATTTAACCTAAGATGCACAAGTGTCAGGTCATCAAGGATTTGCTTGCGCAAACGCCTGCAAAGTTGTAACACGAGAGCGCTGAGGACAGAGGGTGCACATGGGAACAAGAGGTTTTCCACCGGGAGCAGATCCATTTCCTGAAACTTAGTCCCCGATTTACAATTGTCATTTCCAGGCACCGAGTCATTCAATACATTCGTCCAACAGTTGTCTTATGTGCGTTGTCTGGAGTTTATGGTGTTGTCACAAACGTGACAATTCCTTTTATCCTCAAATGTCATGTCGTGGTGCATTCAGGGTTTTCCCAGACATTTTTTGTCTGATTTGGATGTTATGTGATCTGTGTGATGTAATGTTATCTGTATGGATTTGGATTTGAAGTTGACTTTGTGGCTGGTGGGACGGACCACCTTGGTGTTTGCAGGTGTGTGATTTTCAACAGGAAAAAAAATGTGGTAATGCATGTCACCAACAAACTCTGCAGACCCCCTCCCCTTCCCGCGCGCTTCACGGAGTTGGTGTGACGTGACTCAGAGTGGTCCCGTCCCAGTAGGGACGGCGCGCGCTCCCGGGACGCGGGCGTGTCGCGGCATCTCCGCTCCCGCCGCCGCTTCGTTCGTGCCGCGCGCGCTAATAGCTTCCCCTGTTTACCCGCAGCTTCCCGCGCTGTTGTTTTTGGGGAGGATTACACCATATTAACCCGTGCATGTTCAACAGCAACGGGATCCATGAGAGTTACAGCTGCATTTTTGAATAAGCTGTGCTTTGCTTTGTGAAGGACGAAAGGTAAAACCCTGTGGCTTTTGTCTGAGTGTTGCTTTTCTCAGAGAATTCACAGTTGGAATCCACTCGTCGACAGAAAAAAAACCCTGGCAGGCTTATGCTGAGTTTCATGCCATGTGTTGACTCCCCGTGCAAATGTGTTCGCTTTAATCTCAAAATAAGATTGTTCGCACGCGTATACTCACTTGCTAGCTCGCGCACTGCGACGGCCGACCACGGGTCGTGAGTTTGTGCGTCACGTGGCTCCCTCATGTCCGGTTTCGCTTCCGTTTCCACTTCTGGAGGCGTCACGGCGCAAGTCGGCGTCGGCTGCACTTTGAAGTTGTCGGAAAATGGTGAAATTTCCTTCTGGAAAACAGAAGAAATAAAGAATTTCAGTACATGTATTTGTTTTTGTCTTTTATGTTCAGCTCAGAATTTGCGATTTTTCCTGCAAATGCAGTTGCGTTGATCACCTCACACGCTCCATTTTTGAGGGTGAATAAAAATTATGTTCTTGAGAACCATTTGACTCCTGCTTGCAAGACATTTAATTGGTGCCTGGATTTTAAATGACTCGCTGAGTACACCGTCGCTAAGTATACTGACACTTCAAAAGGAATGCACTTGAGAGTTGACACTCGCACACTCCACAGCGAGATAGTGATCAAATTCGTTCACAAGTGCATCTGTCCGATTTTGCCAGGTCAGAGTTTGAACACTCTAAAATATTTGAAAATTAGCCTTTCAACTGATCAAAAGCGTCAAAACTGCAAACTCTTGTCGACTGCATGTTGGCAAAATGAAGTTTGACAGAATCGCCGCGTTGTTTGCGCTAACATTTGACGCGTCTCTTTCCCTGGATCAAATCACTCACGCAACTCAGAACTTGCAAATATTGCGTTTCTTCTGCACGTACATATTCAGATTGGATCGACACCATTGCAGTGTTTTGGGCATCCTGAGCATCTGAAGTTGCAGAATTTGAGCTTGAGCAATCTGGCCAAATTGTCAAACACACAACCTTCTGCTTGCTGATGTTCTTTTGTGACATCATCTCAGGGTTGCAACAAGTTTCCTTCGTGAAACTTTCCAATGCTCGTTTGTCAGAAAACTTTTCTCTGATGCTCCACTTTTCCTCCCTTCCCTTGAAACACAGGAGATAAGATGACCCTCAATTACTTTTTGTTACAAGCCAAAAAAGAGTGCTGTCTCGCCTCGAAGCACTCGATTCGAGAGTTTTGGTGCCGCTCCAGCCACTCAGTCTGTCAATACAAACACATTATCTGTTTTAGTAGCTATTCAGCCAAAGGATAATTCACATTAATGTCAGTGATTTATTTTAATCTAGCATTTTCTCTTGATTTGAACAAATAAGGTAATCAGCGGTTCTAGCACCTTTTCAAGCCTTTCTGTGTCCACGACTTTGTCCACACCAATGAAACTATCAAGAGGGCTGTTTGCGGAGATGTCGGTGTCAGTCTCATGAATGTGATAACTTCAGTTTTGTCCCCGTACATGTATGAATAAATTAAACTATCTGAAGAGTGTGTGTGGTGCGAAGTGCTCCCAAACAACGGGCAATCAAATCGCAGCTATGCATGTATACGAGTACGTTGGTATCAAGTTCAAAATGTACGAGTTGCAAAGGCACAGACGGCGTTTCTTGCTGGGCCTCGCATGCACACTGACCGCAAGATTGAAGAACCAGACAGACAGACAGACAGACAGACAGACAGACAGACAGACAGACAGACAGACAGACAGACAGACAGACAGACAGACAGACAGACAGACAGACAGACAGACAGACA
>JAAUXT010010853.1_pt1 | contig 12510 bp, 12 predicted proteins | sample 7278171 | NCBI WGS metagenome assembly JAAUXT01 (sample SAMN14350112, study PRJNA611818) | marine sediment metagenome | isolation source: surface marine sediment (1.8m) | place: French Polynesia: Moorea | collected 2018-08
CACCTTGCTGCGATCAGGCTTTGTGCTTGTCCGCCAAAGCATTGTTCTCTGTAGTCAAGAGCAGTTCGAGCCCTGAACATGACGGCAACGACTTTTAGTATTCCCCTCGTATGAAGATTACAGTGTAGAGGACTCGGATGATGACCTGGACTCTGTGCAGAGATGTCTCGAGCTTTCGCAAAGTCCTCCTCAGTCAGGTGCAGATATGTCTGTCTTGCATTCGTTGTTGCAAGAACAGACATTGATCAAACAGGAACAGGATCGAGATGAGTACTTTGAGGCATTGTTGAGAGGGCCCAGCTATTACAATCGTTCGAGATCACACCCATCCTTCCGGGGGTCAACAAACCGACGGCAGCAACGTACGCAGGGCCACCCACAAGAAAAAGGTTTGATTTCTGACATTGAAGAGAAGAGAGTTTGCTTTGCACGTTGAACTCGATCCCCGTCCGGTTTGGGCGTTCAGCAAGAATAAACAAAAAGGAAACATCAAACAAAAAATGGGGCGGGAGAAACCCTTTGGCGCTGTGTATCATTGAATGCACAAAAAAAGATAATTGCCACGACCAAACTGGACGACCGCAGAGAAACGTTCAAATCTGACGTCGCCCCTCCCGGCAGCGCTATTGACGGTGTTGGCGGACGTCTATCTGCTGCAGGAGACCTGAGCCTCGACTGTTCGCCCCGTAAGGAGGCGCGGCTTGACGATCTGAGGCTCAAAATCGGTAGGCGTGCGGTGGCTGGGCGCACTCGAATTGGTGAACACGGTTCGTGTTTGTGTTCAGCACTCGTACTTGCTTGCCTTCTCGCTGAGTCTGTCGGCCTCGGGGCTGTTCAATTTCGCTCACTGGCCACCGTTTTCTTCGGTGGGTCTTTCGGTGTTCGTATAAATTTGGTGGGTAACACAAGACATTTCAGACTCAGTGGGAATGTGCGAAAACCACAATGTTACGAGGGGAATACTAAAAGTCTTTTCCATCATGTTCAGCACCTTGCTGCGATCAGGCTTTGTGCTTGTCCGCCAAAGCATTGTTCTCTGTAGTCAAAGAGTGGTTCCAGCCCTGAGCATGACGGTAAAGACTTTTAGTATTCCCCTCGTACCAGAAAAGGTAAGTTTCATGTGCACCGGCGGACAAGCGTCTCTGTTGTAAAGGTGTGGCGCATCCAGACTTCTGAGTTTTATCAGGGTAAACCAGGGTACCGTAAACCGTGTTGCAACAGCGCTTGCCGCAACGGCATGGCTACCGCGCGTCTGTGGTCTTGTTTCGTTTCCTTTGCATGTCATTCTGTTCATGGTGAAGCGGTGTGGTGAATTCAACAACCTGCACAGTTTGTCTCGGACATTGTGTCGTTCTGAAATGAACAACTGTTGTCACTCAGACGGCACATCTGTTCGTGACGAGCAAAATTGTGTGGTGTTTTCCTATTTGGGCATCTTTACCCACGAAAACGCGCCACCTCTCGCTGACCTGGAGATCGTTTCGTTTTGACAGATGGCGAAACGCCTGCCAAGCAGAGTGACCGAAGGATCGTCGTGAGTCGGGTAAGTGTCTTCAACATTTGTCAACATTTGGATGATGCCAAGGCGAAGAGAGAAAGCCCCTCCTCCGGGACTGCCCCCTCCGCCCTTCACAGTTAGATCTGTCCCAAAGACCTTGATGACCGCCCGCCTCGCCAAAAATGGATGACTTCCTCACCCCGTCCTTCCTGAAAGTATTCAGGAACAAGTAGAAAATGTTCGGTGTTTACACTTTGGTTGAAGGGGGGGGGGGGGGCAGAAAGAAATTTTGAGGACTTTGATTCGAATCTGCGTTGCCAGAAAGGAATTGTCAACCAAAGCACACCTTTTCATTTCCTGCCTGCCATGAAATTTCAAACATTACGAGCTGTCTCATTGACCCAGAGTAAACATGACAGCAAGGCTTGTTCCAACGGGATCGCTTGACTGACACAAAATAAATCTAGGCGATGCTTCTTGCCCCCAAAACGAAACTATGACGCGCAGTATTTCTTGCTCACAGTGGAATTTTGGAGGTGAGAAAAAAGAAAATAATGTGGCTCTGGTTGTGCAACTGTCAGACAGGTGACAGCTTTGAAGTTGTGGTTTGAGAAAGATGAACAGATCTCCAGCAAGTTCATCCGAGATGTGTGGGCAGGTTTGTTTGGTTCTTTGGTGTTTGATCGAGACTTGAACAAAATCGCTTGGGAGGCATGGAGATTGACTTCTTGGTTTGGTTGCGTTGAAGAGTTAACTGGGTTTGTTTTGCTCAACACTGTTGCTACAGACAAGAGATGTGGTTTCTTGGCATCCGATGGAAGTGAGTGACCTGAAAGTTGTCCTGGAAAAGCAGGAAGAAATGGTAAAAACAAAAGGACTGGTTTGTGTAATCTTACTTCTTACAAAATCATAAAGTCAAAATGTGTGAATGTTTGACCACGTGCGATCGAGAAACGAACGCGTGTTGTCCATCCCGCGACTCTTCCCTCACTGACCCCACCCGACCCTTCTCTCGGAATGATGCACTGCTGACTTTCTGTTCTTGTCACGAACCAAGTGACCAAATGCCACCGGTGTTGTCAGATTACACGAACATGTCCTGCGTTGTTGATTTGGTTGTTTGTGCTTCTCCCTGACGATTTCATGTTTGCTCGACTGACTGCAGATTGTGCGACTTGCTGATGTGAGTTCCCTGCCTCTGAGCAAAGTATTGCTGTCTCAAATGGATGTACGTTGAAAAGAGACGAGGAATCTTGACAAACGTGTGGTCTCCAAGTCCTGCAGCGTACAAGTGCGCTGTCCTTCCATTGTGTTCTCCGAGTAACGGGTGTCTTCTGTGTTGTACAGGACAGCGAAGACGTTGAGGCCGATGCAGTGAGGCCTGTTCGCCCCGGAGTCGGGGGGCGGGTCCACGCTCTCCAGCACATCGCGTCTTATGACAGTTCGGGGCCAGACGACGACGAAGACGACAAAGGACACGCGGCTTTCGTCAACTCGTTGCGAAGCGTTGTCGTCACAGTGAAAACAAGGAGAGAAGAGTCGGCTGCGCCTTCTCCGGCGCTGAACCCGAAGGAAATACGATTGAGGGCGGAGAGGGACAGAAGGGCGAAACTCGAAGCCTTGAAGAAGAAGAAGAAAGAGGTGCAAGCAAAGGATGAGGCAAAAGAGAAAAAAGAGAAGAGAATTGATGACCTGCGTAGACAGCTGGAAATAAAAAAGATCAAGAAGCAACTGTACGACACAGACGATGCCATTGAGAAGAAGGACTCACAGATCAACAAGATAAAGAAGGTTCGGGCAGCGGGTGAGGGGATGACGAGCACGGACAAGGAGATGCTGCAGGCGCGCGCGCAGGCGCGACCCGACCCGGCGGCGCTCGAGAAGGACGCGCAGATCCTGCGGCTCCGAGGCCAGACCAAGGGCCACCGCAGCCCCAAAAGTGAAGACGAAATCCTGCGTCTGAGGAGCGTGAGCAAAGACGAGGAACTTTTACGCTTGCGAAGGAAAGCGCACAAAGACATCTCGAACGGAGACTCGGCCAAAAGAGGCAAAGCGCGCACGCGCAGCGCGTCTGATTCTGAAGCGGAATCAAGGGCGACAGCAGCAGATGAGAGCAAAATCATAGCCATTCGTAGCAAAAATGCTGGAAGTGGTGATGACAGTTTCACGGAAATACAAAACATAAAAAGCAAACTGAGTGCCACAGACTCGAAGCTGAAAAAGTTGCAGAGCAAGAGAATGGATACCAGTGATGGTGTCTCGGATATTGGCAGCAATGACAAGGCCATCTTACGAATCAGGAAAAACCACTCGAGCTCGAGCCTCGACCGGTTGGCGGCCAATGCTGCTGATTCCAAGGTGCTCAAGCTGCGGGAGAAGAGTCGCCACAAAGGTAATACTGACAGCGGCGCTGGGGAAGGCACTATGGCTTCTAACGACACCGAAGTGCTCGCCCTCAGGAGAAACTTTTCTGCCTCCGAGTTGTCAGACAGGAGCAGCGGTTTGTCCTTCTTTGATGTGTTTAACCCAGATATTTCGTCCGTCGATGGCTGTCTGGCAGATGAAGGTAAAGTAGTCTTGTCCTTGCTTCTGGCTTTTTGCTGACGGTGAAACTAACGCTTCGCTCAACTTGACTGGTGAACTGTGACAGGACACTTCAGGCTCAGGTTTCAGGACCGTTTGACACGACCGTTTGACACGAACGGATTTGCTTGAGTGTTGTTACCGTGGCGTCCGGATTCTGCGGGCATCGTTGTAGACGACTTCGCAGATGGAGGTGGTGGTCTGCCTCAAACGGGGCTCAAACCCGTCTGTGCAATCACGGTCTTGACAAGGTACATCAGGCTAAATTCAACCACAGTGAGCAGTGCACGCAAAAATTTGGACGTGGCTCGTCTGTTGGGATGTGCCCTCAACTGGCCTCGAGCCACACCAGAAAAGGAAAGGCCGCCAGTCCCCACACTCATACGTTGAAGGGACGGTTTTGTTTGTTCCAAAAGTTTGGTGCCCTGCAAACCCACCCTCCCTTCGCAACCCGAAACTCATCACTGTTGGAGCGGGTGCTTCTGTTGGAAGGAAAGTAACAGGAGACCCCGACGCCTTTGACCACAGAAATTTGCTGACAGACGGGCCGAAAGTCGATTTCCAATGTTGGCCAAGAGAATTGCTCGCAAACAGATCTACTCAGCATGTCCATGCCACACGTGATAACACTGGCAAGTGTTCTTGTTGTTGACTAACGAGTGTTCTTGAGAAAAGCTTGCGAGACCTGCATGCCAACAGTTGATGGTGAAATTGGTGATGTAGATAGATTGTTGGTGAGCAGTGTGCCTCGCGTCCCTTCATCTAATCGTTGATGAAGTGGGTCATGTTTGTGGACTACAATCGATTGCACGGCATGTGTCCTCGCTGGAAAATACGAGTTACCAGTAGATATCATCATAGACAGCTGTATCGTTGCATTTTGACTCGAACTATGAGCAGTTTTGTGGACTGTCGGGGCACGATGCTGAAGATGTCGAAATGCTGACGACCCAGAAAGGCGTGAAAGCAAAAGTGTGGTGATTAGTGATGCAAACCACGTCACAGAACTAGAGCATTTTGTGTGGCCAGTGATGAGAATTAACAGAGCGTGACGCTCAACATCAGTTCGCAGAAATGGACGCCAAAAGGAAAAAGACGAAAAAAATTGTGAAAATTGTTTGGGATACACCAAAAAGTGAAGAAGCAAAGAGTAAAGAAGGTGAGGAAAAGATGAGAATGTGTGGTTGTTCAGGGGAGGGACAAGTTTCTGTGACTTAGGCTTGAAGCATATGGCCAGTTTTGGCTGTACACGAGTATTGACTCGGTGACGTGACAACAGACAACACACCACGTGCAGCTGACTTGCAACAAGTGCACTCCTACGTCCAGAAATTGCGAAAGGACACAAGGTTTGTGAGAGCAAGAACAGAACGAGACGACGCAACCAAAGCGCATCCGCCTCGGGTGAACTTGGCTCAGCCAACCAGATCGTGCGTCGTTTTGCTTTGCCTTTCTGGGTTGCTCCGTTGACTTGCGTTGCCTTGTTTTTCGCTCACCCATACACTTGGTGCTGGTAAGACAGTTTGTCATACGAGAGGAGGTAAGAGTTTCTGTTCAAATTTGTCTCACAGCGAAATTTCTTTGACAATTTCTGAGGCATTAGATTACATCACTCGAAGTCATTTTCTTCCTGGTTCAACAAAGTAAAAAAGGTGCGCCTTCATTTGTGGATCGGCGCGAGTCGTGTTCGTTTTGGAAATGGTCAGGGAAACAACGCTTGAACATTGGAATGCTTTCTCTGTTGCAGGGTCCGATTACGAGAGCGATGACAACACGGCTGCCAAGCGCAAGCAGCGCATCGACCTCAGCGCCAAGCAGAAAACGAAGCCCGCCGCCACCTCGGTACGCACGCTCACTGACTCTGTGGGACAAATTTCGTGCAGATGCGCCCCAAGAAAGTCAGTATCTGTATCCCTGTTGTCACACTCCCGCGCCTGCATCAGACGGTCGTCGTTCACGCATTGCCGTTTTTCTCTGACAGCGGTATGAACAAATGTTGGGGGCTGAGAGCGAGAAGAAAAAGGAGGAGCAGCGCAAGGCACTGCGTGCCAACATCAACAAGGTTGCGAATCTGTACCGCGACGAGAAGAAAGCGGAGGTCCAGGACCACAATGGTGAGTGCGCCGTGCAGCGGTTGAAACTTTGTCCGTCAAATCTGAACGAATGAGCTGTGCTGAATTATATGTACGCGTTTGCGAGCTGATTGCCGCCTCAAAATTCGGGAAGACGGGTGAGGGGAGGGGGCTTGTAGTGATTGACACATTTCTGCATTGGAGTGGCGTTTCAAGCGAGCTCTGTCAGCCAAGTTGAATGAATCTCATGTTCGGTGTTTACTTCCACAGATCCTTCGCTGACCTACCAGGAGCGATTGGACGCCCTGCGCGGCAAATGTGGCCACTTGTACCGGAAATCAGGCTCCTTAGGACTTCAGGATATCAACTGGAGATCAGGCAACTGGAAGGCGAAGTTCGCAGAGCTCTACGGCGACCTGAAGACGCCATACATAGACACGCACTGCCACATAGACTTCCTATTCCAGCGGTAAGAGAACTCCTGTTCACGAAGCGCAAGCTTGTGTTGTTGCAGGAGCTCAGCTGTCTTCTCCACAGTGCAGCCCAGGCCAGTGCGCTTGTCCTGAACTCGTGAAGTACTCTGATATTGTGACACCAAGGGCTCACAAAAATACGACTTTAGTTTTGACACACAGTCGCGCCAAACTGAAGGACACTGCTTTTGGAGACGCAGCTGTCATCACAGCGTTCCCAGGACATTGTGCTTCTCTTGAAAGTTCGTTGAAGTGTCCAGTCAGTTTGGAGAGAATTCTTGTCAATCGTATGCAGCCCGTGCGGAACCGGCAACAAAACGTCGTTCAGAGCTCAGTTTGTTTGCACGTGCAGGACCTGGTACCGCGGCTCCTTCGAGGATTACCTGGAGGAGAACAGCGAGACTGTGCCGTCTAATTTCGCTGGCTGCGTCGCCGTCTTCTGCGAGCCGAGCACCTACTTCACAGAGAGTAAGAGCTTGATGCAGGTTTTGTGCTCAGACCGTTGAGTTTTGTATTGTTCAGAGATTTGTTCTTTCTTGATGTGGTTATGATTGTGAAATGTTGGTTGTTTGTGTGCAGCGGAGCGTAAGTATCATCTCTGCTCGTCTGTTCTTGTTTTGTTCCTGGTGCTCGTGCTTTCTGCTACTGAACTCGACTTCGTTGAAAATAGACTCACACCAAGAAGCGACAGATGGTTGAATGGACGAACAAATGAGGCATCATATCAGCATGCGTGTGGAGACTGAGTGATGACTGAGTGATGTTTGAAATTGGCAAGAACACGGTGTTTGGCACGACAAATGACGCAAGAAAGAGCGTCCTTTTTGCAGCTTGTTTCACAAGGGCGACGTCCTGCATTCGCTTCAACTCAGCGCCGTCCGTCTTTCTTTCTGTTCAGAGAAGCAGTTCCTGTCTCTGATGGACGAACCCAAGGTGTACGGCGCTGTCGGCGTGCACCCGAAGAGCGCGAGTCAGTGGGACGACCGCGTCGAGAAGCGCATGCGCACCATGCTGCAGCACGACAAGATCGTCGCGCTCGGCGAGATCGGACTCGACTACTCCGGCACGTGAGTACAACACAAACCTGCTCCGTGACTTCGGCAACTGAAGCAGGATATGTCCCAGTGGCAGTTTCTGTCTTTGGCGAAACGATCCAGAAACGCGTTGAAGGGAACTGAGTTGAGCGCTGGCGAACGACTGGACCAAGGTTCGGTGTTGGCGTCAGTTTGTGTTGAAGCCTGAGTCAGCAGTGCTTTCCTCGGCAGGTTTTACCGGGAGAAGGCGATCCAGAAGCGCGTCTTCCGCCGGCAGCTGGAGATCGCCGTGGAGCTCGACCTGCCCATCGTGATCCACTGCAGGGATGCGGAGGAGGACTGCATCGACGTGCTCGAATCAGTACGTAATTCGTAGGCGTGCGACGTGCGACGGCCTCTTGTCGGGGCCGTACGACCGTCTTCAGTGACTGGCTATACCATTTTGCAGTGGGGACCGGTGTCAGTAATTTCAAATCGTACTCAAAATGTAGGGAATTTTCAATGGTGAAGTGTAAAGCGATCTTTGCATTTTACGTCATCGTGAAACGGAACTGTGTACACGCAGACGATTGACCGCAACCACACGATTCATCGGCACTGCTGGACGGGGTCGTGGGAGGAGTGCGAGATCTGGATGGACAAGTTCCCCAACTCGTTCGTCGGTCTCACGCCGCTCGTCACCCAGTCGTGAGTTTGATTTTGTACTTGTAGCAGTAAACACGCCTCAGTGCGTGTGCATTTCCGGTGCTCTCGTGGAAATGCTTCTGACTATTGTGTTGTGTTGTTGGAGTGCTGAGCGAAGCGTTGTGCTTTGGCAGGACGGGTCGCGCGGATACGGTCCGCGAGGTGGCGGCGCGACTCCCGCTCGACAAGCTGCTGCTCGAGACGGACGCTCCGTACTTCGTCCCAGGCACCGTGAGTCTGTCAACTTGTTCTGTCGCCAAATTCCGAGACAGAAAAACCAACGTGTAGACAGCAATGCGCTCAGTGTCGGCCATTCCTGATTTCTCTTCACCGACCAGCGGTTTCCGGTTGCAGATTCCGAATGGCGCCATGAAGTTCTCGCACCCAGCGCTCTCCATCACGGTGGCGGCCGAGGTTGCGGCGCTGCAGGACGTGGACGTCGAGAAGGTCCTCAAACAGGTGCGCAAGAACACGGCTCAGATGTACGGCATCAACCCGTCGCTCAGCTGAGGGCAGCACCGACAAGAAATGTAGGCGTTTTAATTCGTTCAATACATGCGACTGAACCGAGAATTCCCCATGTCATCTCGCTTGCGAATCACAAAATTTGAGGATTTTATTATGTGTACTCCTCACATGGTTGAGGGTCTGTACAGCTGCTGTTTTATTTTGAATGAAGAACGGGATGGATTTTCGTCAAAACTTGCGGCTCTTCCAAAAAGAACCGCTTGGTGTGGGATATCGTGCACACCGTGCAGCGGTGGCAGTGCCAAGAATATGTGTCAACGGAAGTGTCGGTGACTTCTGGAGTCCACAGTATCTCACAGTCGGGAGGGACAAGGGCGGATCAAGGAGAGAGCGAAGGGGTACCGTTTGGCCAAATTTTGCACTTCCCCTGCAGGTCCTTTTTTGCACACAATTTTTCAAAGAATTCGCCCCTCTGAGGGATGGCCTGCCTCTTGACAAAGTCCTGGATTCGCCCTGCTGGGAGGATGGCTACTTCTGATTGAGATGCTTTTGTGTGCTGGGATGAGATGGTAACCCGCACATTGAAGTTGTTCCACAATGTTCCGTCCGAAATGTTTTGGAAGGGAAAATGTGTCACAACAATGAAAAATTGATTGCGAAAGTCAAATTGTAACAAAAACGAAAGACAGAAAATCTTGTTGGGTGTACGTGTACAGCAGTGCGAGAAACGTTTCCACTTTTGTACAAAAGGGATGTACATTTGCAACAAAATTAGTGGACACAATAATTTATGTGTGATGTGCGTGTGTTAATAAAACTGGCCGCTTCCCTTTGAGCCACCTGTTGTTAATTTTCACCGTTGCTTGTACGTCTGCAAGTTTTGGAGTTTGACACCCGTCGGGTGTGGCAGACATCCCCCTCCCCCGCTTATCAGCTCCACACTGAGTCCAATGCCGTGTAAAATTGGCACTGGACCTACCCCAGTTAGATTCCCGCCCCCAAAAGTGGGACTTGAAACATTTTGTTGCCAGAATGAGGGAATCTGATCCCATTGGAGTAAAGCAATGACCCCTTCCCATGTTGGACGAAAAAAAAAAAGTTTCAACCGCGAAAGCTTGCATGCGAGCACAGTAGAATGGAAGCGGCCCGTGTTTCTCGTCCCGCATTCTTGTGGTGGCAAAATGGAGGCACTTGGGAGCGAATCCGTCGTCGTTGTCCTTTGGGAATTTTTGGTGTCTGTGTAATTCTCAATTTGCAATGAATTTACCCTCCCAATGCGCACGTTACGTTTGTTGTCATTTTATCTGCGATGTGGTGATTCGAGTCGAGTTCGTTCAGAGAATGATCTCTCAGTTGGAGAGAACTCGAGGTGAGGTGACTTTGTGAAGCACCATGTCTGCAGTCAAGATCGCTTGGTATGTCCACTTCCTGTCTCGGAACATCTTCCCCCCTTTTCGATTGTTGTGCTTACTATCTCTGCCTCTTTGCTTCGTGTATCTCAATGTGTCTGGTACTCAAGAATTTTGTTGGGAGTTCACTGTTTGTGCTGTTTCGTTTTGGGGGTCCGACCCGAGCACTTGTCGAAGATAAATTTGTCTCGTCTCTTTAAAAACCAACAAAGAACAAACACAAACAAAAGTTGCTCCGAACATTTTTGATTCACGATTTGACGAAATATACCACAATTCATCACACACACACACACACACACACACACACACACACACACACACACACACCGCCTCAGACCCGAACTGTTCAACCAGAGGCAGTGTGTCCAGTGCTGTCTGTCTTTCTTTTTTGGGGGGCTGGAGAGTAAAGCCGATGTCCCGACATTGCTGTTGCGAAAAATCGTAAGCAGTCGAAACGCAAAGGTACACAGGCGAGCGTTGATTCGTGAACTTTCCTCAATTCCTGTAATTTCTCAAACTCTGTGCTGACATTTCCGTGCTGCATGTCGCGGTCGTGTGTGTCCAGCAAGAAGGGCAATGGTGTCTTGTTTCTGGAAAGCGACGCGTCCGGTTTCATTTTATTTTATTTTCCTTCAAAGTGATTGATTGTTGATCTCAACCGATCCTGATTTGCACCTTTTGTTGTTTTTTCGTCGGATCACCCAGCGCGACTCAGTATCGTGGTCGTGTCGTGTTTTTATTTGTTAAAAGTTAATTTCTGCAGAACTACTACTTTGTTTCAACTTGAACATAACGTGTACACAATTAAAGTTGAAATAAATGAGTGAAAAGTGTGGAGACGGATTTTTCTGAGTGGTTTTGGCTCACGTCAACTTGAAAAAGTTGTTGTGTCTGGATCCTCATGTGGGGACTTGTGTGTGTGGCGGATGTAGATCTACCGTAGGAGACTTGCCCTGCGTGCAGGGCAGGCAGGATACTGGACTTCCGACGGCCTGGTATTTTGCCCTTTGATAGGACTTGTGTTCGTTTTGTTCAAAGCTGTCCCAACCCCCGACCTGAGATCATCCACAGCTGGCATCTGCTTTTCTGGGTCATCGAAGCCCCGTGTGCCAATCTCATCCGTGTAACCTTCCAGAGTACAATTTGCGGCTTGGCTGCGGCAGGCAGGATTCCCCAGTTTGCTAGAGGTAAATTCTGAAGGCTCATCTGTGTGGTCCTGGTGACGTTGGCAGTGTTGTGGGTGAACGCACAGGTTGCGTGCGTGACTCTATCTCGTTTGGAGCCTCTTGTCCTTCTCTGTCCATTATATCTCCTTCACAAACGCGCAAATACGCTGGAGTGTTGTCATTTCCAACGTGTCCGGATCTTGTTACTGCAGAGCCGACTGAACCCAAAATTAGCTCTTGCGACAGTTGCCTGTTCGTCTTCCAACAGCGTCCTGAATGTTACCTTTTGCTTGGTTTGGTGAAACCAGTCTTTCCTTCACCTCAGACTGCGATTTTGGTGGTTTGTCCACGGAGAGGAAATTCAGGGGACGAGAGCAGACTTGCGAGCGATGGGATGTTCCGTTTGGTGATGGTCTGACATGATTGGACAAAGCAACCAACAAGAAATGAAAGAAAGAGGCCTCTCGCTTTTGCTGCGAGGCTCAGGTTCTGCTACTTGGAAACGAGCGAGCTTAATTTCCGTCCTTTCGGGGTCGACCCGCCAGCTTCAGATTCACCTCTGCGACTCTCATTCGAAAGGTTTGAGGAGCAAAGTAATTCGACAAGGGCGAGGTCAATTTTGGCTCCAAGGGGCATGTGCACTTGACTAAACCTTGACGCCAGATGTCCTGGGATTGACATCCTGGGTTGGAGCTGGTTACTTCCTTTTGCAACAAGAGAAAAGTCGCTATGTGCTTCTGAAAGCATTTGATGTGAAGTTAATTTGGAAATACCGGTAAAAAATATAAAAATGCTCGCTCACACTGCAAAGCAGAAAACAAACATCTTGACAATTCCAAGAAGAAAAATAGTGCCTTTGTTGAAAGACAAGATTTTTGGGTGTCAAGATACATCCAGATGCAACCACACAACACAGCAACCCTTCATAACCTGTAATTGCCCTGCATGTGATCAAAAACACAAGACAGTTGTTTGGTTCCTGCTGAAATGAGAAGCAGTGCTCAAGGCAACTGCAGTGCGAAGTCCCTTGCTGGTAATATTGTCGATTCTTCCTGGTCCTCCTTGTCTTCTATGTAGTGGGGGTCTGGGGCCGGGGGCTCTGGGCATGGGAGGGAGGGGG
>JAAUXT010015524.1_pt1 | contig 12510 bp, 15 predicted proteins | sample 7278171 | NCBI WGS metagenome assembly JAAUXT01 (sample SAMN14350112, study PRJNA611818) | marine sediment metagenome | isolation source: surface marine sediment (1.8m) | place: French Polynesia: Moorea | collected 2018-08
TGGGGGCCGCTCGTGTGTATTGCTATGGAAACCACACCCAGCCTCTCTCTCTCTCGTTGTCATAGCAACCAATTAATTTGCTGGATCTCGTGAGAAGCACCCATATATATAACAATCGATTGATACACATGTCAGCCAAACTGTCATGTCAGGCACCCACCAGCTGCAGTCAAGATCTACGCTTCTGCGTTGAGGTGGCCACAAGTGAAACTGCATTTTTAGCTGAAACTCCAGTTTCTCTGCAGTGTCATGACACGGTCCACAAAATATGGTGATCAGCCATGTTCGAAACCAAGTCTTCCTCGTGCAGAAAAATATTTTCTTCACCAAAAATGAGACTTCTGTATAAATGCTCCTTCAGGCGGCCAAAGTAGCAGCGACTTTGAACAAGAAAAATCAGAAGAAATGTGAAAATAGAATTCCAACCTTTGGGACGCACACCCTCGAAATGCGGAATTTTCCGTTCAACACGCAAACACAACTATTGAAAATCTTTTGCAGGCTGCGGATGTTTGAACTACCGCGGTGTGAACTACGCTGACAGCTGCACCTACAGCTTACACGAGATGTTTGGGGTCTGCGACAACTGCAAGTTCAACACGGCGGGCCTCAAGTGCGACGGCTGCGCCGTGAACCACTACGTGAACCCGAGCGTCTCGAACGCGAACCTCACCGTTCCAGACGGAACCACGTGTGAAGGTCAGTGAGCGTCCTGAGGCCGTGTTCGATTTCCGAACCAGAAAGAATCAGAAAAATTCTCGCCACCTTTGGCTGGCAACCTGCCAGAACCAATCAAGAGACAGGATTTTCTGGTTTTGGTTCCTTCTGGTTCGAAAATCGAACAAAGCCTGAGTTGCCAAGGTGTAAACTGGTTTGGTAAAAACGTGGTTTGCTTTCCTCAACACTCAGTGTTGGTCCCATTGAATGATTTGGAAAACCAACACAAAAGACTCAATGATGTCCTGAAAAAATAGTCAGAATTTGACTGTTTAAGTGTCACAGGTGTTGTTGGAGGTTACGTGTTGTGTCCGCGTCGTAGAACGGCGTGTGCCCCAATTCACGTTGTTCGCCGTTGTGCTGTCGTTCTTGTTGGCCTAAAATACCTTGAAGTCGTGCAGCTTGCCTTGCACCCCACCCTGAAGCATGAGTGCACATCAAAACGCAAACGGTGAGACACTGGAGGAAGACGAAGAGAAAAGCCTTGTTTCACTGACATTTTTTGGCTGAGGTCAGGTGGAGCCATCTTGCATGATAGACCAGAACAGAAACCGAACCACAATAGGTCGTAAATGTTCAGTGACAGATGCGTTTGTTCCTTTTGCAAAGTTTGATGTGGTGACATTGCTTTCAGGTGACGCTGGCTCTGGCCTGGTCTGTGAGTACAAAACATCTTTGGTTTTGAGAACTTCTCGTGCGGCGAAGTCTTTTCATGACCAAAGAAACGTATTCTTAAGGATGAGTCTTCTCCCAGACAATAACTTTTGCTATCCACAGGAATTAAATTTTCGTTCAAAAAATTTCGAGATCTCATTTCTTTTTTTCAGCGTATGACTGCAACACCTACTGCATCCGTGAGATTTCATCTGATGTTTTGTGCACATTTTGATTTGATCTAACGTGTCAATTCAATTCCAAAAACATCAAAGCAAGACAACGAAAAAAGGATTGTTCCTTCTTCCAGCCTGCAACTGCAGTGTGGAGGGAACGACACGTCGGGCTGGGGCTCCGAATCTCGACTGCAATCGAGCAACCGGCCTGTGCGACTGCAAACAGAACGTACAGGGCCGGGAGTGCAATGAGTGCAAGGACGGATTCTGGCAGCTACTCGCCGGCAATGAGGCTGGGTGCCGAGGTCAGTGACTGTCACGTGGCCCAGTCATGTGGTAGCACCAGAGGGCGCCAAAACTGCACGTTCATTCATTTTGAAACAAAAAAGGCTTTGCATCAAAGAACCCTTTGGAGTGTTCTGTGGTCCAAGACCCAAGAAAGCGGGCTCGAGCGGGACATGAACCAGGGGCTGATGTGAATGCCAAAGCTACCAAAGCCCTGCAAAGTACAGCGCAAAAACAGCTGGATGTTCTGAAGACAGCTGAGGATTTTGTTCCAAAGTAGAAGCTACTCAAAGCCAAGAGCGTGGCCTCAGTCTGCTGTTGTTAGACAAGGAAACCAGGAGCTTGTGTTCTTTCTTCTTGTTTTTGATCACTGAGAGCAGTGTGCCAAACCGCGGAACAAGAGTTCAGTTTCCAGGAAGCGATCAAGAATTCACTCCTGCGTTTCTAAATTTTGCGAGGCTTTGTACTCAGCTGCTGCGTACGAAATGTCTCCCTGAAAAAGAACGTATTTTACACTTGTCGTGTTGATTTCTCTCCTCGCGCAGACTGTTCGTGCTTCGCTATCGGAACAGTGAACAACACGAACCTCTGCGACAAGGAAACCGGCGCCTGTATCTGCAAAGCGAACACCGACGGGGAGACCTGCAACCGATGCAAAGTGAGTGTCGAGGCTTTCGCGCAAGACCAACAGCTCACGGCAATGCGGAGGGAACTCGAATTGAACTGACCTTCACAATGTTTGATTGATGTACAGGGTGGATCCAAGGGACCTCCAAGGGCCCGACCCAAAAAACCCCGAAATTGTGTTTGCGCCGTCCTTTTTTCTGGGATTGTTCCATCTTCCTGTGTCCGCCCCAGTCCTTCGTGTCTGCCTTTGATAACATACCACCGATGCGTGGTGGCTCTTGGTGTTGAAAACAGTTTTTGACCAGAGAACTCGGACTCCTCCACCCTTGTCTCTTGTTGCAGAGTCAGTTCTTCAGTTTGTCGGACCAGAACCCGGACGGGTGCACGCCGTGCGGCTGCGACCCAGGGGGCGCCACCAGCCTCGTGTGTGACGTCACTTCCGGCGTCTGCTCGTGCCGCGCCAACATCGCCGGAAGACAGTGCAACGCCGGGTCGTCGGGATTCTACGTGCCGCCTCTAGCCGTGTACACCTACGACGCGGAGTTCACTTTCAACGCCACGGTGAGGCAATCGAACAGACGAACAAAAGTCGTTCTGGCACGCTGCAGTCACAAAGCCTTTCGTCTGTGGTAGAAGTGAGTTCACCCACTGAAAAACGGTTCCTGTTCAACGCAACTCGTGGGACCTTCATGATGGTCTCTTCTGGGGCTTGTGCGGCACAAGAGGTCCGGGTTGTGTACACTTTTGGATTTCAGCGGAGACCCTGGCGTTGAGTTTGATCGTTGAGTCTGGAACTTTGATTTTTGATTCCACGCCGAGGAATTTTTTTTCCGCTTTCTCTGTCGTGAAAGAAAACGGATAGTACCCCTGCATTTGGTTTTCGCAGAATCAGTTCACACTGATCAGACAGCCCGGTCATGGCGAGCCGGACGGAACGGTGACGGGGTTGGGACTGATCGCCGTGCCGGAAACCACGCCCATCGTCTTTGGGATCAGCGAGAACATCGTGGTGCGGCGCTCCGTGCAGTATGACGCCTTCCTCCGCTACCAGGTCTGTCTGTCTGTCTGTCTGTCTGTCTGTCTGTCTGTCTGTTCAAGCCACTGATCAAACAAACCAGGGGAGAATGACACCGCATCACTGTCCATTCGGAGGAAAATACAAGGCTGAATTGAATCTGTACTTGTGGGTTTTGCACGCTGTTGATATTTATCCTGTTTTGCAACGACTCTTGTTCGAACAATCAAAGAACCCGGAAACATCCCATCTGGGCACGAACACCAGTGCTTTGAACACTGTCTCAATAGCCGTGCCATGTCAATGGCCTTCAGAGCATTCATGAGTTGCTCTTGACCTTCTGCAGGAACGTGAGCCTGGTGGTTCCAATGCAACCACACTTGTCTGTGTCCCCTGTCTCAGTACGGATCGTGGTGTCGCAAGCTAAAACCCACTATTCTCACGTGTCTTGTCTTCAGACGGACGCTGCGTGGCAGAACGTCGAGGTGCGCGTCGAGCCGGTGGACGCGGCCAGCGTTGCCGGGCAACAGTTCACGTGCAGCAACGGAAACACCGTCAACGTCGCATCGCCGGTTGAGGGGCTGATTTCACTGCCGCAAAGCACGACCAATGGTCAGTTCAACTAAGTGTGCGGTTTTCTGGGGAAACTTGGTTTTTGAAGGTGGTTTCATTGAGGTGGGGAAACACACACACACACACACACACACACACACACACACACACAGATAGAGATAGAGAGAGATACAGCGAGACACAGAGAGAGATATCACTGTTTTCGTCTGTAATTTGTTGTGTAAAGAGCATCTGTTCGCTGAGAGGTGACGAGTTTTCCCAGTACTTGTTTCTAACAATCGCTTCGTGGGATATTTCAGGTTTTGAAGCGGCGGGAAGCTTCTGTTTGCAGGCGGGGACCCCGTACAAGATCACCGTCACCACTGCCGCGTCCACTCCGACCGGACGCAACCTGAACATCGACTCAGTACGTGCAACCTTTGACTATTATTCAAGAATCAGCAAACTTTTCAGTGAAACTCTGACTGACGCAGAAAACAAGACGGAACAAGTTTCCCTTCAGGGCTCAGTGGAGATTGGCTTTGTGTTCCCTGGGCGCGGCCTCAATAGCGAGTTTAAGCAACTGTTACTTTTCATTTCGTGCGGTGCCCCAATTGCTAAATCGATGACACAGATGACCAAATTTGCACATGAGAGCCAATAGCAGGTGACCAAAGTGATGTCTGTGTCACCGATCTGGCAATTGAGGCACGTCAGAAAAGGACCGGACGTCTGTGCTCAAAGTCCACATTTTCCCTTTGGTCTATCCGTGTGCAGATTGTGCTGTTGCCCCCACTGAGTGAGACGGATTTCTACAACAACGCCGACGCCGCCACGAGGCAGGCGCTGCAGCAGTGCTGGGAGGCGACCCGCGGCGCCAACAACGCCGACAAGACGAACACGTCCTGCCCCGCCCTCGAGTTCTCGCTCATGGCCGACTTCTATCAGAGGGCCATTGGTACGTGTGTGAACAAAACTTTCGGGTGGAATGATATGAGAAGGCACGGGTTTATGTTGACACTGGTAACCAGCCAGTTTTTCAAGTTGCACCAAAAATCAACTGACTCCAGCCACTCAGAGCCTTGATGGGTTGGAAGGGTGCCTGGCTGTTTCAGGCACAACCTGAAATGGTCAGACACCAAGACCTGGCCATTTTGGGTTGACCCTGAACTGGCCGGACCCCATGTCTTCTGGTTCAGGCTGTCTGACCATGTCATGACACCGGAACGTCATCTTTGTTGACTTCTTTTTGTTTTCTCTTTCTTCAGACCAAAAGTCCAGGAATTACTCCTCCTTGATCAACTCCACAAACGTCTGTTCTATGTTGGACAAACTTGTGTTTCTTCATTCTGATTGTTTGTACTTGCTCACTGCAACTTCTTGGTTGTTCCAGCATGCCAGTGCAACCCTGACGGCAGTGAGAATTTGGTGTGTGATGGGACGAATGGGCAATGTCCTTGCAAAGCTGGAGTGATGCTGCAAGACTGCAGCATTTGCAAAGTGTATCACTACGGATTCAACGCGCAGACTGGTTGCACAGGTGAGGACAAATGGAGGGGTTGAACTTGAAATTACAACGAACACTTCTTGAATTTTTACCTTGGGTACCGGTGCGTGTTTTGTTGTGAAAATAACCTGCCCATCTGTAGGCTGCCACGCTTCCCCAAAACAACGTCTTTGGTAGGGATCAGGGTCTGTCGCCTTCAACTGCCTTTCCTTGGCTCAACTGATGAAAATTTGCTCCAGAATGGGAAGAATTCTCAAAACAAATGGACCTCAGTACTATGCTTCGCTTTTGACTCCTGAAGTGGTTGGAGGGTGCTGGGCGTATCAGAACAGGTGCCTGACGGATCCATGAGGCGCGTGTCCGTCCTGGCAAGTTTTCTTGTTTGCCTCAGCTGTTTGTGTGCTCTTTGCAGCGTGCAACTGCGACGAACAGGGCTCGGTGTCACTACAGTGCAATGAACAAGGCGTGTGTACGTGTAAGACGAACGTCGCAGGAGAAAAGTGCAGTCAGTGCGAGCCGGGATACTACGGGCGCTACACGGGTGTGTTTTGTCTTCACTTGAAACACGTGCATGTGAAAATCGTCCAGAGAAAGCATCTGAAGAGCTGACACAGAGCCTCCACGCAAACTGACACACACACACACACACACACACACACACACACACACACACACACTTCCATATTTCTACATTTCCACACGTCTCCACACGCACACACGCCTTTTCTTTGGCAAACGAACTCAATAGGGAGTCTTGATCGGCCTGTTCTTCGAAGCGTGCAGTGCCCCATTGGCCACAGACAACCAGGTTTCAAGAATGGCTCAATACAGCTGTTCACCACTGGTTGTTCTCTTGAAACTTGGTTGTCGGTGCCACATTTTTCTGGGAATATGGGGCACGTTGGTGGAGACAGGGCGGATCTGGTCAACCTCCCTAATCACACCGTCCATGTGTGGACCAAGATTCACATGGATTTTTGTTTGTTTGAACTGACACATCAGCTGAAAAATCTAACAATATTTGTTTGTTTCAATGCACTTTGTGTTTGGTTCCTTTCAGGTAACGGGTGTCAGCTGTGCGTGTGTAACCCGACCTACTCGTTCAACACGACGTGCGAGGACAGCGGGCAGTGCTACTGCAAACCCGGGGTCGGGGGCGTCCAGTGCGACGCGTGCCTGGACGAGTAAGTTCCTCAGAGCTTTGTTTGTGCGTCTTTGAACAGTCAATTTTCAAGGGAAGTTCAAGACCAAAACAACATGGTATCTGTTTCAGTTTGCTCGAGGTTGGCAGGTAATTGCCAAAACATTTCGGGTCGGACAAGCAACAACGTCGTCCTTCCGCTGTTTTTGTCAGGTTCTTCGAGTTGACGCGGGAGGGGTGCACGCCCTGCGGGTGTGACCCTGAGGGCAGTACCCTCCAGACGTGCAACAAGACGACCGGGGCGTGTCCGTGCAGAGAGCGAGCCGTCGGGCTCAACTGCGACTCGTGCGGCGCCGGTGAGATGCGCCGATCGCAACAGCTCAAGGACTTTTGTTCAGAATTTGCATGGCCGCATGGAGGACCTGTTTTGCTTGGCCTTGATGCAGTCCGGATGGAACTGTCAACGGCGAAGACACCAATCGCGGACAGAAACAAGTGGAATAATCTCCTCTTCCGCCCCCCCCCCAAAAAAAAAGAATGGAGATAGATTTGCCAAGGGCTCAGTGGTGACCGAATTCCGGACCGTCAGCTGTCTTTGCATGACAAGACCCATCGCGATTGCGTCAGAAGGTCCCTGGTGGGGGAGCACAGGTGGGGAAGTGCTGCCCTGTGACATATTTTTTTCACAGTGCTGTGGGGAAGGGTATCTGGCACAAGGAGAATGGGGTCTCCTTCGAGTCAACAGGTCCCTGGATCATTGCCTCCATTATTTCGCTTTGCAACCCAAGGGACCAATTCTGACCCAAAATGCTCAACCCTTGTTCTGTATTACAATTGAAGCAATGGGAACCGAAGGCTCCCCCCCCCCCCCCACACACACACTTTTTTTTGGGGGGGGGGCACTTCGACCCAAGGAGAGAGAGGATGTTCAGGTACTGCAGTTGTAGCATTCCAGCCCTGAGACCACCAGTGTCAGAAGGGCCCTTCATATTGACGCCTGCAGGCGGTACTGCAGGTACTCGCTCGGACTTGAGCGCCTTTGATCGGACTGAGCTTTTGTTCAAGATGTGGTTGTATTGGAGTTATCAGGCTCAGGGTTCGTGGTGAGAAATGGAATGGCAAATGCGCCAAAATCAGACACGTGTGGCAACAGGCATGAGGATCAAACTCAGTTTGTCGCAAGTCGCGTGCGTGCGCAGAAAAAAAAACCCAACTGTTTGCAACGTCCAATTAAAGCAGCTGTTCAACATACATTTTCACATGTTCTTTGGCAAACAGAACATTAAAAATTTCCCATCTGCACAGCTGCACAAATATCACGGACATGTCACTATGGTTGGTACCGTGGTTGCCTCAGACACGCGTCTGCTTGCAAGCATGCATGCTGGCCCCCTTGCCTCCAAGACCAAAGTGAAGTTCCCATTGCACGCAGACTATACGAGAAGGAAACGTTTTGCAAAATACAGATTTCCTTGTGTCCACTGCAAGGTACACAGACAAGGAAACCCGTGGATGATTTCAACCTGCAGGTCACCTGCATTTACGACTTCCTTCCATCCATCCATCCATCTATCCATCATCCATCCATCCATCTTTCTTTCTTTCTTTCTTTCTTTCTTTCTTTCTTTCTTTCTTTCTTTCTTTCGTTCTCTCTTCCTTCCTTCCTTCAGTCAAGGCGTTTGTTTTCTCGTACGCAGGGTACTACGGCTTAGCGAGCTGGATTCCGAGCGGCTGTCTGCAATGTTTCTGCTCCAAACACTCCACGGACTGTTCGACGGCACCGGAGTGGTTCGACCTCATCATGTACACCAATTGGAACCAGCTGAACCGAGACGAGGCGCTGCAGGAGGTGTTCACCGCCGTCGACGAGACCTGGCAGTCCGTCCCCATCAACGATGAGACCGAGTTCACCCCTAACGACCAGATGGCGCAGTAAGTTCTGTTGTTCCCGACTCGGTCACCAGGTAGAGCAGTAACTCTATCGACCCCCCTCCCCCAACGAGCTCCACCCCAATTACCCCATGCGCCTCCCCAACAAGGAGCCCTTCCCAAACGTAGGCCCAGATCGAGGTCAGACACCACCCCATCCCGCCCCTGTAGAATATTGAAAAAAAAAAAAAAAACTAGCATGATACAGTAGCAAATCAGACAAAGCAATTCTCGTATGTCTCCAATATGTGACGCATGACGCGTGTGTCTGATAAACGCTCAGGTGCAGCGGAAGGACCAGCTGTGTGTACATTCTTCCGCTGTGTCTTTTGTGTCCATGGTAACTTTTTTTCAGGCACGTGTTTGTGTTTGTGTTTTCCACAGGTTAGTCATGCAGATCACCAACGACGTAGCGAGTGGCAATTTCAACAAGACTCAACTCTACTTCGCCTTCCACCGGAAGTACCTCGGCGACAAAAGGACGTCTTACGGCCGGAAGTTGACCTTCACGCTCAATATGGTGGTGCCACCTAACGTCACATCCAACGACATCACGAGCGACGCAGGAGACGTGATTCTTGTGGGAACCTACGCGACGCACAGACTGGTCGCGGCTCGCGCCATCACCCCTACGGCTGATATCCAAGAATACGAGGCGAGTCCTGCTTTACTTCAGCGAGTTTTGGCAATCACCGGTCTTCATTCCGTACGGTGCCCTTGTTGCCAGATTGATAGCACGGATCACCAAGTTTGCACTGAGAGCCAATTGGTGGCAAGTGCGTCGCTGGCTAAAACTCGCTTTTCATAGCTGTGTTTTGGCCCCCATTTTTTCCGTCTGACAATTATTGAAGCAACTGGTTGTTTTCAGATTGACATCTTGGAATCTGCTTGGCAACTGAACACCAGAACTGGGGGAGATCCGACTTATTACCAGATGATGGAAGTCCTATCTCATCTCAAGGGAATCTACGTGCGAGCCAAGTACAAAGACGTGAGAATTGGCGCAAATTTTCTCCACCGCTTGACACAAAACAAGTGCACTTCACTCCAACTCACACGATGCCGTTGCCATGGGTTGTTGGGGGAAAACTCTGCAAAATATCTATATCTCAGCCCGATGATCGAGATGAATTGGAGTATTGATTCTTTTCGCATTGAATTGTCTTCAACAGTAGAATCTGAACATTCTTCCTTGGTTGCTGAGGAAGAAAGCCGTTGATTCAGGGGAAAATTCTGCAAAAGATACATCCTCCACGGATTGAGGCGTCATTTTTGTCATTTCGTGTTGTTTTGCAGGTGGAGACAGTGGTGACTTTGTACAACGTCAGCTTGGGTTTCGCCAACCAGAATCCGGCAGCTGGGCCTCCGACCAGACGCGTTGAGATTTGCGTCTGTCCGCAAGAATTTGGGGTCCGAGCGCTGCATATCTAAGCCAAGAACTTTGTTTATTTTGAACTTTCACCATTGAGTACACGATTGTATTTGGAAACAGAAGCCTCGAAGCACACAGTCGAACAACAGAGTTGTTTGTCATCATCCAACAACAGTTGACGGCAAAACGCCTTCTCCAAACAGATGCTTGATAAATTTTATATTTCTTGAACAATTTTTCTGCAGGGTCAGTTTTGCGAGCAATGTGCTCCCGGCTACACGAGGACCACACCGGGGGCAGGTCCCTTCTCTCCCTGCAAGCCGTGTGAATGCAACAACCACAACAGCGGGCCGTGCGACCCGGAGACAGGCGTCTGTCCCTGCGTCCACCACACGGAGGGAGACCACTGCGAGACGTGCGTCGCCGGGAGGTACGGAGACCCCCTCAACGGGACTCCATGTGAGTACAGTGTATCAGGGTCAAGGACCCTTGCTTGCTGAGCGCGCTGTCCCTTCAGGGCAAGAGCACTATATGATGTTGAAACTTACTCGTGTACAATTATGTTTTTGTGTACCGGTGTGTGGCATCTCGGCCCTGCAGGATATCCAAAGGTCCTGTTGTTGTGTTTTTGCATCACATCCTGTCCCAGAGGGGGTGGGTGTGTCCTGTTGTGTTGTGTGCGGTCAGCCCTGGTTGGGCCCTCCATACACTCGCCATCGCTTATGGCACCATGGTTGTACAGCCTCAGGTTCTGGCTCAGCTGTGCCTGAGTGAACAAGACAGATATGAGTACTTCTGTTTATTGGACACTCCAGTAGAGAGAAACTCTCCTCAGGTAGGAGCATAATGCTTATAGCTTTATAGACTGGTGTGAGGTGCTGTCCCAGGGAGCAGCTTCGGCTTTGTGCAGCTCTGCTGAAGCAGCTCCTCTAGGTACTCAGCTCCTGACTGAAAGCTGGATAGCTCGCGTGGGAAGATGCGAATTCTTCCACACGACAGTTGTGCGAAGTGGGCGTGCGCGCCCTTGGACATGCGCATTGCAGTGCTTCTTGTTTCGAAGGCGGAACCTGTAGAAACCAGCCCGATTGTTTGGTGGTGGACAATCAGAACAAAATGTCCACACGGATGCAAGCAGATGACACCTGAGAGAACTGATGCCTGGCCTGTGTGCTTTGAAAAATTCGAACTTCAGAGAGTTTGCTGTTTCTATAGTGTTTATTCTTGCTGATTGTGAACGATGTGGGCAGGTTGACCGCAACCGCTTGGTCTTCCTCTCATTTCAAACCGTTCCCGTCTTCGCTGCTGTGTGCCGTTTCAAAAATTTTTACGTTCTTGCAGTCGACTGCAAACCGTGCATGTGTCCGGGCAACGTGGTGGCGGGCGACGTGAACGTGTTCGCGTCGACGTGCGAGCTGCAGCACAACACGGGCACCATCACGTGTCACAACTGCACCGCCGGTCACTCGGGCGATCGTTGCGAGGCGTGCGCGCAGGACTTCTACGGTGTGCCCACAGACCCCACGGTGAGTCCTCCCCTTTTTGCACTGTTTTGCCTTCAAAACATCTGTGCCCAATTGGGCATCTCACTCGCAGTTGTCTCATGCACTGCTTGTTGTTCCTGCAGAGCAACGGCGGGCGATGCGTGCCGTGCGTGTGCAACGGCAGAGCGAACACGTGCAACAGCACGACAGGTGACTGTATCGACTGTCGGGAGAACACGCAGGGCAAGGAGTGCGACGTGTGCGGGCCCGCTTACTTCGGTGACATCTCCGTCGCTCCGTGCGAAGGTGGGGGAAGCAACAAAGTGTTGTCGTATCTTGTATTCGTGTTCGATTTACGCGTGCGGCGAACCGCCGGCGAAGTCGCGCGATTTCGCCCCTGGGTTGGCGATTGGGTGAATTCAGCCACTTCCGCTAACTCGGTTGACCACCTGCGCCCAATGTTTGTGTGCTTTTTCTCTGTATTTTTAATGGCCCAAACATCCTGTCGGAGATTTTTTGCTTGTGCTCCTTTGAACGAAAACGTTGCGATTTTGGGAGTCTCGTTGCAGCGTGCAACTGCACATCTGTGGGCGCGACCGGCGACTGTAACCCTGACAACGGCGCATGCGTGTGCAAACCGAACGTGGGAGGCTTCCGGTGCGACGAGTGCCAACCGATGACCTTCAACTACTCGAGCGGACTCGGCTGCGAGCCGTGCGACTGCAGCACCATCGGTACCATCACCAACAACTGCGACGTGGTGAGTGGAGATTCCTCCTCTGATCCACGCACGTGTCAAAGTTCCTGGCCTGTTCATCCAATGACTGACGCACCCGTTTCTCCCAAACTTGTGCATCAAAATAATGGGTTAGATGTGAGTGCCAGCATGATAAAACAATGGGACCTCAGCAGCAGAAAAGAAAATGCAAAAGATCTGATGCGCCTCGTGCTTGGCTGCGACTTTTTGTAGCCGGCCATCTCAGTGCCGCTGATGGCTTAAAAACCAGTAGCATTCATGTGTGCGTCTGTCCACACTTTGGAATGTAACCTCACA
>JAAUXT010089098.1_pt1 | contig 12508 bp, 13 predicted proteins | sample 7278171 | NCBI WGS metagenome assembly JAAUXT01 (sample SAMN14350112, study PRJNA611818) | marine sediment metagenome | isolation source: surface marine sediment (1.8m) | place: French Polynesia: Moorea | collected 2018-08
ACCATGAAACTGCTGCTGACATACTTTTGGAAGACGCTGCCTATAGGTGCTTCGATTTGGCTCACACCGATTTGGCTCAAATCGTGCAGCCCATCTCAAATCACCTAAAAATGAGTTGCTCAAAAATGGCCTAAAAATCATCCTGGTGAATTTTTGAAACAGTTCAGTTGCCACCCCCCCCCCATCCCGCTATGCAGTTCAGTGAAGGTAATTGAACCAAAATTTTCTAAAAATGGCCAAAACATCTTTCTGGTGAATTTTTGTGATGGTTCAGTTCCACCCCCGCCCTGGTAACAACCAAAGTGACTGGTGGTGACTGCAACAAGCACGCGTCCAATCGGCAGAGCCGGACCGTGCGCTTCAGAACTGGACACAACACTGTTTTTGGACATTTCTCTCCTCCTCAGCATTCAGTGTTTGAAGTGGACCCCCCCCCCCCTCCAACAAGAGTGTTGCTTCCCTTTCCCTCCACACAAAGGTTCGCACGTAGGGCGCATCAGATTCTTTTCCACGGACGGAAGAGAAGTCAGTGCAGAACGGAACCCGCAAGTCAAGAAGGAACTTTGGCAAAGAGAAGATCACATTCACAACACACCACAAAACGGAAGTCACGACACAGAAGCATGAAACCACAGACAGCTGCACCACACAGCAGACACCAGGGGCGACTTAAAAATCATGCAACCAACGATTAAATTTGGATCTCTTTGGATCATTGGACCATTTCTCGCGCCAGAATAGCTCTACGTTTCACGGAGCAAAAGACAAAACACCCAAAATTACCTCAAAATCACCATTCCACTGAATACCATCGTCGTGAGGTAGCGGTTGACAAAAATAAGTTCGCATGAAATATTGCTGTATTGGTAGAGAAGGCAATGCACAAGTGTAAGCATTAGTGTTATCAACGACTCATTTTCACTTTCAAGTCTTACTCATTCTCACAAAACACATGATCTGTCAACACACGGGGGAAAAATAGAGGGCACACAATCTATATCTGTGGTCGTTGCTACTGTGCAAAACGACAGTCGAGGACGCTGAAGTGCAAGGGAACATGTCATCGAAGCTGTTCTACTGCACTTTTGTCTGCAATCAATATTCTACTCATCCACTCAAGAAAAAGCCAACAAATAAAGTCTTGCAACACAAAAGCGCAAAAATCTCTTGCTCGCTTCGTGAATTTTCTACGCAGACCAAAAAACAAAGACAGCTGAAACGATTGCTACCAATTCAACAATTCATGCAGCACAAACTTATTTTGTTTCAGTCGAAAACAATTCAACAAAGCGTCTGGGCTCAGACCTTGATCAAACGATGGGGTCAGTTGCATGATTTTGCACATTTCAGGGAGTGTCAGAACGAGAAAAGCACAAACATTGAAGGACGTTGACATTGAAGGTTGTCGCGCTTCGGCATATCTTAACTCTAAAAGTGGTCAAGTGTCGCAAATTTGCAAAATGCAGAGAGATAAAACCGTAACGTGTGAACAAACGCCTGGGAGCAACAGCATTGCTCAAACACACTGCTGGAACACTGACCTGATCGGTTTCGTCCATCTTGAAAGTCATTTTGCCGAAGCTATCACCGACTTTGCTGAAGAGGCGCATGACGCCTGCGCCGCTCAGCGCTGAAGTGCTCGTCGAGCGCGGAAGGTCGCCCTCTGCCTCCAGAAACTCGCGCAGGTCAGAATCGTTGCGCAGAGTGGAGTGCTTTGCCGTCCTGTTCAAGTATCTGCAGAGGAACAATAGAACAGCTTCAATGTTTGAGACCTTTGTTTCTTGATTACTTCGACACCCGTTGTCACAAGCACCGCAAAGCAAAGTACACAGTACCTTTCTAACGATGCTCTGCGTTTCTCTACAAATTCTTGTGACCCTGTGTCTTCTTTCGACATCTTGATTTTGGTCATTCCTGCACGAAAAACAACAACAAATGAACATGAACTTCCAAAAGCAGCAAAACAAATAAATCATATACCTGAGCCCTCACATCGAAAAAAGGAGAAGAAGGAGAGAAGCCTGGACAAACCTATAACACTCTTCTCTGGGGCTGGCGGCACAATTCTGCCTTGGGTCATGTATTTCTCGACCAGTTTATCGTGGAGACCAAGGAAGTCACTGAATCTTCTGTACACGGATGTTTCAGGTCGGCGGAACTGCGACAGTGTGGTCTGCAAAGGTCAACGAACAGGTTGCGGCCACATCTGGATGAGACGGGGAGGGGTGCTTTTTCAGATCCCATCACTGGTGCAATCAGCATACTTTTGTGTTCACTTTGTAAGCCATGTAAGATCCCATTCCGTCTCCCATCTTCTTTGGCTCGGTCACTGTTATTTCCATTTGGAACTGATCTCCGCTTTCCTCCTCATCTTCCTGCAAAAAGCAAAGGAATTTTTTTTATCATTTTTTTTTGTGCCATTCACCACCTCGTTGCGTTTTCCAAAACAGGCGATGCTTGCCTCTTCCTTGGATTTCGGCGTCTCCTCGATGTCCCACTCATCGTTTTTGCTCAGTTTGGCTGCGGCGGGAGCCGGTGGTGATGCTTCTGTGACGGGCAGACTGGGAGGTGAGCTCGACTCTTTCTCCTTGATGTCAGAGGCAGGCACTTCTTCTGGGCTGTCCAATTTGATTTCTGTGCCTCCACCTGAGGAATGTATGAAGGAAAATACACACAGTTTCTTTCCGAATGCTCAACTCTATTCAAACTAGACTTTCAAGTGGAGAAGCAGCCGCGCGCCGCGTACATCGGCAGTACAGCACTTCAGTGGCGTTTTCTTTTCTTATGGAGGCGGGGCGGGAGCTGACAGCACCTCGAAAACAAGAACACTTTTACACTGAAAACACAGGCCGAGCCGATGACAAGCCATTGGCCCGTCAAAAGCCATTGGCCCGCCAAACGCGTTGTTGGCGAAACTAGGAAATCAGCAGAAATCTGGCTACATGTATCCCAAAATGGAACTGTGCATTTCAAGAAATCTACACAATTCAGCATATTAAATCTGCAAGTACCCTGTTTTCTTCCTCAGGCCTCGGCTGGGTGTGCACGCGTCAGCAAGTCGGCGCATCGTAAATTGCGCACACGAGCTCGTGGTTCGAAATTTCTTAAAATTCTGGGCAAAATAAATTTAAAGTGCCGGTCAAACCAAAGTTCTGCAACGTACCTGCAAAGAGATCTTCATCGTCATCGTCCAGTTCCACTTCGTCGACCAAACCATTCTCCTTTTGCTCTGGCTCCTTTGGTTCAGGGTCTTTCTTTTCGGGCTCTGCAGGCGTCTACAAGAAAATGACATCCTTCGCGTCGTGCGTGCGTTTTCTTTGTGAGATGCACTATGACAAACACCTCTTCCTGGTGGCAGCGGGAAAGTATTATCTCAGAGCTGAATGGACAAATGGTAGATCTGCAACTGTCCGGTCAAATCGAATTGTTTCTCACACCGCGACAGAATCTTGCCGCGCGGGCAACCAGGTGTTTGAAAGTCCTTGCTGCTTTTGTGGTCAGGCCGAGCATCGATTGACCAGACACTCATCCGAACAGTATAAAAGAGGCAGCAATCGTGCACACATCGCCTTGACCGTGCATCAGGAAAGACTTTCAAATGGATCCAGAGTCTGCCTCCTCGTCTACAAGTTTGACTGTTCCGGATGTCCACCCCTTCACTTTGTGATGCTTCCCATTCTTCCAACACCCTCCCTACCCCCACGCCCCATGTTTGACCATAAGGAAGTGTTTGGAAGTGACTGAAAAGCCCACTGGGAATTTGATGAAACGTCATACCTCGACGGCAGATTTGAACAGATCTTCGTCATCATCTTCCTTTGGGACGGTTTCCTCATCGTCTGGAAAACATTTTAAAGCAAGTTTTCTCCCATTTGCCGACACCATTTATCTACTTAATGTTCAACATACACTCTAGCAACACAAATCGTACTTAAATCACAAACCGCAAGCAAATACAAGTCATTAAATACCAATAAATATCAATACCAAAGAGGGGAGGCGGTTCTGTCGCCATGTTGGTTCGTCACGTGATGCGCGACCTTCACCTTCCGCGCTGTTCCGCTGCGATTCGCGGTCGCGACGTCAACAAGCAATATGGCGGCGTCCACGGTGGATCTGTTGGTCCGCGCAATATGTTTTCTGTGGTGCATGCTTTGTTGTACCTCAAAAGAGTTCAAGGCTCACAACAAAAAAGAGTCCGGTCCTTTTGATGTCAAACCTGGCGGCAGTGAACACACTTTTGCTGATAGTTTGGTGAGTTTTAGTTTTGTTCCAGATCTCGTCTCGAATCCAAATCCATCACAAACCAGCAGTCAACTCTGATGCTCCATAGCTTTCAGGCAGAGTGCTCACCTGGTGGTAGACCTAGTGTAGTATCAGCGAGGTCGGCCAGATGCCCCCCACTGCACACCGCCCGTGCAGGTCCCCTCCCCATCCCCAATAGATCTACTCAAGAAAAGTCAGATTCTATACAAAAAGGTGTCTTCTTCAATTCTTTTTGCGTTCGAGGGATTCCCACTCGCAGTTGCATTGAGTGCTGCTTCTCTTGTTTCCAAGAAATAAACAAGAAAATATTCCCGCCTCACAGCTTCACAAGTGTTTCAATTCTTAATTAATCTACATTGGCCTGCAAGAAATGCGTCTCTGTGTGCGTAGATCCACGTTGACGCTGCCATCACGGAGGGAATCGTCGTTTTCAAGACCCTGTGGTTTAGATCACGTTCGTTGCACAGTCCTGATCTTTACGAATTTCTGTTTTCAGGATGACTTCACCTGTGAGTTCACGTATGTCGCCCAGGGGGGAACAAAGGAGGTAGGAGTCCAGATGTACCGTTACGAGGTAGTATCCAAAACTCCCGTCCGTCATGTTGAGCGATCTCAGGCGTCTCGCGCGGTCCTGGTCGTGTGCGCAAATGTGAGTGTGTAGTCACGATTGTGCCATGGTCATGTCATGTCGGACAGGACTTTTGGATATTACCTCGTACCTGTTTGCATCGTTGGTGTCTTTCCCGGGGAACGCAATGCGCTGTCAGGATGCAGTACACGGGTTGATTGCCGACACGTTATGTGCAGGAGAAACAAAGTCCTTTTGAAATGCTTTGGCACACAGAAATGAATGTTCAGTTTTGCTTGTCTTGCAGGAGTGGACAATGACGTTGGAGATAAACAAAGGCAAAAGCAGAGTGAAGTGCATCGTGAAAAGACCATCTGGGGCGTCTTACCTCTTCTTCCAAAAGTTTTTCCTGAAAATAGGAGGCAAATACGAGCTCCACAGAGGAAGCGCTGACAATGTAAGAGTTCAGTTCAGTTGGGTTCCATATCATCTGGCGTTCCTCCCACTTAGAAACAAGAGGTTGTGAAAACATCGTGAAGGAAACAATACCACCTGGGCAAACAAAAGCCTTGAACCTTTTCCATTTTGCAGAATGATGGCCCAGACGACAAAATGTACATCGTGGAGAAAGCAGCGAGCTCAGGTCAGTTCCGTGGTGACACCAACCACGTCTTGAAGCAGATTTTCGAGTTTGATTTCTTTCCACACCTTTTCATTATTTTCAGCGTTCAGCCGCCCCCCCCCCCCACCTCATCCTTTGACCAAAGATTCGTGCGATGAAAATCCCCAGATTTTGGAAGAACGCTTCTGCCCCTTTCCGAATGTCAACGGAAAATCCATTTCGTTCCCCTTTTGTCAAGTACCGGGGTATCTTCTTACACGTCTGTTCGTGAAGTTTGAAAATTACGCAAAATTGACGCGGATTTTCTTTGGCCTTCGTGTCTGAAAATATGGATTTTGTCAGTGCAGTTTGAACCAGGGGGAGGGGGGGGGACAAAGTTCAGGGGGGGGGGGGGGAAACAAAGTTCAGGGGGGACAAAGTCCAGGGGGCGCAGGGACAAAGTCCAGTGGGGAGGAGGGGACAAAGTGGGGACATCTTGCCCAGGCTACCTGTACCGCACAACCACTAGATGCTTGGCCCAAAAGGGACTTCGCACAATGACACAAGAAACTGCTTTCCGTTTCGCGTGTTGTTGTTTGTTTGGAGAAGCAGTCAGCAACAGTTTGATCAACAATCGTTTCATTGTCGAAATTCCTCTGGTCGTATTTCCAGGTGGAACGATTGTGCCAGTAAGTTTTCAGGGATTCTTTTTGCGATTTGTTATGTTCAAGTTTTCTTTGCAGTGAGAAACAGTGACGGTTATCAGGGGTTGTTGTCGAAAGTTGAAGCCTGGGGCAGCCTAAGAAAGGAAGAATTGTAACCCAACCAATGTTGGATCCTGCAATTCCAACTCGTACGTACGGTTCACTCTGTCAGAGAAGACAATTGGATTTGTCTGACGTCACCAAGAGACGCTTTGGGGGCAGAATAGTGTTGTTTTGAATGCCGTGCTTGGAGGAGATAATTCGAGGAATTGCTTGCACATTCCATCATACATGCTCGAGTCTGGACAAGTGCATTTTCTTTGTTGTGGAAGTTGGACAAACATTTTCACCTTTGTGTGACTGCGAGAACTTTGCATTCAATTTTCTGACTGTTCTTTGAACAAGAATCATCTACCAAGACAACCACTGTTTGTTATTGGGGAGGACAGCACACACACACAGATACACACACACAGATACACACACACACACACACACACACACACACACACACACACACACACACACTTGTAACTTTTATCAAACAGAAACAAGCCAGTGGACGGCGGTCACCGCCAAAAACAGCTTTGTTTCGTTGCGGCAAGGTCACACGAGCGTGACCGATAATGTTTGATTCTGCATTTTTACCCACGGAATGATATCTGTTCAAAATGCATCGATGCGTAATTGTGCTTTGACTTCGTGTAAGTGTGATCTCTTTCCCGGGGAAATTGTTGGAGGAGTGTGAGTTGCTCCCTTCTGGAAATTGGGTTGGGAAGCATTTTGATGGGCAATAATTTTCAGTGGAAAACTTTCCCGTATTCTTTGTGTTTTACACATCGGCGTATGTTCAAAGCTCTGGTCAGTTTCGCTGAAACCGACATTTGTGCGATGAGAACCCACAGGATTACACAGAAACTTTTGCAAATAGACGCGCTGCTTTTGTTCGATGCATTGACCTTGAGATGAAAGTATGGTGATTGAGTACCACAATAACATCTGCAAGGAATTTCAAGCTCTCTTCCTTTGGCAGGTCAGTGCAGTTTGGTCAGACAAACTACCTCAATCAAGCCAGTTTCTTCACAAGATTTTGTGGAAGATATTGGTTGGTTGGAAATAATGTTTACAAACAACCACTTGCTCAAGTGCTGGTGTGTGTGTGTGTCTGTGTGTGTGTGTGTGTGTGTGTGTGTTTGCGGCAATTACTTCAGGGTGTCTGGATTGTGGCACACCTCCCACGCGTGGGGTAGGGGGTTCAAACGGCAGACTTGTGACGTCAGTTCTGGGTCTTTCCAGCTGGCATCCAAAGGCAGAGACATTGGACCCCCTGGCAAATATGTTCAGTTTCCTGGGACCTCAGCTCTCTTGGGACCTCAGCCAAAACATTCAGTGTCTTGGGGTCCTTTGTTGCAAAGGTTCTTTGGGCCCCCGCACTGAAAGTGAAAACTTTTCGGTGCATGCCTTGTGGGATACCTTCAGGAGCAAACAAGTGTCCGCACTGGATCTCTGCAATGTGGCACCAACCTGTGTGGGATGTGCAGGTTGCACCAATTTGTGTTATGAGAAAAACACACAGCACTGGGAGGGAGTCTGGCAGCACTACCATGTCAGGTCCCGCCTCGGGCCTGATTTGGTAGAACTGCCGCCTCCCTCAAGTGGGGAAGCAGCACCAAGTTAGGCCCCACCTGGAGCCTCACTTGGTAGTTCTACCAGACACTGTCAGGCAGGGTAGGAATGCCAGGTATGTACTGCAATATTCCCCCTGAGTAAGGCAGCAGGTTAGGTCTCACCCAGGGCCCAGCTTGATAGCAACACTGCAACCCCCGTCTTTATGGAATTTAGCCGGGGAACCGCCGGCTTTCGTGAGCACAGCCTAGCTTTTGGGGTGATTTGAGGAGGTTGCGCTGTTGTAAGGAGCTCAATTTTTAAGCGACCTAACCAGAGCGACCAAAACAAATCACCTGTAGGCAGCATCTTCCTGAAGTTGTGTATAGCAGTTTCATATGAATTTCAAATTTGCATGTTTTGACTCTTTTTGAATTTGTATGGGTCAAGGGTAATGTGCAAGTAAGAAATTTGTCAAGTTTGCATTTTTAGGTTTTTCAGGGCTTTTCAAATTTTTGGGGTTGCTAAATTTTGGGCTTCACTGCACAAAGTAAGTGGTATCTCAAAAAGCACAAAAAAATTTGATAAAGGATATTTTTAAGCATGTGGTCCTCAATAGGATGTGCACTTGTTGTAACCCCCATCAGTCTGTATGGGTGTATGTGGACATGTTGAGTCACCAGGGGGGGGGGTGTAACTCAACATCCATGGTGAAATTTAGCCAGGATCTTTTTCAGGCCATTTTTAGCATTTTTTGTTCTTTTTTGTCCATGTTGACTTTGGCCAGCCCATGTTGAGTTACTGGAGGGGGGGGGCAACTCAACATGGTAAAATTTAGCCAGGATCATTTCAGGCCATTTTGAGCATTTTTGATTTTTTGCCCATGTTGCATTTGGCCAGCCCATGTTGAGTTGGGGGGGGGTAACTCAACATGGTAAAATTTAAACAGGATCATTTTCAGGCCCTTTTAAGGATTATTCATTTTTTGGCCATGTTGAGTACCCCCCCCCCCCCCTGGTAACTTAACATGGGCTGGCTGGCTGGCTAACTCAAATTTTGAAAAAATTTTAAAATGGCCAAAAACTCTTTCAGGTGATTTTTTTTTCTGAACTGGCATTGTAAGACTGCATGCTTTTTGGGCAGTTGTCTTCTTGTTTGATGAAATGTAGGAATTGATCAAGTGTTACACAAGTGCTATTTGCTTTTTCATTTTCAAAAATTTGTACATGGTTTCTTGGTTGGGCCAAAGTTTGGGTCCAAATTTGGGATTTTAGGAAAGTGTTCAAAACAAATATTTGGCAAATATTTTAGCAAGTTTTATTGTAATTATGTAACAAGTTTTAATATACAGACAGTTTATATAGATTTGGGAATATTCCAATTGATAAAAACAACAAATATTAAAATTGATAATTGTGCATCCACTTGATTCTTTTTTTGGTTGCTGTGTTTGAGCCACTGTGTTTCAGTCGCTGTGTTTTGGTCACTGTGTTTCGGTCGCTTCTCAAATCACCGGGAGCTCCATGGAGCAATTTTTGTTCAAAACTGCTGTTTTGTGACAAAAAGGAACCCATTCTTCTGAGACTACTTCCCCTTCCCAAGGAGACGGAGGCTACGGGAATTTGTATTTAGTCAGTATGCCGACCATGCAGGGGTCCATTGCATAATGTTCACGAAGCAATGCTTTGTGTGCGTTCATGACTGCAAAGTAGATCTACTGCTCACAGGAAAAACTGCTGCTCACAGCAATTAATTGCAAGTGCTTGATGTCGGGCTGAGATTTATCTTGTCAAATGACCGATAGAACTGTTTGACTTCCCTCAAACAATGCAGCTTCCACAAAAGAATCGTTGGTTTCGCAGCAAGACAACAAATGAGGCACAAACGTCTGTTTTGGTGGCTGCGATGTTTGAAAAAATGTGTTATTTGGTCGCAGAAATGGGACTTACATTGTCAGTATGTGTCTATCTGTCACACTTCATGGGAACCCCCCATTCCTGAGCATAAATGCTCAGGCCAGGGCACACATACAAATGGCCTGGGGAGCAACATTAGTATCATTTTGATTCTGGACACTGAAGAGGCAATGTTCATCTCTCTCCATGCATTCTGATTGGCTGAGTATTATTTATGTTTATACCAGGGTATATGTACAAATGGCCTGGGATGCAGCATAAGTATTTTATCAATTCTGGATACCAAAGAAGCAACATCTCTCTCTGTGCATTCTGATTGGCTGAGGCAGTTTTGGTGCCAATTCTTATGGACTGAGCTGTATGGTATGGGTTCTTAAGGACCAAACGGCAGGGTATTTCCGCGACAAATGTCCTGCAAGGCGTATACTCGTTTGTCGTTGTGTGTGCTTCCTCAGCGAATCTTAACAAGACTTCTTTATCCAAGAGGAGTCAAATGCGAAAAGGGTCAAAGACCTTGTCATGTTGAGCAGAGAGTGTGTGTGCATTTTTCTCTTCGTCCAGAGAAATTAATGCGGATTCCACACTGATCAGAATCCTTAGTGCCAGAGGGCTGCAACACACTAGGCAAGAATGAAAGCTTTGCCTCCAAGACAAGATGAAATACATTGATCGAATCTTTTTTACTTGCCATTTCCCCCTGATAATGTGCTCAGTGAGATTCTTTGATCCATGACACAAAACACACAAAGACTAAAGATTCACACAATCCCCAATGTTGAACTTGGGCCAGAGGAATTTTTTCAAAAATCAAAATTTGTTCCTTCGTTCTCATTGAATTGACACCAATGTTCCTGTTTCTGGCCCTTTTGTAGCTGAAGCATAAACCAAGATAGACAAGTCATCATGCTTCATTGCCTGTTTTGCTTCACAAAAATCGATTGAGCATTTTGTGCCTCCTGCCTCAGGTTGGCCAGAAAGGCCATTCTCAAACAACCCCACCCCACTGAAGTGTTGGAAATGAGGAAATTGTCTGCACAAAAGAGTGCAGCTCAAATTTTGAACAGTGACAACAGCATGCCAAGGAACAGCATTCTTCCTGGGCAACAGATTCAGAGATTTTGAAGCTCAGATCTTGTTCAAATAATTTTTGCAGTGTGAGATCCACGATCTGCAAACAGAATTGGAGCTCTGTTTTGATTGATAACAAATAAATCAATCAGAGTTTTCTGCAGCAGCGTTGTATTATTCATTGGACGCGCGTCTTGCTGAGAACCATAGCAAGCGCGGGCGTGGATTGCGGGATGGAAAATGGGTGCATGCATGTGATTGTGCTGAGGGCTGAGGTGCACGGGGAGTACCTCTGTATAGGTTTAGAGTAGGGTACACAGTCGGGTCTGAGATATGACTGTGAAGTCTGGAGTCTAAATCTGAGGAAGTCTGAGGTACAGGCTCTCAAGTAGGCTGACTTCATTGAGTAATGACATCATTTGATGTCACCATACAATATAGCCAATGGGGTATTGAGACTTCATCCATGCACGACTCGTGCATGCTCGCCAGCGCAAGTGGGGGGTGACCGTTCTTGGTTGTGAGATTCTCTGATTTGGAGACAATCCGAACACATGCAATTTGATTATTTCGAGCCTTTCTTCGCCTTATGGATGATACCATCCTCATCAAATATGCATATGTGTGTGTGTGTGTGTGTGTGTGTGTGTGTGTGTGTGTGTGTGTGTAAGTGTGTGTGTGTGTTCTACTCGTACAAGCGATCCTTTGATGATCCCCTCCTTTGATGATCCCCTCACCCATGATGTGACATTCGTATATACGAAGGCCAGCTGGGTACCTGCAAGATAGTCTCAGTCTACTTTTGCACGTCTGATGCACACTTCCCAACAAGTCTGAGGCTTTTATGCGTGGGTTGAAAGTCTGTTGTCAGAACTAAGACGAGATATATGCATCAAATGGAGAGGGACGAAGGGCGCAAATTCATCTGGTGTGCAGCAAGGTTGAAAACAACGTTGTCCACGCAATGCTTTGTGAGTGAAACAAATACCAGGGATCTTGCTCTTTGTTCTATTGATGGTGCAGGGTTCAGATTGCGTATACCTGCTGCCATGGGGTAAACTAACCATGAAGTTGTGTGCATCATGACGCCGAGATGTTGTGAAACCGAAACACCAACCTAAAATAACTCAGAACGCTTTCTTTGACATGTGCAGCTTCACGAAATCACAGTTGCAAGAGGTTGAGGTGAAGTTGGATGTTCAGTTCAAGTGAAGGTGTTCACATGGAGACAATCAGTAAATCACTTTGGATGAATGCATCTCTAGTTTGCACAGAGCTTTGCCCTTGGTGGTTGGATCGCTGGTGCTGAACCAGGACTAGTCACCAGTCAGAGAATGTCAAGGGGTCTCATTGTGGTGCACCATCAAGGACAAGGCCCAAGAAGCGATGTGAAGGTTGTCAGCACTCTCCGTGATGTGCATGCATATATCTACAGGTGCGAACTGTTGTACTCTGGAAAGTTATTTCCGCAAATGCTGGAAGTTGCACAGTGCGTGTGTAGGTGGTGCGTGGAAAGATCGCTGTGGAATTTCGCTGCTTGTGCGAGGTTTTATGCTGGGGCCGTGCAACTTGCAAATTTGGGTGCCTTGACTAGGATAATTTTGAGTGGCGTACTTCTGTCCAAGTTCTGATGCTGAGCTTCATTGCATCAAGAATTACAAAATGGGCAATGGAGGGGAACGCACATCAGCGCTGGGTCGTTCCTTTCCTAAAGGGGCGGAACGGCCCAGCCTATGAACGCTGCAGGAGCATCTGCCTCGACGGAATGAATCCTCTACCA
>JAAUXT010011179.1_pt1 | contig 12507 bp, 10 predicted proteins | sample 7278171 | NCBI WGS metagenome assembly JAAUXT01 (sample SAMN14350112, study PRJNA611818) | marine sediment metagenome | isolation source: surface marine sediment (1.8m) | place: French Polynesia: Moorea | collected 2018-08
AACAGCACGAGAAGACCACCTTGGACGTGAAAAGAACATCAGATTGCTTCAGCCCCCCCCCCCCGCCCCGCACCCAATCCCGGAGGGTCAGGATTTTTTCCGCGTCTGCCGTTGCGCACGTTGCAACTACAATGGCGATTGCAGCGCTCAGACACTTTGTGTTCTTGGTCACCATGACCGGTGTGCTCCCTGTTTCTTCAGGATGTGACCAACACGAAAGGAAATGAGTTCGAAGACTACTGTTTGAAAAGGGATCTGCTCATGGGAATCTTCGAGAAAGGTAGGACTTCCGGACTTTTGTCGGCTTTGATTTACCGGTAGTCACAATGACTCTTGCCGTCACGACAGTCTACATGAGTGCACCTGCCGCAGCGTCGAGGAGTGCGGCCATTATTTTGTGGACATTGCGTCTGTCCAGAGGTGTGTCCTGATGTATCGTGTTGTTGGGGACAACGAATGCACATGTTAATTAGTGTCGGGCACCTCACTCGTACTTGAAAACTTGGTCCAGAGGATTTGCAATTTCGTTGTGCACTTGCAGTACTCGTCGCACTTCTGAAGGGCGCAGCGGCTTGTAAAATGCAACTGGGTGACGCGGGCCTTTTCAGAATGAGCATCATCATTTCTTTGTTTTTCGAATCTTATCCAGCAATTTGTTTGGTCAGGTTGGGAGAAGCCGTCCCCGATCCAGGAGGCCTCCATACCCATTGCGCTGTCGGGGCGGGACATCCTGGCCAGAGCCAAGAACGGCACGGGGAAGACGGGGGCGTACGCCATTCCGGTCATGGAGCGCGTCGACGTCTCCAAAAACAATTTACAAGGTGCGTGGGATGAGCATGGTGTGGATTTGTGTTGACTTCACTGAGGCAGTGTGTTTGTTATGCAGCCGCTCAGTTCTGGATGACTGTTTCTTCAGGTTTGGTGATTGTACCGACGAGAGAACTCGCACTGCAAACTTCCCAGATCTGCATAGGTTCGTACTGGCTTGCACGTCTCCGATTCAAACGCTATGTTCGTGCCGATAACTTCTCTCCAGCACACCCGGCCAAAAACTTGAAGACCCATGGAGTCTGACGTCGACAAAGTAAACAGAAAAACCTTGCGAACTGAACAATGGGGAAAATGTTTCTGACTTTGCAGAGCTGAGTAAGCACATAGGGTGCAAGGTGATGGTGACAACAGGCGGTACGAACCTGAAAGACGACATTATGCGGCTCTACGAACCAGGTGAGCGTGACTGGACCTTGGTCCACAGTTCCTCGGGGAGGGAAGGGGGTCAGCATGCAGGGTTGAGGGCTGTGTGTGTGCGTGTGTGTGTGTGTGTGTGTGTGTGTGTGTGTGTGTGTGTGTGAGGTGAGAACGATGTTACGACGCTGCTGTCTCGTTTTCAGTGCACGTGATCATCGCGACGCCAGGCCGAGTCTTGGATCTGATGAACAAGAACCTCATCAAGTGCCAGAACTGTTCAATGCTTGTCCTTGATGAGGTAGGTGAACCCAGCCGTTTGGCCGTGTCCCCAAATTGCCCGTGGAACACTTGAAACTCCGCCGCTGAATCTCCTACTTATCTCGTCCAGTCAAGCGCGTGCGCTCTGAATGAACCCAAGCACCAACGGTCGTCAGTGGACATTTGTGTGTGTGAATTAGTTGATTGAGTTCGCATGGTCTTTGCAACTGGTACGTTGTGCGTGAATGAACTGGCTGCTGTTTAGGCTGACAAGCTCCTGTCGATGGAGACCGACACCTTGCGCAAAGACTGGCAATACAGTGAGCACTACGCGACACTGAGACGTCGTGGCTATTCCCACGCCGAAGTAAGACAGGAGGGCCGTCATCACTTGGCTGAGCATTTCTCGAATTCACACCACGCGGTTCAGAGAGGCTTACAACCCAAACTGACACCATTTTGGTGAACAATCCCGCGCAAGCGCCCCCTCGCGTTTCATCTCAAACCGCCTGGTGTGAACATTAGATGTGCATGTCGTTTTCGTTTGATTTTGTTCGAAGTACGTTCGAAGTACTTTTTCGTTCAAATTTGGTCCGAGTCCTTCTTTGGGGACCAGTTCTTTGTGTCGCTCTCGCGTGTTTCGTTGGTCCTTGGCTGGTTGCTCCACTGTTGACGTGTTGATATTCTCCAATCATGGTGAGAGGTGAAAACGGTGAAAAATGCGTCGCTCCCCAGTTGGAGTTTCTTTGTGATCAAAACTCGGCAGGCACGAAGACGAGTTTGCTCAGCTCGACAAGGGGGGTGTCCACTTTTGGTTTCTGAAAGTCTCAGGTCAACGTGCGCGATCTTCAACAAGAGCAGTTGACCGTCTGTGAACCAATTGAGGCACGGCGATGAATTAACGTGGCATCAGAAAGCAGAATTGAACGCAAGAAAATGCGCCGTTGGCTTTGTCAAGACGTGCTTCTTCATCGGTGTGGAACCGATCCCATCTGGAACTGCCTCTGTGCTTTGTACAATTTCTGTTGGTCTCATGCAGTTCGAATGTGGTGTGTGCGTGTCGGCGCGCGATGCGAACTCTGCTTGGGTCTCCTGATGCCGATTGCAATTCGACCTGCTGCACAGCCTTGGCTTTTCAGTCTCGCTCTGTGTCTCTAAAGACGGATTTCTCGTCGTGCCGTGTGCCTCCCTCCCCAGAAAAAAAAAAAACCAACAAACGCGTGGTTGACGTATTTGCATCTCTTGCGATTGCAGGCGGACAAGTTGTTGTCGCAGGACTTCAAAGGGATGCTGGACGGGATCATCCACCACCTGCCCAACGACCGACAGATTCTGCTCTTCTCCGCCACCTTCCCGCTCACAGTCGAACAGTTCATGGTACGCTGTGCTCAGCTGAACCAAGTTCCACTGCTGAAGTTTGTCGTGCCCACGTTGCAATGAAGCGTGGTGATTCAATTGCGGGTGGTCACGTCAGTATCACATTGCAGAGGAGGCACATGAACAACGCGTACGAAATCAACCTGATGGACGAGCTGACGCTCAAGGGAGTCACGCAGTACTACGCTTTCGTGCAGGTACGCTTGCCTTTCCGTGAATTGTGTGGACATGTGCAGTCACAAAATGTATGGCTGCAAATTCGGGACGAAGGTACCACAGAGTTCCGACGATGAATCAGACCTCAAGTTGTGTGCAGTTGGTTCGAAACAGAAGTCATATTCGTTTGTTTGCTTGCAGGAGAGACAAAAAGTGCACTGTCTAAACACATTATTCAGTAAGGTAAGATACCATACATGTTGATTTGAAACCCGTTTCGCTTGATGAGGTGTGCTGCTTGCAAACACACCCTCGTTTGTTGTTTGGAATTTACACGCAAAAGTTTGTTTTGCAGCTACAAATCAACCAGTCGATCATCTTCTGCAACTCGACGCAGCGTGTGGAGCTGTTGGCCAAGAAGATCACGGAGCTCGGATACTCGTGCTTCTACATTCACGCCAAGATGAACCAGCAGCACCGCAACCGCGTCTTCCACGACTTCCGCCAGGGGCTCTGCCGCAACCTGGTGTGCTCGGGTGCGTAAGAGCTGACAGAGGCGCTCAACCGCGCTTTACATTTGACGTGTCGCAGAGTGAGCACAAGTCATGGGGCCTGGATTACAGGAACAAAGCCAGAAGCCAAACACCGAGGTGTTGTGGCCGGACGGGAGATTCGTACACAGGTGTCGTGTTTCTCACACAGAAGTGTTGCTCTCGCTGCAGACTTGTTTACGCGGGGTATAGACATCCAGGCGGTGAACGTGGTGATCAACTTTGACTTCCCGAAGCACGCCGAGACGTACCTGCACCGCATCGGGCGATCCGGCCGCTACGGTCACCTCGGTATCGCCATCAACCTCATCACGTACGACGACAGGTGAGTGGGGACGGCGCACACCTTGAGCGATGAGGGAGGCGCCGGACGGGACACAAAGAATGTAGAAACCATTTCTGGTGGGCGGTGGTGAGCTTGTCTGCACACCAGCCTATGTTTTCCTTCTAAAAGCGTGTTTTGTGGTGCCCAGTGGTGAATTTGCGTTTGTGGGATTTGCGCCTCGTAATGTGTCGAAATAGCATTCTCGTGACATCGCGTGCATCAGGAAAATATCAGAAAACAGGACAATGTCACAGAAATGTTGAACCAGCGCTAAAATGTCACCTTGCAGGTTTTCGCTTCACAAGATCGAGCAGGAGCTGGGCACCGAGATCAAGCCGATCCCGAAGGTGATCGACAAGGCGCTGTACGTGGCCGAGTACCACACGGACCCCGACGCCGTCGAGGCGGCGGAGCGGCGCGCCGTCGAGGGGAAGTAGCTCCCGCGACGTGGACACGACCCAGCGAGCGGGCGAGTTGAGCTGGGCAACTTTCACGTTCATTCTTGAAGGACCTTTTTGGGCTTCTCTGAACAAGTGTTGAAAAATTGTGTTGGAAATGTCAAATGGCAGCGCAGTTCTGAAGCTGTCTGTCCCAACGCTTGAACCATGGTTTGAAACGTCCGTGTCGGTGCTTGTGGAAGTGATCAACAAAATAATCGAGAACTGACGTCTCTGCACGGAAATCCACACGTCCGCGATTCTGCATCTTCCGCAACATGTCTGAAGTGGAGTTCGCAGAACGAGATCCACTTTCCAGCGCACTTTGAAGCTCTGGGCAACAAGAGTTACTTCCCGCACCAAGTGGAAAGAAAAACCTCGGACCTGTGGCTGACGATAAACACACATTTGGGTTTCAAGCCTGCAAACGTTGCGCACAAGTTTCAAACCATGTTTTGATTGTTTGGACTGAAAAATTATGATTGTAATGAGATATTTTGAGTGTCGTTTTGCGGGCGGCGAGATGAGAAAGTCATTTGAAGATTTGAACACAGCCAGTTATGGCCACGTTTTCATCTCGTCTAGCTCAGCGAAAATTCGATCAGCAAGTGAAGGTCACAGTTGTGGTTTCCCAGGGCTGTCGATGAAATCGCGAAAACTGACGCCCAGTACGGCTTTGTGCCGAAACGAAACAACCAACATCGCGCAGTTTGCAAAGAAGAGCTATAGCTGTTTGAACACACACAAGCTTCGATGTGGTCTGTTATGTGGGCCTGGTACGCTGCAGCGTTGAGCTCCTCTGAGAGCCGCGACACCACAGAGCTTATGGAAAAAATCTGCTCGGTCAAAACAACTGTGACCCTTGCTTGCACAGCACAGAATTTACCTGTGCAACTCGGTGCCATAAGAGTTGCTGTACATATTCCGGGTTGCGAGTGACAGTATGGAGTGAAAGGATGGGACAAAAATAGCTGGCACCCGTTCGCAAGGGCCACAATCGACAGCGCAAAACACCGGTGGTCTTCTCGAGCGTGACATGAGCATCGTGCGCTGCAGTGAAGGACAAGCTTCGCGAGTCCCTGAAGTGCTGCTGAGCCGGACTGGACTGATCGAAACCAGCACAATGATCCTGCAGCTCGACGCGCGTTCACAGTGGATGTGATTGCTGTGCGTTGTGATCCTTGCGAACGAAGTCGTTTGTATTTTGAGTTGAGAAGCATTCAGGCCTTCTTCGTCTGGGCGCTGGCGATGAACTGCGTTTTGGACCACAAGATTTCAGCGGTCCCTCTTCGTCGGCGTCATTCTCGGAATTTCGACAAGTTCACCCACCGAAAGTGGAGTTTGACACGTCAGCCACTTGCATGGTCAAATTTCAACGAAAAGTGCCTGTCTTCAGACGTAAGTGATATTATTTTCCAAAGTAACTGAAGCAGTTGTCGTTTGTCCAAAGGAACTATTTTGTGAGGGTGTGATTGTTTTCGAGTGCGTGAGAGGGAAGTTTGCGTGTCTTGTTTTTGCTACCGAGGCAGTCTGTGTGCGAAGAATCAGACAAGTTCGCTTTGTCGGATTGAACAGGGTCAAGTACGTGCGACAGGATCTTCGAGCATCCCAAACAGTTCCACTGACGTTATCCACAGGTCTGGCAAACAAATTCACGGGTTACACAGACCGAACGACAACTGGGCTTGTCTGATCATTCGCTGAAGCGTGTCCTCAATGCTTCGTTGGCCCTTGCTGTGAGGAGGGGTCAGTGGACACTGCAGGCTGCACTTGTTGAATTGTACTTTTTGCACAATGTATGTTGGAAACGGCTGGAGGAAATCTTTCAGTTGGTCTTCGATTGGCCCTCAGTTTTGAGAATTCAGCGCGAAATCGTGCAGAGTGACGGGACGGACGACACTGAGGTCCCAGAGCGCGTGCCGGGGGTCTCTTGCGAATTGCTGAAAGATTAGCTTCAACCGTGCTTCATTTTGGTGGTCTTCGCGGGGCACAAGCGAAATGGAGTTTCATGCGTGTGTTTACGTGTGACTGAGAGACTCCTGTTCAGCTCCCACGAAATGAGGCACAGGACAGTCACTCTGGTGCGAATCAAAAACGCGAGCGAAGAATTTGAACAGTTGTCAAGTTGCCACAGTTTTTTTTTTCTTTTAGTAATTTTTCGTGAAACTCGATTTTGCGCTTGTGCGCCCGAAGACCAATGAGACAGTTTTAAATTGTCTTGTCAAAAGGAAGTCTGATCTCATCTCACGGGGCTGCTATTCCAAATCAAGTGGGGAAAAGGAAATCGTTTGGTCCGGTCGCATTTCAGAGCGTTCACTCGTCGGTGGCAGTGACGTGCCAACGCTTTGCAGTGCTCTCGGTTCTGGCGTTTTCTGCATAAGAAACAGTGTGCCAAAGGATTGTGCTGCCAGGAGGGGCTCCAACGCCCCAAGTCGCAAACAACGCTGTTTCTGATACCAGGTCTGGTTCGGTGCGATCTCTGTTACCTCTCAGCAATGTAGGGTGGCGTGGGCCTCGACAATTGGAATGCGCACGAAAATGGAGGCAGCAATTTTCAGTGTCGCACAACAAAGTTCAACCGAGCCAAAGCTACTTTTGCTGCAGCCCCTCAAAATTTAAATATCACTTTTATGTGTTTATCATCCATTCGTTCATTCATCATATCACCATTGTCATTTCTCATTGTATCATGCCGGTTACGCATTGAAGTGGTTCTACTGCGAGTGACAACAAAAGTCGTGTGACAAGAGTCATGTGGTCACATGTTGAATATTTGTAGCCGCCAAGTGAATAGGGGCATTCACGGACAACTCCTTTGCCGGAGCTGAGTACTGAGGTCCGAACAGGACCGGGAGAACGGAGCTTGTACACATGCTGCCTTGTGTCCGCGCAAGCGGTTTGGGATTTGCTTGAAGGCAGTGTGTAAAAGTATCAATTGCCAGACGAAACAGACGTTTGGGCAGGCTGCGAGTGTCAATTTGCTTGGTTTCACCAACAAGTCAGCTGGCATTCCGTGTACTCATGTCATCTTGTGAAATCATTGTCATCGTCATTCTATGTCATTTTGAGGCCGTGTCAACTGCTGCAGACCAAAGCTGTCCTGCCCGAAAGGGGCCGAAACAAGAACGGGTGCTGCGCATTGTTTGATCGAACGTAAAGTTTGCCAGTGGTTGACACGGTTGTTGTGTCAGCGTGTGAAGCTGAGCCAAACCTGGCTCAAGCTTGCAGCACTGAAACGAAAGTGAAAGGTGAAAGTACTTTGGTTTGAAAACAACTATCTGTGGGTGAAATTTGATTTCATGCGAAGTATTCTGCGTCATACCCACACGTGTTTCAGTCGCAGGGAATGATTGGTGTGAAGACTGCTGCGAGAAAGAACCTGGGAACTTGCAGCTGTGAACTGTGTCTCCAACACCTGAATTTCGAGAGAGGTTGGGCGACAGTTCGTGGTAGCAGATGTTTTAACAAAGTGCCAACTGGGGCAGCATCAGAGAATTCGATTTTGACGAAGCCTTGAGATTCTGTGGGTTTGTAAAATGTTCACCGGTGTATTGCAAAATCTGACGTTCTTGTGAAGGGGCGACGAAACCTGGAATGGAACGGTACGGCTGGTGTGAAGTTAGTCCGGTAAAAATCAGGTCGTTTGTGGCGAAATGCGGTCTCTGAACAACACGAGATCGGCAAAAGATACACGTGCGTTTAAAGTTGAGAAAAGGAACGTCTTGTGTAACATTCCCCTCGTTATTGTTTCGTTTGAAAGGCCGTGTCTCGTTTGACGTCAAGTCAGGGTTTCGTTTCACCGATTCATTAATTTTGAGCCAAAGAAGGTTGACAGGAATTCCTCTGTTCTTCCATGGTGTGCTGATTCTGTTTGCAGTGAAAATTCTAAACAAGTGACTTTCCTTGACTTCAAAATTTGCAGAATTAACGACGTCGCTTGTTTTGTTCGGTGATGACGATTGTCGACGCCGTCTCGGTATTTGTTCACAATTCTTTCCTGATCGATGATTTTGTCGTTCAAACCAGACACGACTTTTCCACATTTTTGTTTTTCTGTCGGGCTCTTGCATCTCCAGGGGAATGTGTGGCATGAAATGGCTCTTTGTGCGGCTGCGTCCGTTGCTTCACTGCCGGTTGAATTGCCGGGAAACACGCAAACGGTTGGGATTGTGAATGAAGACATCTGTGGGTTACGTTACACGGATTCGGCTCGCGCAATGAGGGTGTCTCGCCTCAAGCAACACAGCAAAAATTCTGGTCCGAAACAACGACCGATCATAATATGGGGATGCAAGAGCTTGCAAACGCAAAGGAAGACCAGGGACCAATCTGTCCTTAGTTTTATTGACATTGCAGGGTCTTTTGTGAAAAAATCAAAACGTCAGGAAAATTGTGCGCATGAAAAAAGCTGGGTCACCGTGTGCTGCAAAGTCGCAATTGTGAACTCGAAAAAAGGGTTGGGGTGGGGGTGGGAGAGAAACAGCGGTTGTGTCTGAGTGTTCAAAAAATTTGGAACAAATTTTGGGTGAAAAGCACGAGTAAGTATTTCAAGTTCATTCCATTTACGTTCAAAATATACAAAATTTAAGTGCTCAAGAAACATATTTAGGCCCTTATTTTGCAGAAAAAGTGGAAATGACAAAATGCAGAGGGTTGTGTTTTCAACATTCGGCAACGAGTCAAAGAGCGAAACTCGAAAGGAGGAGGAGAAGCGAAATCTCCGTCTTGTCGCGAAATTTTTGAAGCAAAAACACATTTCGAAATGGGCCAGTTCCAAGAGTTCGGCCTGATTTGTCACGAAACGTTTGTATTTTCGAACATGTTCAACAAAAAATAATAAACGTCTCAACCTCTGAAAATGGTTGTCTTCTTGGTGGTTGTTCCCGCTTTCGAATAATTTGGGTTGGATATGGACCTGTTCGGTGTTCGTCAGCTGGGAGAAAAGCTTTGAGATGTTCTGCAATAGCACCAGAAATGTCCGGCCCATTGTGGAAACGAAAAAAGTGGGAATTACCGTTGAACTTTGATCCATTTTCTCGAGTGGGAAAGGGCGTTCGTGCTGTTCCTGCTGGTTTGTGCGAAACGGGCTGCTGAACAAGGGGTCTCAGCAGGTGCGCCGCGTTGGTTGGTCACCATCGCTGCAGTGCAGCGGAAGGCCTGCAAGAGTGCTTGACAGGGTTCTCACACTGTACAAAAATGGTTCCTGTGGAACCACACAACGAGTTTGGAGGAGAAAAGAGTTGTGTGATTGAGTTGTGTGATTGAACAGGTGAGAGCCCATTGGCACTTCGATGCGAGTACAAACGGCAGGTTTTGTGATCGCAGAATTTTACAAGAGCTCATGTGGTGAAGGAGTGCAGAGCAGGTTCCTTTAGGTTCTATTTCGATCATTGCAGGTCCACTTTGTTCTGTGGATTCCTGTTGTCAGCCGCTTGCGCTTATTTTGTTTCACCCTCGTACATCTGTCCACGAACTGGATAGCTTCCAGGTTGCTCCGCCCCCTTTGTACCACTAGATCTTCCACCCACAAATATTTGGATGTTGTCATTTTGGTGGGCCTTCCAACTTTTGGATCTCTGGGTTACCTACCGCCACCACACAAAACTTTTATCGGCCACAAAATCTGATGTTGTTTTGCCCATGTATCTGGCTGGGTCTGGCAGTAAACTGGGGGTGTGTTACAACAAGCGGAAAATCTTTATGAACTTTCAGGGTTAATTTGATGATTGTGATCCATGCACAAGACACAGATATGCTATTTTGAATGAACTGAGTTTTGTCTCCAACATGCATTTTTGGCACGCAACAAAAAGAAATTTAAAGTCTCATTGGACCAGTCATTTTTGGTAGGCCTGATAACTTTTGGGTTTCTGGGGCCCCACCCCCACCCCTTGTACCACCATCGTTTGCACTTTGTCCTTTTTGGTGGACTTTAACTTGGACATTGGTGGTATGGGCACGAGCTGCGGCTCGAGGAGATGACGGTCTGTTTGAAATTCTTGTTGATTTTGTGACCGGGGGTGGGGTGGGAAAACAGCCATTGGTTTCGTGACCAGGAACGAAACCAACGGTTGCTTTGTCCCCCCCCCCCTGGCAAGAAAATTGACATTTGGTTTGAAAACGAACAGGGTTTCTTTTTCACTCTGGCTGGCAGGCAGCCCCGGTCCGCTGGAACAATGCGTGTTGTGCAATTCTTGTTTGGAGCCGCGGGCTCGTTGATCTGTGGTCCTTTCTCGGGTTTTGAGGCCCACTTGACGTCGTTGGCCACAAGTGCTAATGTTGTTGTGCATCCTCGTATACAGTGCCGCACAAAAATTGGCGTCTGGGCATCTGAACTCATCTGACAAAGCAAAACGTAGGCACCATGGATGCCATGCGTGGCAGATTCCCGACCAGAACCACCAAAATAATTTCGCGGAGAGCCGTGGACATAAAATTTATTGGTTTCGTGTTCACGCGCAGAAACCTCTGCACCGAGCGAAAATTTTGCCATTTGTTCAGGTGCGCCACGTCGTGCTTTGAAGCGCTCACAAGTGTCTGCATTGAAGCTGTCTCACCACAACAGTCCTCTCAACGCGTTCTTTCGCGAGGAAACCTTGAGCAAACTTTAAATGAATTGTCGAGACTTACAAACCCTTTTCAGAATTGGACACCACCGTGGGATGTTCTGGTATGAAAGGGTTTGTTTAGCTGTGTATCCATGGTGCACAACAGTGAGCGTATACAGACACAGATCACACACACACCATGCAGTGGGTGTGTTATACGCAGAGAACCACGGGAGAAAACACCTGCGTCAAGGCCAATTGTGTCGACACGCCACATTCGTGATCAAATGGAGTAATATGCATCAGCATTGTATATCTTTCAGAAAATTTGTTGTCCGGTACAAAATTATTCGTTGGATCACAACTTCTTTTGCATGAAAATTGTGGCTGGCTCGTGTGAAGTTTGTTCACATCAGCACGGGATGAGTTTTCAACGGACTCCACAGGATATACTGGAATTTACTCGCACAGAAAAAAAGGAAGACTGTTTTTTTCCACACAATTTGCCTTGCACCTCACGGTGACGCTATTCAGGTTTTAGCCAAAGCTTCGCTCAGACGCCGTCGCGCAGAGACACTCAGGAAAGGACAGACGGAGGAACACTGCCACTCGACGTGATTACCCCACCTGGGAAATCAAATAGCAGTTCTCTTTGATTCGCAGATTGCAGCCCTCGTTCTGCCGGCTCACGGCACTGTGCGGTCTTTGGAAATGCGCTCCTTGGATTGTGCGCAAAATCAGAACAAGAGACACGGACAGTTTCAGGGCAGTTGTTCTGTTTGGATGGATGCTGGGAACCAAGTGGATTTACTTCTGACGAATGTCAGACGTGAAAATGAAGTTTCAGGTGCAAATTTGTACTCATCGCTTCGCCCGCACGAACGCAGGAGAATGCTGACACGGAGGTTGCGTTTCCTGATAAATTGATAAATGACAACGCATTGTGATGGAGGTTGGAGGATTCAGCGGCAACGTCACCTTTCTCCTGGGAACACTTCTTCCCCTACTCACGGAGGACGTAACGTACGGGGGACTGCCTCCGTACGTCATGTTCGTCAACGATCCCAAAGGTACCTGAACGTTCCAACTTACAACCAGACTCCACTGACAAGGGGTGTTCGGGTGTATCGCCATTTTCCGGCGCACACTGCAGAACAATTTTCTGGTTCACATGCTGCAGGACAGCATCAGGGACGCTGGGCAAAATGTTCAAAGCTGTCTCGATGGTGTCTGGTCAGACAGCTAGACAACTGAATTGTCACTTCTGTACGGGACAGATGAACATTCATGGAATGTGTGTGTGTGTGTGTGTGTGTGTGCACTGTCACTCCGAAAACGGAAACGGAAACGTTACTTGTAACGCCAAAAGTGTCGCGTTTTTGAAACGTTACCCAGTAACGTTAACATTAAGTTCTGTTACAACAAAATGCATCTTATGCATTTTTACCATTATGTTGCAATGCAAAGTGATATGTTTAGCCGTTGTAACATAATGTTTTCTTGAGGGTATCTGTTAACAACAAATGCATTTTGTCTGTTCGATATTGTGCAATTTATTCCGACGTCGATTGTATCCATTTGATATCACGCATTTCTATCCGTTATCGCCTTTGTGTTCAATGTCGTGCCGATATGTCCGACGACTTAGAACAAACAAATAGCAAATT
>JAAUXT010014268.1_pt1 | contig 12507 bp, 14 predicted proteins | sample 7278171 | NCBI WGS metagenome assembly JAAUXT01 (sample SAMN14350112, study PRJNA611818) | marine sediment metagenome | isolation source: surface marine sediment (1.8m) | place: French Polynesia: Moorea | collected 2018-08
CCCGAAGGTTTTGCGTGCGGGTCCTGTGTTCTGGTCCATATGTCCTTTTCTAAACATTGTACCGCCAGCTTTGTTTTTTTTTTTTTTGGGGGGGGGGCAACCTTTGAGCTTCGAAACAGGATCTGCTTCCCGCAGCAACCATACAACGCACAGAGAAATATAGAACACTGTGCTTCCGTGTCTAGATTTTCGCCAAGGTTGCAGTCAACCCGAAAGTCCAACCCTCGTGACGGACACGGGTCGTGGCCGAAAGGTGAACAAAATCCAGTCGCGTGCCTCGAAATGAACCGAGGCGAGAAAACTGACAAGGTGCTTGTTCCGAGTTGCCGGTAATTTCATTTCATCGAAGTATTTTATTTTGGACTCGCAATCTCATTTGCATTGTGATCATGGTTGGCTACCACACTGTCCCAACACCACAAAAGCAAACAACATTGTGTTGCTTGTCCAAAGAGACTCGACAGAAGTCTCTGCCAAGAAACATTGTGACAAACGACTGGCCTGAATGAATGGAAAGGTGATGGGTGAAAACGTGGCTTCAAAGAAACAGAAGTACTCGAACGTGCGGGATGCTACACACGAACAGACGGGAGGGACTGAAATCAAGATTCGTCCGGAGACTGGTCGGAACACGAACATCTTGCTGAGCTCAGGAGACACCTCCGTGTCAAATTGAAGACACGTTATTCATGTGCCTCTTTCAGTCAGATTTTTCCGATTTTCAGCGGAAACTTGTGGTCCAAAGAGTCATCTGCGTACGTGGTCAAATCCAAGCATGCAGCGTTCAGAGGACACCCAGCACAAGTAATCCCTGTCGCTCCACGAGCTTCGAACAACAATTGTCCTGGTAGATTCACGTGGATATTTAGGAGAGGGTCGAGGGACCTGTGGTCCTTTCACTTGTAAAATGTCAAGCTCATCCATGACCGCCACGGTAGGCATTGGGCGGGGCGGGGGTGTCAGGAGGGCTCGTACCGTAACCGCAATCAGACCTCAACAACCACACAGCAGATTCAGCTGTGAGGGGCTACCTCAACACTGAAAACGATTGACATGTTTGGCACTTGGACCATTTCTCAAACATTTTTTGGTGGACAACCCCTCCCTCTTGTCCACACATGAAAGCTGGATGACATGCAGCCACAAAGTTGCTGTTGCCAGGACACAAAAGCTCACCAGCCAGAGCACAGTGTTAAAATATGCGCTCAAAATGCAATTAGTTGTGTCACTACAGAACTTTTATCAACACACGTAGCTATTGTTGAAGCACTGGCAAAAAGGGAATGTAAATTCAGTCAAGAGGATTGCATGCCAATATCCCGAAAAGCTTTACTTTGTGGTCATCCTTTTTGAACCAGTCTAGAAACGACGACTTGTGTTCCTGCTGCTTTTCTTCCTGCACGTAGTACTTACTCGCCTCGTGATCTCCCTGACAAATTCACAGTTGATACGGTGCAAAAAGAGCAATAAAACTAGGAAATCGGAGCATTCCTGCAAGTGGTCATTCCTGTGCAACAAAACAAGAAGGGTACGCCCAGAAAGCGCGCGATTCCCCGCAGTTGACATTGCGGCACTACTCCCCACCCCAGCAAAGAGCGTCCCATCTGAGACCTTTCAGTGGGGGGCGTACAGCCAGGCACTTTCTCCAGACCATCGCCCTCCGCTTCTGATAGATAGCACAGGTCCCGTGCTGGAACCCAGCCCACTCACGGGAGGGGGGGGGGAAGCAAAAGCATTTCTGACACCCACCCACCCCCAAGACAGCAGTGCGCGCGCGCACACACACCGATGGTGAGATAAGCGTGCGGAAGAGACGCACTGAGTCGAGCCGCGCGCGAAAAGAAAAAGGGTGTTTGAACAATTTATTTGATTGGCCGCCGATGCACCAATAGTCGGCCGCATTTTCGTCACCAGTTGATACCTGGCAAATCGCGATCAAAATCCTGGGCAACAAACAAGTAGTTGTGGCTGAAACAAGGAGCTGTCGAGTTGTGGGTGCTCAGCCAAACTGCCCCCCCCCCCCCCATTTCCCCAATCAGTGCAACGGACTAAAACTGGCACCACCACCACTGTGCACTGTGAAATTATGTTCCTTGAGCGCAGGTATCGAACAATGCATTTGTTATTTCCACATAAAAGTACCGTTTGACACCAGACAGACGAAGACTACATGTACCTGCCTCACAATCTCGGAATTACCGGCATTTTGTGCAAGTTTCTCACGGTGAAAAGGAACAAGAACACTCACCGGAGCCTTTGGCATTTTGATGGTATCCGAGTAATCCTTGGTCGACTGTCTGTGAGTAAACTATCCACACGTCTGTTTGTACACTCCTTCCCCTATTGCGTGAGGCTGTAATAAATAAACAATAATGCATGGATCACTTCACGAAGTGTTTTGTCAGAGTTGATGATCCACTCAAAAACACCCACATCCGTCATGCATTGTGGCATCAAGAAACCTCAGGCGGGGCTGGTGACACATCTCTTTCATGTCAGGATTTCCTCCAAACTATTCTTTCACCTGAAGTGGAAGATTACTCTGTACCACAAACATGACGACATCGTCTCGATTGTCTCATGGTTCAGCCCACACAACACAAAAGGCGCTACGTTTCACGGCAACTTAATTTACCAGATGCTGAAAAAAGGACAAGCATTCTGATTTGTTGTCGAGCAAGAACGATCTTACTAAAGTTGTCACCACCAAGTGGTCCAGACTGGCAACAGCTGGGACGACAGAATTTACGGACAGCCCAGCTTACACGAAAATTGACTCCACATGCACCACGAGTGTGACTGTGCGATAAGTGCATGTACATGTGCACATTGTTTTTGTCGTTGTTTCTTTCTGAAGTCACTTCAGACTGTTTGAATTTTCGTGTTGCTGAACACTTTTCACAAGCATTCACACGTCAATTTCCGTCTGGCGAAGTTCTTGCAACACACAATTTGAAACTTTTGTCATTTTTCAGCATATCTGCAACATTTCGGGCGCTACATGCACCTCCACAACAACAGGCTCTCAAATACGATCAAAATTCGCATTCGTGACTGAGTAATCAACACTTGATGAAAATTTCTGACACACCAGTCCTTGGTCACCAACTTTTCCGCACCCAAAGTTTACGGTGTGAAAAGTTCCTCGAACACGATTATTTTGAATTTTCCACAAAAATTCTGGACATTTCTTTCTTATACTGCAATTGTATACGATAACAAACACACCAGAACAGAAATTATGACCAGGTCTCAGCCGTCCTGCAACAGAACACGAGCATCAATCCAGTTCCGTGTCATTCAAAGGCGGACTTGTCAAAACCGGTAGAATGATTCCACCGCACCGAATTCACTGCTGACAGCCCCGACAGAATACCTGAGGCTTCATGGCCAGTACTGGCGAGAACCCCAGGCTAAAAGCAACCATATCCGTTTGAAAATAACACCCAACACTCCAGAGAAATGACTTACGGTGAATAAATGACACTTTCTCCTGCGCGGCGTGATAAAATCGTGATCCAAGATGGCGGAGGTAGGGTGTGGCCCAGCAGATGTCACCACCAGGATGATCAACTTTACGCAAGAGGGCGACAGAGTCGCATTTTGTACTATTTTATATATTTTTTTGCGGAAAATCGTAATACGTAAGTTCTTCTGAAATTCAAATTTAGTTGGTTTGTTGTTGATTTTTTTTTTTTTGGGGGGGGGGGATTTTTTTGTTTGTTTCTTGAAAGTTCCGGAAACTAAATTTTGACCACTTGCATTTCAACTGCAAAGAACACCCAGTCGCCAGTCGATCTGCTGTTTCAGTTGAGGTAGTGTTTGAAAATATCAAGCTCAACAGGTAATTTGCGAATTTCTGTGACCCTGTAAGATGCCCGAATACATTCGGTTTGGTTCACCTTGGGTTGTGACACAGCTCACTCTGGCGCCACGGAAGCAGTCTTTAGCCCCCCGCCCCCCAATACACACACACACACTCCATTCAAGACCCGTCGACGAACAGTTGGGGTGTATTTTCGGATGTTACGACGGCCAGGTGAACCCGTATTTCCTTTCTCATCCAGAACATACCCCGGATTGATCTGCTGGAGAAGCAAACCAACGAATAAGAACACCGTGGTGCGGTGTCGATGCTACCAACTTCATAGCTGTTGGGGGCAGGGGGTGGTCCGGGTGGTTCCAAAGCTGGCAGTGGAGGCCCGTTTCCCCAACCCCCAGAAAAAAATACCTCAACATCCCAATCTTTGTGCCGAGTGTGCAACATGTCTCACAACAGCTGTTGTCCACGTGAAACCTTGAAACGGAATGATACATCCGATTGTTCGTATTCAATGCTTGTAGATTCAGCATTTTTTATTTGTAATTGGCTCGTGTTGTGAATTTTACTGTACAATAGCCTAAATCTGAGGTTGACGACAAATTAACGGCACAAAACAGTACTCCAGAGTTTGTCACATTTCACTCTCCAACCATGTTGGAAACCTGTTCAAGGAACAAAACAAAATCGAACACATCGTTGCAAAGTTGAACAAAATGTGACCACGACCTCGCGCATTTTTGTGCCATGAAATTTTGTGCAGGGTAGACTGGAGGTGACACGAGTCCAATTTTCACAGATCTACAGACCCAAACCCTTGACATGTGTTCGAGAAAAGAAAGCTGAAACAAAATAAGAATCCTCCCAGACACAATGACCACCCAGAGTGCTGGTCCCCTGTTGCGTAACACACGCACAGACATGGAAATCGGGTTACTTTCTTGTAAACACCACACGAATGAACCCCACAAATCGAACAGAGCGTCTTCAGTCCTCGGAGCGGCAAATCCCGAATAAATAAAACAAAATAAAACAAGGTTTTGCCAGAATAAAACAAGATTTAAGGGAAATAAAACAAGATTTGCCCCTTTATTCCTTGTATATAATACTTGCAGTATATTATTGCAAAATGGGGGTAGTCTGTAAGTGATTACATATGATATCTTCTTTACACTAAGTATCATGTTTTGTGCAATAGTAGTCTGGAAACTGTTCCTGACAATACCCCACTACTTTATCTACAGCAGCAAACTTTAGGGATATTATGTATAGAAAATAGGAAACATGCCAATATTTTAGCTTTCATCACATTGTCCTTCATACTCTCTTCTTCTTTTGCACTACAGTAGTACTTACCTTAACAGCTGTGATACCAGCTTTTTCTGTTTGGGTAGCTTTTTCTTTAGTTGCAAAAAACTTCTGTAATCTTAGTTGTGCTTTGGCATTTCTGTTGCAAATATTATGTCAAAGCTCTGAAACCTGTATAGTGGATATGCTACTCTTTCACATATATTTTACACTATGCTCCAGTTCCACCTTTCTCTTCACACTAGTATCTAATTGGCTGTCCATTTGAGTCAATCTTCTGCAACCACTCCTTCTTGAAAAATCTCTGAGGTATTGCCTTTTATGGCAAAGAAGTCTCTTCAGAAAAATTTAGTTGAGTCTCCACTACTGGCACCCCTTTTCCACTTTTAAAATAATAAAACATTATAAAAGTGTTCAACATTACACAGTCAACATTACACAGGTTGCCTGCAGATGCCAGATGCTTCAACCTGGTAACTCTACATAAAGCAGAGCTGAACAAAATTTTTTTCAAGAAAAATGAAGAATTGAAGTCAAAATATTCCCATCTAAAAAACAAATAATTCAACTTAGCAACTGTACAAAAGTAGAGCCAAAAAAGCATGACAAATCCCCCTCAATTGGGCTTCATTGGGGGAAGTCTTTTCTCCACATCACTTTAAAATAGAACAAATATTGCATAAATCCTAGATTTTGCCCAAAATGAAACAAAAAATTCCCAAATAAAACAAGAATAAAACAGATTTGACCAAAAATAGGATAATAAAACAAATAAAACAAGGATGCTGGAAATAAAACAAATAAAACAGGCACTCCGAGGACTGCGTCTTTCACAACATGAAATGAATTTGCCTCGTTTCTTCAAACGTGAAACTTTGATCTGCCAGAAGGACTGAAACCAAACGCCGATGCAACATTTCGCAGAGATGTGAAATGTTTTCTCTTCTTGTTGTGCACGCGTCGCTATAACGGGGACCGAAGCAGGAGTTCGACGACACCGAACCCGATTTGTTTCATTTTCCTACATTTCGTCTTCTCAACTCAAAGAGAACATCATACAAATTCCGCATCTGGGCGCTGGTAACGGGAAACCCACATATTGCAGCTTCACGGTCAAATGATTCGTTCACGAAGTTATCAACTCTGGCGCATGAATTGAGATCATACAGAATTCAAGAATTCTATTCCGAAGAATACAGAACAATCACGTGAAAATAAAAGTTTATGAACAGAGAGAAAAAAAAAAAAAAAAAAACTTCAACGCGAATCTTGACACGCAGTGAGAGCGAGAAATGTGACAATCCTCACTTTCCGAGACATTGAGCATTCCATTGCAAATTTGTTGCAGGAGTACGTGAAAATAAATTTGTAAACAGTCAACACTCACAAATAATTTTCTAGAGTCGCTCAATTCGTAAAACACATTTGTGTGCCGAAGTAAAAATGCCAAATTACCAAAGCAGCCAATGACAACATCATGGAACCTGGGACATTTTCATTTTTCACGCCTTTCATGTCTTTTGCCTTGCACTACGGGGCACTGTCTACCAGGCCGTTCTGCAGCAGTGTTTGTTGGTCGTCATCGCTGCCTCTGATACCCATAACCCCCACTGTCCGCCCCTTTCGAACTTTCGAGTCGTCTTCCATCTCGACGTCATCAGTCTTTTTCAGACGACGGGACGACGGACTCCACGCTACATTCGACAACGTGGTGTCAGTGAAAGAAGCGTCAGAAGTGACGTCGCTCTGGTGGTGATTGTTTACCTCAACGTTACCACCCATGCCGACGGTGATGGCGCTGCCGTCGTTTGTAGTCTCTGATTCTGGGGAGGCCCTGAAGTGTCTGTGTGAATTGTGGTCCCCAGTGGTCGAGTCTGCATCACAACTTGCCCTGTGAAACCCGGCTTCGCTTGTGTCCATGGCTTCGTAACCGCCGTGTTCAAGACCACCGTTGGTGGTGGTCGGCCGTGTAGTCTGTGAGTGGAGATGGTCTTGTTTAGAACTTACTTGGTGGTCTCTTCCGTTATTACTTACAACCTCTACGGATGGAGAGTTGCTGCTCTGCCTTGACGTCCTTTGATACCCAGCTTTATCTGTTGGTGCGAAATTTTCATCTGCGAGACGAGTTCGATCTTGGCGTTCGTGCTCGTCGTGAGCGTCCAATGCATTGTGCAGCGGCCTGGTGGAATTGGGCTCCAGCTTCACGTTGGCAGTGTCACCGACGGCGTTCAGGCCACGCCCACCCAGCTGCACGTTTTCTTCCTGAAGCTGAGCAATCTGATCTTTTGCTTCTTTGAGTTGCTGCTGCAGAAGATAGATTGTGCTCTGCATACCCTCGACGTCCTCGTCCAATTCCAAGAGAAATTCGTCCATTTCTGTAAAGGTGAAGCGTTCAAACCCAGTTGTAGTCTTGGCGAAAACAGAAAAGAAAGGTTGTTGTTCCTTTCGCTTTGCAGTCTGGAGCAGAAAAGCGAAGGCTGGAAGCACTACCGACCTGCTTGGCTCTTCTTCATTTCGTGGACGAGGGTTTTCTCGAGAGCAATTTCCCCCTCCAGTTTCGCAGTTCGCCCAGAGGAAATAACTTTTCCCAATTCCTCGTTTTCTTGCAACAACATGCGACACTTGGCCATGAGTCGTTTTCCCGTTTGGCTGAAAATATATCGGCAGGAAGACCGCCTGAGTTTTGTGTGGGTTGCGGATTTTTGTGTGTTTGTTGCGTAACACGACCTGCGTTGCCCTCTGCGACCTGAGAAATGCTGTTGAGAGCTGAAAAGCCAACGTTGCAAATATCCAGCATAAATTCGGCAGAAAAGAAACAACCATGTTCCACCAAAAAAAAGGGACCCCCCACCCCTCAAAAATTTGAATCTGAATTTGGAACAAAACTGTTGGGTTGAACGGCAATGGGAGACGAGAGACACTGAAATTGACGCCGTTTCATCTTTTGTGCCCTTCCCTTTTTCGGATAGAGAAATAAAACCACCTAAAGTGCACAGATATGCCCACCTGTCAGGTGTAAATTTCCAAGCGGCAAGATCGTTCTGGGCTTGTTCCAATTTTTCTTTGCTGCCATCCATTTCTTTCTTCATGCGCTGGAACATGATGTTGATCGCCGGGTCCAGCAACATCGTTCTCAGTTGTGCAGCGCTGGTGTTCTGGCCTTGCTTCAGTTCCTGAATCTGCGTCTGCAACAGAAACAGGGTGAGGTTTGCCTGTCATCAAACATTTCAGTGAACTAGCCCCGAGCAAGTCTTCACAGAAGATCCATACCACGTATTCTTGCATTTCCTGCTCCTTCGCTGCCAGTCTCATCACAAGCACGTTTTCTCTCCTCGTGGCTTCCGTCTGCTGAACCTTGAGCTTTTCTTCCGACTCTCGAAGAGCTGAGATCTCGTCGTCTGCAAATTACAACACTGTGTGGTGAAGTCAAGAGCGTTGCAAGCACAATTCGCCACACAGGGTACGTGTTGCAGAACGTCTTTTGCCACTAGATTCAGAGCGTCACGTTTTTGGACGCAAAGACCCGTCCGTCCGGATGCGCTCGAAGTTACGTTTTGTTGCACCGATTTAACACAAACTCCCCTGTCAAAAGCCTCCGGACGCTTTCACAGTGGTCACGTTGCCCTGGTGCCTGATGTGCGCGTGCGTGTGTGTGTGCGTGCGTGCGACTTGGGGGTGGGGCAGGGTCAGCTTTCCGTGACAAGCGTTGAACTCGGCGCCAAGTGTGCAAAGGCCACTGAATGATTGCCACTCGCTCTCAGTTGGCATCACCCGTGCACACCACCACCCACGAGGAGACGGGTGATGGCGACAAAAGAAATCCTTGCTTGTCATCACCCTTGATGACTGCCAACTCTGTGTTGTCAGCCGAAATGACTACTGAAGAGAGTGTGGAGGGAGGGCGTGAACGCAACTGACAAATTTTCGCTACCATCTACCCAGAATTCATCAGTTGACCACCATTCTGTCGGAGGGGAAGGGAGGGCAAGCGAGAAATCCCTGATGACCAGTGAATTTCTTTGCAGCTGTTACCCCAAAAGATCTTGAAAGCTTGCAAGGAGGCGATGACGACCCAGGAATTTTCAGTTTTGATTACCCCTTTGGATCACCCAGAATGTTACAACCCACCCCCCTCCCGCGCGGGGATCAGTGTTTCCAGCGCAGGACACAGGCTCGCTCGGAACTACGCGCCTGTGCAGACGGAAACCGAAGGATGGCCTGGGAATCACACCACACGCCCCGACGCGTTTGCACTCGGTGTGTGTGAAAACTCAATCGATGGATTTCACGATCTCTTTTTTCGTCTGACAGAAACCAAGAATTTCTTCTTGCGACCAGTATGTTTTCAGCTAAATGCATCTTCATAAATCCCCGCCCCAACCCGCAGGCGCAGACAAAATGGCTGTCGCGATACAAGCGATTGATTGTTTATTACCTTCAACTGGTTTGTTCTTCGACAACAAAGCGTCAATGTAGGCTTCTTGTTCCTGCCATCTGCAACACCAACAATACTGAACCTTCAGCGCGGTCAGATTCGGACTGGACATTTATCAAGTGCTTGGCAAACAACTTCGGAATTTGTTGTTTTCCGACGCAAAGTCCGCAAAAGTGCTCACTGACAAATTGAATACGAGGCACAATTCCTTTCTGGCTACGGCTCTGTGTTTGACCGGTGGTCACTGTTGAACACTGTTCAGCGAACAACTTACTTTTCAAGGAGTTCCTCCTTGGTAAAATTTTGTACCACTTCAAGAGAAAGTCGAACCTGAAAGAAAAGTAGTTGCATCAGTCTGCAAGCTTTTGCCCAGTCAACAAAGCTCACGATACGGAAGCAGCAGTCAAGATGAAACCACACTTCAAACATTCGTCACTCTCAAAATGGCAACTTACTGGATTGAATGGCGGAGAAGCGCCGTCTTCTGCCATGTTTCCTGCAAGAAAATTACACACTGAAACGAACAGCACCAAATACTGCAGATTTTGAGCTTTGTGACCCAAGAAAAACAACACAAAAAAACGTCACTGCGAAACTGGAAGGACTTTCTCGATCGTTTGACAATGTTGAGCTTTTCTGGTTCGAATGAAGCGCAGACTGCCAATGGGGTGGGGGCGGGGGCGGGGGGTGGGGTTGCGGTGGACAGTTGTGCCTTGCGGTTGAAGTACTCCACAACAAAAAGACCATCAGAACCCAACGAACTTGCGACAGCCCTCAAACAGATTTTACCAGTGACTTGAATACATTGCTTTTCAACTTTTTTGTTCACTATAATTCGTTCCCCATCCCCCCCCCCAAAAAAAAAAAAAAAAAAAGAAAAAGAAATAGAAATCCAGACTGCCGGGAACACTGGACGAGAACTTTTCGCTGAATGTCACGTGAAAGTGGGCTTTCGTTCCAGAGACATGTTGTGCGTGTGAGTTCACACTTCAGTTGTTTCTGACAGACTTCCAAATGGTTCGTTCGTCAAGCTTCGCACGCAGCGTGGCCACCAGCGACGGTCCAGCTGGACCGTCCCCAGCGACCGACGTGTGCAATCACTCTGACTGCGTAAATATGCTTCCTCAAGCAGAGCTCAGGCACACCCCGTCCAAGTTCACTCACCGAACGTTGATGCAAAGGTGTCACACGACGGTTCAATGCAACAGAATCTATCCAAAATGGCGGCTATCAAGAGGACTTCCAAGATTTTTGGGCATGTTTCCAGATGCCATGAGCCAGAGACTACGTTTATGTCTATAGTTGGTGACTTTGTTACCTTAAGTTTATAATTCACGGTTCCTGATACATCAGTGAACTGTTTCACTTGGAAAATGCCAAATTCATGGTTGGCGTAGACGCCAGCCGCGCCAACTACAGTTGCCCGAGTGCACAGCGACGCAGCAGTTTAGTTTCGAGAAGGCTGGAATCGCTCTGTTTTTGATTATTTTTTCATGTTTTGTTTCCACATTACTTGTTCTGCAACATTGACATGCTAACGCACACTCTCTCATTCTGTTTGTTGTTAGAAATTTGAAATGTATCTGACGCCAAATCGAAACAATTTTGTGTGTGTTATTCCAGTTGATATCAATTTATATTTGCAAATTTTCTTCCCTTGTAGATCTATTTAATATTTTTCAATTTCTTTTCCATCATTTGAATCATTGCAAAGAACCATATGATAATATTTCCCATTCAAAAAATCCTTCAAACTCAACAGATCCCACTTGAAGTACATTAACTGATGACGGCAAAAACATTTTTGTTTCAATATCTTCTGCCGTGTTCCCTTGTAGAAACGGTTTTCCGGGCTATTGTATGCCATCTTTTTTGACGGCAAGATGTTGCAGACAGCTTTCTTGTCAACTCTCAGAAGGTGTGATTTCAGAGAATGCAACTGAGATACTCGACACACAGTTGTTCTTTTGTATTTTCTGTAGATCGTAGTGTGTGAAATGCAGTGTGTCATTTGAAAGATTTTGAGTGTGCTGTGCTGTTTCAACATGCCTTCTGACCTTGGCCAGTTCTCCACCACTCGCGCAAATCTCAGACACTGTGCAGATCCTTTTCGCAATGTCAGTCGCTTGCTTCCAGTTCTCGGACCAGGGTGGCCGCCTTGGGTTGCGCCGCGGCGAGGCTGAAGCACACCCTGCCTGACCTTCCGTACGACTTCAATGCGCTGGAGCCCTACATTTCTGCAGAAATCATGAAACTTCACCACAGCAAACACCACGCAACCTACGTTAACAATTTGAACATTGCTGAGGAAAAGCTGAGTGAAGCCCAAGCGAAAGGTATTTTGTGTACTCGTGCGTGCTGCAAATCGACAGGGAAATGTTTATCCGCCGCAATGGCTGATATTGGTTCACCCCTGTATCCCCCTGGCTGGTCTTGTAGGCAATGCTTTCCACGTTTGCGTGTGTGTGTGTGTGGGGGGGGGGGTTCAACATAGAACCTCTCTGGGTTCTGGGTTTCTGACTTTCTGGGTTTCAGACTTGCCAGGTTTCCAACTCAAGGTTTCTGACTTTCCAGGTTTCCAACTTTACAGGTTTCTTAGTTTCCAGCTCACCCCCATCACCCTGCATGCAAAAACTCATATTGGCTTGCCTCTGTATCTGCCTGGCTGGTCTTGGGGTAATGCTTTCCATATCAGGGAGTGGTAACCCAGAAATTTCGAATTTTTTAGCATGTGGTCCTGAAGGGTGTCACCACATGCTTAGTGTAATCACCATCAGTCTGTACGTGCATGTTTGTATGTGGACATGTTGAGTCAGGTTGGGGGGGGGGGTTAACTCAACATGGTGAAAATCAACCAGGGTCATTTTCAGGCCATTTTAAGCATTTTTGGTTTTTTGGGTATGTTGCGTTACCCCCCCCCCCCCCAAACTTAACATGGGTCATC
>JAAUXT010027003.1_pt1 | contig 12507 bp, 9 predicted proteins | sample 7278171 | NCBI WGS metagenome assembly JAAUXT01 (sample SAMN14350112, study PRJNA611818) | marine sediment metagenome | isolation source: surface marine sediment (1.8m) | place: French Polynesia: Moorea | collected 2018-08
CGATCATGGGGTGGTAGAAGGCATCCAGGGATTCGGCGACGGTCTCGGCCGGATTGCTTGTCTGGACCACGGCCTCGGTCAGGTCCTGGCCGGAGCAGAAGCCGCGCCCGGCCCCGGTCAAGACCATGACACGGAGGCTCTCGTCCTCTTCGATCTGCCCCAGAGCCACCCGGAGCTCGCGTAGCATGGGCCGGGTGATCGGATTGAGCCGCTCCGGGTCGTTGAGGGTGATCTTTGCGACGCCGTCGCGAGCCTCGAAGAGAATCGTCTGGAACTCCATGGCGGGACCTTCCGGTTGGAATGAGTCTCGGCTGGGAGCTTATCGCAGGTTCGAAGCCGAAGGGGCAAATGCAGATGCGAAACCGCGATCCCTTTGCCGCTCGGGGCGCGCTGAACTAGGATCGCGGCGCTTTGCAGACGTTTCGGAGAACGCCCGTGGAGGAACCACGACCATGAGTGACGCCTTTCTCGACGCCAAGGGCCTGAAATGCCCGATTCCGGTGCTGCGCGCCCGGCGGGCCATGAAGCCCCTGGCTGCGGGAGACATCCTCGAGGTTGAAGCAACCGATCCCACCTCGGTCCAGGACTTCCGAGCCTTCTGCGAGACCACCGGGGACGAGCTTTTGGAGAGCCGCGAGGACGACGGCGTCTATCATTTCAGGATCCAAAAAGCCGGCTAGCAACGGCTGCCAACGCCCGAGCCATGCTGTGACCTCGGGCCATCCCAGCCGCCGAAGGTGCCCTCCGTACCACCGAAATCGAAGGTCGACGGATCTAGAGTCGAGCCGGCATGAGAGGCCGCACCGCCACAAACGAGGCGACTGCTCCCAGGCGCTGGAGGACCCATGTTAGCGAGCAGAGCCCGATAGTCCGCGGCCGCCTTTGGTCAGCCACTGCTCGAATCTTGCCGTCAGGTCGGTCTTGCGGGCCGCCCACCACGCGGCGTCGGTCTGCAGCGCGTTGCCCATGTTGTCAGGGAAGGTCGGCAGGAACGGCTTCACCTCATCTTCGACCAGGGCCATCGCCGACTGCCGTGCGGGGCCGTAGGAGATGTACTTGGTCTGCTCCGCAAGCGGACCGGAGCCCGTGGCGAAGCGAATGAACTCCATGGCCTTTTGCAGGTTATAGGAGCCCTTGGGAATGCCCCAGGAATCGATGTCCCAGATCTGTCCGTCCCAGATGATTGTGTAGCCCTTCCCATCCTCGACGATCGGCCGATACATGCGGCCGTTCCAGACCGAGGTCATGACGACCGTGCCCGACTCGAGGAGCGCGACGGGCTCCGACCCAGAGGACCACCAGACGATGCTCGTCTTGATCCGGTCCAGGACGGAGAAGGCGCGCTCGAGACCGTCCTCGGTTTCGAGCGTCTGGTAGACCTTGTCCGCGGTGACTCCGTCGGCCATCAGCGCCCATTCCATGATCACTCGGGGATCGCGCCTTAGGCCCCGCTTGCCGGGAAAGGCCTCCACATCGAAGAAGTCCGGCAGCTTGCTCGGCGGGCTGCTGCCGACCGCCTCGTTGTCGTAGGCGACCACGGTTGCCCAGACCGTTTGACCTACGCCGCAATCGCTCAAGGCGCCCGGGATGAAATCCCCGCTGGCCGGCGTTCCGTCGGCGCCGGCCGGCAAGGTGGCGTGATCGATCTTCTCGAGCAGGCCTTCGTTGCAGCCCCGAATCAGGTCCGAAAGCTCGAAGTCGACCAAATCCCAGACGACGTTCTCGGTCTCGACCTGCTCGCGGATCTCCTTCAGGCCGCCGTTGTAGGTCTCCATCACCACCCACTCGCCGCTGCGCTGCCGAAAGGGCTTGACGTAGGCCAGCATCTGGCTCCGGGTGTAGCTGCCGCCCCAGGAGGTGATGGTCAGATCCTTCTGCGGCCCCGTCTGCGCCAGGGCAGCAACAGAAGGCAGGATCGCGCAAGCCAATCCGATGGCTGCGGCACGAGCAAAGGATTTCATCTCTCCGGCCTCCCCAATCGTTTTCTATCCAGCCTCGGGGGGCTGCGGGCTCAGGCCCGCAGCTCTCCGCTCAGACTGGTGCCGTCCGGCGCCCGGGCGACGCTGGGTGCCGGCACCGCGCTGGAGTCTTCGTTCAGCGATTTTATGATCCCGTAGGTCATGAAGAGCATGATCACGCTGACCGGCAGGGCCGCCGCGATGGACGCCGTCTGCAAGGCCTTCAAGCCGCCCGCAAGGAGCAAGACGGCTGCCACGAAGCCCTCGCCGAGGCCCCAAACGATTCGGAACCGCTGCGGCGGATCGTCGTCGCCCATGCTGAGCATCGTGGTGATCACCAGGGTTCCGGAGTCGGAGGAGGTGATGAACCACGTGGCCAGCAGGAAGGTGGCCAGGGCCGCCATGGCCCAGTTCAACCAGCTGATGTCCGTGACCCGCTCTATGGTGCCATAGAGCGCCGCTGGCAGGTTCCAGTCGCGGATGAGCTGGGCGATTCCCGCCGTTCCCACGCCGCCTTCGGCGGTCAGCTCGAGGTACATGGCGTTGCCGCCGAAGATGCAGAGCCAGAAGAAGGCGATGGTGGTCGGCACGAACATGACGCCCAGCATGAATTCGCGGATCGTCCGGCCGCGGCTGATCCGAGCGATGAACATGCCGACGAAGGGCGCCCAGGAGATCCACCAGCCCCAGTAGAAGATGGTCCAGCCGCCCTGCCAGGCCGCATCGCCTTCGGCATTGAAGGTCTGGAAGCCCATCGGGATAACGTTCCAAAGGTAGTCGCCGACCGTGGTGACGAAGAAGCCCATGAGCCATTTGAAGGGGCCACCGAAGAGGAAGAAGGCGAGCAGGACGACGCTGAGCCAGATGTTCCATTCCGAGATGATACGGATGCCGTTGCCGACGCCGGAGACGGCCGAGAAGGTCGCGACGACGGATATGACGGCGATCAGGATGACCTGGGTCGTGATGCCGGGATCGACCCCGAAGAGGACGTTGAGGCCCGTCGCCATCTGGCTGACGCCCAGGCCTAGGGAGGTCGCGACGCCGAAGACCGTGCCGAAGACGGCGAGCAGGTCGACGGCATGGCCGATCGGACCGTAGATCTTTTCGCCGATGACGGGATAGAGCGCCGAGCGCAGGGTCAGGGGCAGCTTCTTGCGGAAGCCAAAGTAGGCCAGGCAGAGGCCGATCATCACGTAGACGGCCCAGCCGTGGAACCCCCAGTGGAAATAGGTCACGCGCATGGCATAGACCGCCCGGGTCTCGTCCATCGCGGTGACCATGGCGTGGTCGGCGAAGGGGTTGTTGGGATAGCCCCAGGGCTGGGTGTTGTCGAAATAGAACATCGGCTCGGCGATGCCGAAGAACAGCAAGCCGATGCCGACACCTGCCGAGAACAGCATCGCAAACCAGGAGAAGTTGCTGAACTCGGGCTTGGCGTCGTCGTCGCCAAGCTTGATCGCGCCATGGCGACTGAACATCAAGTAGAAGCAGGCGAAGAGCATGACCGTCAGGGCGCTGATGTAGTACCAGTTCAATGCCGACTCGATCCAACCGCGGACCGCCGAGTAGATGCTGTTGGCGAACTCAACGTTTAGGGCTGTGAAGACGACGAAGGCCGCGACCATGCCTTTGGAGGCCAGCCCCATGCCGGGATGAAGGCCTTTCCAAACGCCCTTTTCCGCGACCTTTACCGGCTGCTTGTCCGTCATGGTTTCGCCCCTCCCCGAATTGCACTCTATCGCGAGCTTATGGTTCTTCAGGAAAAAACGCTGACACGGCAACTTTCCTGGTAGTTGCGTGTCTGCGACATGCGTCTTTGAATTGGCGACCTCTTGCCGAAGCTCAGCGAACGGAAATGCGCAGAAAGCGGAGCCGATCTCGATCTAGGCCGCTTGCCTGTAGCCGACGCGGCTGGCCGGGTCGGTAAAACCGGCGGCCTCGATGTCAGCAAGTACGATGCCCAGCAGGTCCTTGCGACCCAGCGACTTGAGCGAATCCGCCAGGATCAGAAAGAAGAGGTCGCGCTGAGCGTCGCTGCCGCCCATCTGCCAGAGCAGGCGGCGGCTGGGCAGAAGCAGGTTCACGACCCGTTGGTGCTCGCCCTTGCGGTGGGCGATGGCGGCCTCGGCCGCCGGGATCACCGCGGCCCGGTAGCGGGGTCCGAAAGTACCTTCGTCCTCGGCTGCAAAGCCGCGCATCGACCGGAGCAGGACCTCGGCCTCGGCGAAGCGGCCCGTGGCGGCCAGGATGATCGCGAAGTGGGCACTGGTGAAGGGGCTGGTGTGGTCCTCGAGCCGTGCCAGGGTCAACTCGGCCAGTTCCTCCCAGCGCCCGCCGACATCGACACCGCGCAATTCAAGCCGCAGCAGCAGGGAGGCGCCGTTCTGCAGGTCGATGTAGAGGTCCGGCAGGGCCTGAAGCAGGGGATGAGCGCGGTTCCGCACCCAGGCATCGTAGATCTCCAGAACCGCGTCGTGCTCGCGGCGCTCAAGGTGGAAGAGGCAGCGGTGCCACCAGAGGTGCAGGCACATCTGGTTGGCCTCGGCCCAGTTGTCCTTCAGTGCGTCCAGCCAGGCAATGCCCTCCTCGTGGCGGCCTTGCATGATCATGACGTGGGCGACGGCGTGGGTGCCCCAGACGTCGGTCGGGTCGAGGTCGACGGCCTGGCGGCCAAGACGCTCGGCCGACTCGTAGCGGTGGGTCTCTTCCAGATCGAAGGCGCGGCAGGACAGGTAGTCCCCGTAGCCTGGCACCTCGGGGGTCCAAGCGTCCTCGACCCGGCCGGAGATGTCCGCCGACCAGGCCATCTCGCCGATCCAGAACAGCTCCATCTGGGCCAGGCGCTGGGCGAAGAGGTCGGTCGGATGCGTGGCCAGGATTGTCTCGTAGCGGCTCACGGATTCCGCGATCTCACCCCGATAGGCGGCGTCCAGCGCCGCCACGTAATGAGCCTCGCGCGGCGTCATAGCGGCCTCGGCGGCCTTGGCGGCGGCCAGGGAGTCGGCGATCATGGGCCGGTAGGCGATGTTGCGCGCGGCATGCAGTACCAGGCCGTTGACCGCCTGGGCCAGGCCAAAGCCGGGATCTGCCTCCAAGGCGGCCTTGATCTCCGGCATGAGAGCGGATTTCCAGTGCAGGAAATTAAAGATGGCCGTATCGAGCGCCGCGGCGGCTGCTGGGCTCTCGGTGGTCATGGCGTGGCCGCGCTGGTCCTGGTGCACCTCTCTCCTCCGTCGTCGCTGACGAGATGCTGTGTCTTACCGGATCAAGACTGGTCGGAGAAGGATATCGTCACTCGCCGGCTGCCGGCTGCGGCCGGCTGTCCTCGGCCAGCTCGCCCTCAATCCGGCTCCGGCGGTTCTCGAGTGGCCCAACCAGCAGGGACAGCATCGGCGGCACGATCAGAAGGGTGAGCACGGCGGAAAGCGCCAAGCCGCCGACCACGACGGAGCCGAGGCCGCGGTAGAGCTCCGAACCGGCACCCGGGAAGAGCACCAGGGGCAGCATGCCGAAGACCGAGGTCAGGGTCGACATGAAGATCGGCCGGATTCGATCGCGAGTGGCCTCCAGGATTCCCTCCTGCGGCGCCATGCCACCCTGGCGAATGTGAAAGAGCGTCTGGTGGACGAGCAGGATGGCGTTGTTGACCACGATCCCGATCAGGATGACGAAACCGAGCAAGGTCAGCATGTCCAGCGCTTGGAAGTATTGCATGTTGAGAAAAGCCAAGCCTCCGACCCCGCCGGCCGCCGCCAGCGGTACCGAGAGCATGATGATTAGCGGATAGACGAAGCTCTCGAAAAGCACCGCCATGACCAGGTAGACGATGGCCAGGGCGAGCAGCAGCTGAATGATCATGGCGTCCCAGGTTTGGGACAGCTTGTCCGCGGTTCCGGAAAGCCGGATCTTGATGCTCGACGGGATGCCCTCAGCCTGCAGCGGTTCTATGACCTGGGCCTTGAGGATCTCCAGGGCCGATTCCAGCGCCATGCCAGGTGCCGGGCGGATCTCCAGGGTGACCGTGCGGAAGCGCTCGACGTGCCGGATCTCTGTCGGCCCGGCGGTGAACAGCACCTCGGAGAGCGAGCGCGCCGGGATGATCTGGCCGGCCGAGGTCACCACCGGCAAGTCGCCGATGCCCTGGGTCTGGGTGACGTGCTCGTCTGGGCCCTTGAGCATGAGGTCCAGCCGGTCGTTGCCCACCGTTACCTCCGCCACCCGAAGCCCGTCGTTGAAGGTATCGATGGTGTCGGCGAGCTGGCGGGCGGTGACGCCGTTGTCGGCCAGGCGGATCCGGTCCGGCACAACACGCACTTCGGGCGCGCCCAGTTCGAGTCCGGGCCGGGGCCGCAGTTGATTGCCCTCGCTCAAGGGCAGGGCCTGGACCAGCTTGCCGACCGCGCGGCCCGCGATCTGCAGGATCTGCTCCAGATCGGGGCCAGAGATGTCCAGATCGATGCGGCGGCCGCTGCCGAGGCCTCGGCCAAAGATCGAGGGCTGGTTGATGAAGCCGAAGGTGCCGGGCTCGCGAAACACCGGACCCTCAAGGACCGGGATCAACTCGCCTGCGCGCTCTTGCTCGACCGCAACCGCGCCGAGGAAGGTGCTGGCGCGGGTCGCGACGAAGAAAAAGCGATCCATTTTGGGCGGACCGCCCGGATCGCTTTCCGGCCCCGTGACGTCGGCCCAAAGCGGCTTGATCTCGTCTTCGATTTCCTCGGCGATCTCGGTCATGGTGTCCAGGTTGTAGCCGGGCGGCGGGATCATGATGCCGAAGACCAGGTTACGGTTGCCTTCGGGCAGATACTCCAGCTTGGGCAGGAACTTCCAGGAGCCGGCGACGGCGATGCTGGATACAGCAGCGACGACGAGGATACAGAGCAGACGGCTTCGCACGACCCGACGAGAGACGCCCATGACAAGCGCGACGAAGGTGGTGGCGAAGCCGTCGATTCCCGGAAGGTGCAAGCGCTCGACCTTGCTGTCGTATTTGCGCCCGCCCAAGAGGTAGCGGGACAGCGCGGGGATGACCGTGATCGATACCACCAGTGACAAAATCACCGCCACGGAGATCGCGACCGCGATGTCGCGGAACAGCTGCCCAACCTCGAGCTGCATAACTAGGATTGGGATGAAGACCATGACCGTCGTCAGGGCCGAGACCAGAACGGCGCCCCAGACCTGCTTTGCGCCCTGATAGGCGGCCTCGGCAATCGGCAGGCCACGCTCGCGTAGGCGGTAGATGTTCTCCAGCACCACGATCGCCGCATCGACCACCATGCCGACGGCGAAGGCGAGACCGGCCAGCGAGATCACGTTGATCGAACGCCCCAGGGCCGCCATTGCGACGAAAGCACCGATCACCGAGACCGGGATAGCGATCGAGATGACCAGAGTGGCGCGGAAGGAACGCAGGAACAGCAGCAGCATCATCGCCGCGAGGGAGCCGCCGATCCAGATGTTCTGGCGGACCAACTCGATGGCGGAGTTGATGTAGACAGTCTCTTTGTACACTTGCTTGAGCGTTAGCCTTGCGCTCGGGACCACCTGCACGTTCAGTTCGTCGACCGCTACGGCGATACCGTCCATGATTTCAATGACGTTGGCGCCGGTCTCGCGCAGAGCGTTGAACGCGATCGCCGGTTCGCCAAGAAAGCGGATATTCGAGGTCGGCTCCCGATAGCCGAAACTGACGTCTGCAATGTCGCCGATAGTGACCCGCGCCAATCGGGCGCTGGCCACGGCGTCCGTGTCCCTGGCATCGTCGGAACGAACGACAACCTCGCGGATCGTCTCGACGGCGTTCAACTCGCCTTCGACCCGGATCACGTAGCGCCGCTTACCCTCGTCGACGTCGCCGGCGGAGACGGAGGTGTTGGCGTTCCGGAGCGCCTGAATTACATCGCTCACGGTCAGCCTGTAGCGGGCCAAGAGCTGAGGCGAGACAGTGACTTGGATCTGTTGCTCGCTGCCGCCGAAGACGTTGACCCGGCTGACGCCGGGGACCCGCTCGATCCGATCCTTGATCACGTCCTCGACAAAGTCGCCGAATTCGTGAATCGGCCGATCGTTGCCGGGCATCCGCCGGACAATGAACCAGGCGATGGCGTTGTCTTCGCTGCCGGCGGTGTCGAGTGTTGGCTCGTTGGCCTCCTCCGGATAACCGTTCACCCGGTCCAGGCGATTGGAGACCAGCAAAAGGGCGCGGTCCATGTTGGACCCGACCGCGAACTCAAGGGTGATCCGGCTGCGTCCCTGTTCCGCCCTGGAGGTCAACGACACCAGGTTCTCCAGGCCCGCCATCTCTTCTTCCTGGCGGTTGACGATCTCCCGCTCGACCTCGGCCGGCGCGGCGCCCGGCCAGGTCGTCGTCACCGTGATCACCGGACGGTTGACGTCCGGCGCCAGCTGGATCGGGATCCGCTCTAATGCGACCAAGCCAAACATCAAAGTCATCAGGACTGCCGCGATGACTGCGATGGGTCGGTAAATGGAGGTGCGGATCAGGTCCATCGCAGCCGCCTAGGATCCTTGGTCGACGCGGACCTTCTGGCCGTCCTGAAGGCGTTCGTTGCCGCGGACCACCACCACATCGCCTTGGCTCAGGCCGCGGACGATCTCGAAGCGGCTGCCCACGGCCTCGCCCAGGGTGACCGGCCGGACACTGACCGCGCCGTTGGTGACAACATGGACCAGGCTGGCGAGGCCACGCTTGGTGATGGCGTCCTTATGCACGGTGAGTACCTGGCGCGGCTGGCCCATGGGGATCAGCAAGGTCGCGCTCTGGTTGGCGGCCAGCGGCTTGCGCGTGTCGCCAAAGGCGGGAATGAAGCGGACTGCTCGTGTGCGGGTGAGGGGGTTCTCATCCGGCACAATGGCCCGGACCCGGGCTTTGTGCTGGGTCCCGTCGTCCAGTTCGACGTCGACCTCGACCCCTGGCACCAGGCCGGATAGCCGCTGGAATGGCACATCGGCCTCGAGTTCCAGCTCCTGGTCGGCAACCAGCCGCACTGCGTCGTCGCCGACCTTGACGTAGGCCCCGGCCTCGATCATGCGCTCGGTGATGACCCCACCGTAGGGTGCCCGGATCTCCGCGTACTTGAGGTTGATCTCGGCGAGTTCTAGGTCGGCCCGGGCGGTCACGCTGGCGCTCTCTGCCTCGGCGACCTGGGCCTCCGCGATGGCCACGGCCTGTTTGGCATCCTCGTAGCGCGCCTGGCTGAAGGCCGCCGATTTCTTAAGGCCTTCAAGGCGCTCCAGCTCCTGGCGGGAGAGCACGAGCTCGGCCTCCTCGGTCTTTTGCTTGGCAAAGGCCGCAGCCAACTGGCCCGCAGCCTGATCTCGCCGGGCCTTCAGGGACTCCGGCTCCAGGACGGCGATGACCTGGCCTTGCTCGACCCGATCGCCGACCTCGACCAGGACCCGATCGACAGCCGCATCGATGCGCGCCGCGACCGAGCCGGCCCGACGTGGCACCAAGCGCCCGATGACCTCGACCGTCTGGGTCATCGGCTGCTCCTGAACGCTGTCGACGCGAACCAGTTGCGCCTGTTCCTGGGCTGCCGCCGGGACCCCGAGCGGCGCAAAAAGCAGCGTGATCGCGCCAAGAAGAAGCGCCCGCCAGCTCTGCCGGGCCTCGGGTGTCTGTCTCAGAACGGCCTCCATCCCGGGCTCGGCCAAGTGACGAGCGATGGGCGTTGCGCATGTGATGTGGCGCGTGACCCCTAGCCTGTCAATCCGGCCGTGTTGAGGGCCGGTGCCTTGCCCGGCCTTGTGCGCCCCGGGGGCGAAAGTTATAGCAATGGCGGGGGCCAGGGTCTAATACTGCCTCCCGGAGGCGGACAGCTTTGGGTACCCTTCTCTTCAGCCACGAGGCTTGCTTCGATCACGATACCGGGCTCGGTCACCCCGAGCGCGCGGCGCGGCTTAAGGCCGTCCTAGCGGGGTTGGACGAGGCCGAATTCGACAACCTGCGACGGCGCGAGGCGCCGCGGGCCAGCCGTGAGCAGGTGGCAAGGGTCCACAGCGAGGCCTTCTACGATCAGGTCATGGCCGCCATTCCGGAGCACGGCCAAAGCGGGTTAGACGCAGATACCATTGTTTCACCCGGCTCCGGCGAAGCGGCTCTGAGGGCCGCAGGGGCGGTTTGCGCGGCCGTTGACGCGGTCATGGCCGGTGAGGCAGACAACGCCTTCTGCGCGGTCCGGCCGCCCGGCCACCACGCCGAACCATCACGGGCCATGGGCTTCTGCCTTTTCAACAGCGTCGCGATCGGAGCGTTGCAAGCGCGCGAAGTGCATCGGGTCAACCGGATCGCGGTGGTCGATTTCGACGTCCATCACGGCAACGGCACCCAAGCTATGTTCTGGGACGATCCGGACCTGCTTTTCGCCTCGACCCACCAGATGCCGCTCTATCCGGGCACCGGGAGTCCCTCCGAGACCGGTAGCGCAGGGAATATCCTCAACGTGCCCCTACCGCCCATGGCCGGAACGGCCGAGTTTCGAGAAGCGATGAGCCGAACGGTGCTGCCTCGTTTGGCCAAGTTCGAGCCCGATTTCGTTCTGATTTCCGCCGGTTTCGACGCGCATGAGAATGATCCACTGGCGGCCTTGAGGTTCCATGAGGAGGATTTCGGCTGGGCCACAACCGAAATCCTCAGAGTCGCCGAGTCGGCCTGCGGCGGGCGGGTTGTCTCGACCCTCGAGGGGGGCTACGACCTCGAGGCGCTGGCTGTGTCCGCAGCAGCACACGTCCGCGCTCTTTTGCACGCCTAGGGGCTTGACGGCTTGTTCCGCCGCTTGCGCCTGCCTAAACTCCCCGGCTTTGGAATGGATTCAGGAACGTGGCCGACAAGGTTCCCCCCGATATCGCGAAATTGAGCTTTGAAGACGCCCTGGCCGAACTCAGAGGCATTGTCGAGAGCCTGGAGAAGGGGGAGGGCCGCTTGGAGGCCGCCATTCAATCCTATGAGCGGGGGGCAGCGCTGAAGATGCATTGCGAAGCCAAGCTCAGTGAAGCGAAGCAAAAGATTGAAAAGATAGGTCATGGCTCAAACGGCAGCATCAGCACAGAAGATTTCGACGTCGAGTGACCGATTTCAGAATGATCGTCTCAAGGCCGAGTTGGCGCGCACCGCGGAAGCGGTCTCGCTGCGCCTGGACCTCCTCCTGCCCGTTGCGCGCGGTGCCGAAGGCACGGTCGTCGAGGCCATGCGCTATGCTTCGCTCAACGGCGGCAAGCGACTCCGGCCGTTCTTGCCGGTCGCCAGCGCCGGGCTCTACGACGTGCCGGAGGAACAGGCCCTGAATGCGGCCGCAGCGGTCGAAATGATCCACTGCTACAGCCTGGTTCACGATGACCTGCCGGCAATGGACGACAGCGACTTGCGCCGCGGCCGACCGACGGCGCACAAGGCCTTCGACGAGGCCGTGGCGATTCTCGCGGGCGACGGCCTTCTGACCGAGGCTTTTGCGGTTCTCGGCGACCCGGCGACCCATCGCGATCCGGCTGTGCGGATCGCCCTGGTTTCCGGGCTTGCCGCTGCGGCCGGCGCCGCGGGTATGGTCGGCGGTCAGATGATCGATATGTCGCCGACCCGCGCCGATCTTGACCTGGAGGGCATCAAGCGCCTGCAGTCGTTGAAGACGGGCGCGCTGATTTGCTTTTCCTGCGAGGCCGGGGCAATTCTTGGTCGGGCGGATCAGGAGTCGCAGGCTGCGGTCCGGGCCTATGCCCAGGATCTCGGACTGGCCTTCCAGATCGTCGATGATCTATTGGATGCCGAGAGCTCGCCCGAAGTGCTGGGCAAGCCGACCGGTCAGGATGAAGCTCTTGGAAAGGCCACATTTGTCGCCCTTCTGGGCATGGAGGGAGCCCGACAGGAAGCGGAGCGTCTGGCGGCGCGGGCGGCCTCCCAGCTTGATATTTTCGGCGAAAAGGCAGAACTTCTTTGCGCAACAGCGCGCTTCGTCGTGAATCGGCGATCCTAAAAAGCCAATATCCCCCGGGTGCGATAGCAAGGCGAGGTGAGTGAAGTGGGTAAAGTCAGCAAAACCCCGTTGCTTGATTCCATCGAATATCCCTGTGATATCCGAAAGCTAAATGAGAGCCAGCTCCGGCAGCTGGCCGATGAGCTCCGAACGGAGATGATCGACGCGGTCTCGGTCACAGGCGGCCATCTCGGCGCCGGCCTGGGCGTCGTCGAATTGACCACCGCGATCCACTATGTGTTCAACACACCAGACGACAAGCTGATCTTCGATGTCGGACATCAGTGCTATCCGCACAAGATCCTGACCGGCCGACGAGAACGAATTCGCACCCTGAGGCAGGACGGCGGCCTCTCCGGCTTTACCTCGCGCCGGGAGAGCGAATATGACCCCTTCGGTGCGGCGCACAGCTCGACCTCGATTTCGGCAGGCCTTGGCTACGCGGTCGGTCGCGATCTGCAGGGCCGCGACAACCACGTCTTTGCGGTCATCGGCGACGGCGCGATGAGCGCCGGCATGGCCTACGAGGCCATGAACAACGCCGGCGCCATGCA
>JAAUXT010080227.1_pt1 | contig 12505 bp, 10 predicted proteins | sample 7278171 | NCBI WGS metagenome assembly JAAUXT01 (sample SAMN14350112, study PRJNA611818) | marine sediment metagenome | isolation source: surface marine sediment (1.8m) | place: French Polynesia: Moorea | collected 2018-08
AGGGGAGGGGGGTGGTTACATTCCAAAGTGTGGACAGATGCACACATGAATGCTAAGGGTTTTTAAGCCGACAGCGGCACCTAGATGGCCGGCTACGCGACCATCAATGAATGTGGAACATTTTAAGTCTGGTCAGGCCGTGGTGACAGTTCACGAATGTGTCAGGCGCAGATCTTTGCATTTCCGTCTGTTCCTTGTGAGGCCACCTTTCAACAGGCGCTGCGCAGTGTTCCCATTTTACCTCCTTGCCTTTACCCACGTCCTCCATTGCGATGGCAAGCGTTGCGTAGAGTGTCGCGCGCTCAGCTGACCCGTGCTAGTCGTTCAGGGCCAAAGATGAGAACAAGTGATGTTCAGGGTTTCTTGTGAAATGAATTTTACCAACATTTTCTCGTATGAACACAATGTCACTGCATCTTTCGCCACATCGGCCAAATAAATAAAAGAAACCCTGCTCAGAATTTGATACTGATTATTTTCCGTGGAGAGTGACTCCCCCACCCCCACCCCCGGCCAAGCTCAGAAAATTGTTCAGTGACTTGGCCAAGCGGCCGCGTGTGGAACCGCGGGCTTTCTTGGGGTGTAGCGTAGCTTCTTGTCAGAATTTAATTTCGCGTTTCTCTGGTAGATTATCAGCACGAAGAATGAAAACTATGTCCTGGGAGGAGCGCGAGCGCGCACCCAGCCGAAGTCTGCCGTCAGATGGCACCTGACCTCAGAAAGAACCGGGATCAGTGAGCGAAAATAAGGTGGCAAAGTTTGGAAACTTTCTTGAAACTTTTGCAGTGACTTTCTGAACAGTCACCGAGTTGACAGGTCAGAGGTTACTGCTTCATTAAATCTTGAGACCAAGGCGATATGGCCCGTGCAAATCGGAGACTTTGCATCTGTTTGTTGAACGTATCTGAGGCTCGACGAAGCGTCGTTGAAAACATAGCAAATTCTGCTTTGGCTGTGAATTCTACGAGCCTGAAAGGTATACCTTCAACGTTCCGTTGCTAAATTTTCTTGTGGATCGATTTCTTACACCCTCAACATTGTGACAGTGGATCTTGAACACGCGGAGTCTATGCCAGAGTCGAGGCGTGGAGATATTTCTGGAGGCTGCGCGTCTCCGGATGTCCCCACATCATCAGCTGTACTCACTGACTAGATGTTCAGATTTATTTTTTCTCGTTTACAGGCTCATCGGAATTCCCTCTTGGAGCATCGGTGTTGAACATCTTCCGTGACATGACTTACAACAGATCGGTCATCACCATCGCAGCGGAAACACACCTGATAGGTCAGATCCCTTTGCCGAGTGCAACAACAACAGTAACAAAAAAAATAAAATCAGAAACAAAGTGAAAATATGCCATCAGTCAAATCACTGCCTGAGTCTAGATCGCACTTTCCTGCTGACTTCAGGTGACAGTGTGCACGACGCGTGTTGTGCTGCGTTTCAAGGTATCGACCTGCGCACACACTCGGGTGGACACCCTCGGCTCGGTGCGGTAGATCTTGTCCCGTTCCATCCTGTGTCGGAGGCGGTGACGTTGGAGGAGTGTGGTACCATTGCGCGGGGTGAGTAGAACCGAAACACGTGAGCACACAACACTTATCGCAAAGCACCTTCCTCTTGTCGACGTTGATTTCGTTGGAATTGTCTTTGCCCCTTATCCCCGGTTTTCAATGAAAACGTTTGTCTTTCGTTTGGAGAGCGGCGTCCCTTCGGTTGGTTAGTTAGTTAGTGTGTGTGTGTGTGTGTGTGTGTGTGTGTGTGTGTGTGTGTGTGTGTGACGTAGCGAGCGAGCTTGTGTTTTGCGCTGACAGTGTCTGTGGCTGCGGTTATCAGTGGGTCATCACGTTGAGGACCATAGCGTGTAGGGATGGGTGGTCAGGAGGAAGCAGTGCCCAACAACTTTCACAGATATTCGGGATCGATGATCAAGGGTCATCAGGGCTGACGAGAGGGTCTTTGGGTGGGGCATGGCTGCAACCAGTCGAATTTTTGTTTTCCGTTGGCCAACATAAAACAAAACTGGAGCTTTCGTGTGGACCGAGACTGCGCTCTGGGAGACACAAGAATCAAGAATGTGTTCAAAGCACAGTATTCTTGTTGTTGTGCACAGGAGTAGCTGAGCGGTTGTCCGCAACAGTTCCCACGATGTCAGCGTTCCTTTTCGGGACAGCGGACCTGCCTTGCAGACGAGGACTGGTGGAAAGACGGAAGGAGGTCTCATGGTATCGAGGGAAACACGGAAGAAGATGTGACGCACCACACGACATCGGCACCAAACCAAACGTGCTGCATGGACTCACTGGTCGGTTCTGCTCCAGTGTCAAAAGGTCTGTTCACAGACTGCCAGAAATCAGCGCAGATCGAGAACAATCTTCTTGTCCTTGCAGGTATTGGAGCCATCCCGTACGTGATGAACTGCAACGTCACGATCAACACCACCGATGTCGGATTCGGTCGAAAGATCGCCTCCATGATTCGCGCCACAACTCCTGGTGGTCTGCCGGGCGTACAGTCAATGGCCTTCCCCCACGAAGGCAAAGTGGAAATCGCTTGCAACGTGGAAGGCCTCTATTTGGACCCAAATGACACATTATTAGAGGATGAACATTTGTCCTGCTCGTTTGGAGACTGTTACCACGTACTGCCACCTGTCATTGAAAATCGAATCGCAACTATTGCTGGAGAAAAGGGCGTTTCTACAGTGGGCACAGCCATCGTTGGCTTCACTCCTCAGGAGGCAGAAAGAACAGCGGTTCTGGCTTTGTCCACAGGGCAAGCCCAGTTCTGGAAAACCAGGGAGGATGCGAGGATGATGTGACAACTAACTTCAGCCTTCAGAATCCCGTTGAAGGTGGCGGTTCGCTTCAGCCGTCACAGCATGGTGAAACTTTGGGGGCTACTACGAGCTCGTACGAGAATGTATCAAACCAAAGTGCCAAGCTGTATGTTCTTGCCCACTCGTATTCTTGCCCACTTGCAAACGCAAACAGCGAACGCAATTATTTTGTTGCAAAGAATGCGCTCAGTTGTGTCTAATGGGTGCTCGCTGAACATACAGATTGCCATTTTGGTTTGACATTTCCTGCTATGTTTCTGTTTTGGTTTTTAACGTTCTGCACACAATTTATTCCCAACAAAAGAATTTTACTGAATTCCAACAGACTTTATCACAATCACAATTCGAAAACAAACAATAGCGGACGAAAAAATGTTCAGCAACGGTCTATGCGTCGGTCGAGACTTTCAAGTTGTTGCTGGTGACCGTGGACAGCTTCTCAGAAATTTCTTCCGAAGTCTTTGTTTCGGATTTCTCTTCTTTTCTCTTTTCGTGCCGTGACTTGAACAAATGACTGTGACCTGAAAATGACAAGGCGCCTAATTATGGATGAAAGCACAGTGATGGGAAAAGGGTAAAAGTGCCAGTTCCTCGTGATGATTTTCTTGTGATCCTCAAGTCTTGTCCTGTTGGAGCGAAAGATGTCGGAATTGTTCAGCAGGGGGACACAACAAAACGAATGAACAAGGAAGAAAGGGATTTTTACCGAGACAGTCTGCAATGTCTCCAGAGCACTTTTTCTTGCAGCACGCCTTGCACAAATTGAAATTACACTTCAGTCCCTGTAATCAAGAAGAAAAGATGTTGCCAGGTTCATGGAAAAAAAACTATCCAAGGCACGATAAACCAGCATCGATTCGATCTCGAGGCAAGGAAAGCTTGGCAGTGTTCAGTCGGACTCGAGTGTTGAAAGACTTGTCACTTCAACCGACAGACCGATGATGTGGACTGCTTCACGCCGAGTAGAAACTGACCTTTGGATTTTTGCAAGTGGCACAGGTGTCAAATTGCCACGTTTTGCGCTTGAAAGATTTGTTTGGATGCCGCTTCAATTTCTTGAGCTGTTTCTTGGAAAGTCCTCCATCTTCAGTCGTGCTGCTAGATTCATCGAGAGGCCTTTTGTTCTTGTGAGCCGAGAGATTTTGAGATTCGTCTCTGAAACTGAAATCAAGACAAGGAATGTATTTACTTCTTACGCGCGCTGAAGCAGATTTTCAAAGAAATTCAATTGGATGTCGATGCTTACGGTGGGCGAACGTAAGGTTGACATATCCAGTACGGAAATGGCAATTTCGAAGTGAAACGTTCTGGATCTCTCTCGTGAAGTTTCACGTCTTCCTGAAGGTGAAATAAAGTTGGACAATATATTCCAACCAGAATTCACATCAGTGCAGACACGCGCCTGGCCTGAGCAGCACGGCCATCTTTACTCAACATCTTTCCTGTGTTGCAACAATGCACTACAGGTAGAACACACAAGCCCATGATAAAGACATCAGGTTCCACACAAAAAAGAAAACTGAGCTTGGAACACACGCGCCTCGCGTCGCGTCGCGTCGCGTTGCCAAGAACAAAACGCCACCGGTCAGTGCTACTCAGTCTCGAAGTGACAACTTCTGATCACAACTGCATGAGTGTTCGCGGGAGAGGGGGGTGACTGATACCACAAAATATTATTTGTTGTGCTAATAGGCGCTGAAACACACTTGAACAGAGTCACACCGAAAGCGAGGCGACAGAAACCCACGGACCTGCGACAATTCCTTGACCATGGCGACAGCCTGTCGCATCTGCTGCATAGATCTGGCCGTGCTCAGCAAATCCCTCGCTGCAGTGTGGGTGAGAAGTGCGTGGTGCATGATCTTGAAGAGATGTCCTCTTGTGTAAGACAGAGGGCAAGGGTATTCGGTGGCCAGGTCCAGGTACTCTTCCGCCATGTCCCAAACCGGGGGCTGGACTCCACTGAATAACGCAGGGTTGTGCAGGTTTCCCTCTGAAGATAAACAGCATTGTCAAGGCATCACATACATGCCATGTAGCTCGACAGCCACAATGCCAATTGCCGTACGTCAACTGACCTGCTGACATGACACCGTCGACTCCAGTTTCTTCAATGCACTTGTGTACGTCCTGTAAGTACTGTATATTCCCATTTGCGAACACGGGAATCTTCAGGTTCTGCCTGAAAATCAAAAACGACCCTTGTGGAAATCCGACTGTCTGAAATGTTTCTTGCGAGTCGACACAGCAGTAATACCGGTATATTTTTCTCACTTGACAGCCTTCACGTGCGCCCAACTGGCGAGTCCAGTATGGAGTCCTTTCTGTTCTTTCGTTCTTCCATGAACGGTCAATAGCTGTGTGCCAAGGAAAACAACGCGCGTTGATATGAACGTTCAACAACACACGAATTCATCCGAGCGTTACAAGAGTAATACGGACATCGTTCCCAAGCAACATGCCCCATCGATGTATTTTGCTGGACTCTGAACCATTTTCTTCAGAAGAAAGGAGGGGTCTGACACACGTCGAATTTCCCAATTCCGAAAAGTCTCCAAAGACTACGAGTATTGAGTTTGACTTGGACGGACTTGGGAGTCGGAAGTTTCAAAAGTGGGGTTCCAAGGTTTTCTCTCGAACGTCGATCGTGGAGAGGGGAGCTGATCCTCACCTGACAACCTGCATCTTCAAGCATCTTGGCGTACCGGACTGTTCTTTCAACGTCAGAAAATATACGAATCTTGGCAGTGACTGGAACCTTCAGCTTTTCATGGCACAAACTTACTGAAAACAAACACATCTCTCAATTTTTCTTCCTGAAGCTCCAAAAAACGAACAAAAACACAACGTTCTGAAATGTGTGATCACAATATAACTCACTGATCTTGTGCAACAAATCCCATTCGTCTTGTAGAAAAGCGCCGTAATGCCCTCTCTTTGCGATTTGTTGCGGGCAGCCCAAATTTATGTCAATAGCATCGCAGTGCTCTTCAGCATATTTTGCAGCTTTCAGGAACGTTTCAGGATCGTTTCCGCAAAACTACAAAAAGCAAAGAATCTTTTTTGAACGCCGAGACTTTTGAGCAAATGTGAGTCAGAAGACGTACAGGTCTTCATTAGACCGAGTCGTGAGTTGTTGTCACCTGCACAATGAGTGGTCGGTCTTTTTCGCAGGAAGCCAGAGCATCATTGCGGTATCTCTCATCTCTGATGAAAACGGATGAATGCAACATCGGGGTGTAACACAGTTCAGCGTTGTACCGCCTGCTCAGCATCCGCCATGCCAATTCACTCTGGTCGACCATGGGAGCCACCACCAACTTCGCCGAACGAAGGGTTGTCCGCCAGAAGTCGTATCCACCGAGCTTTTCCCTGAAGATAAACATTTACAACTTGTGATCGTGCTATTTTTGCGTGGAACAAACAAGCACACTTCCCAAGGCGGAGAGGAAAAGGTCCAAAACGAAGAAAAATGAGGGTTGGTGTGAGCCAGGCACTCGAATCTCCCCACCACCAGCCGGCGTCAGATGCAAAAATCATTCCCTTTCTCCTCTCAACCTCAGTCCGGCATGGTACTGTGCAGACTGACTCGAGTAGACTGACTCGAGTTCAGATTATAACTTGCTTGCAAGCGACATCCGTGGTCCTACACAGTTGAGTGAACCTTCTGAATTCACTTTCTTGATTTCCGAGAGGGAAAAATAAAACTTTGAGTCTCACTTCCTCATTCGTGACCAATTTTCGAGTGGACATGGACCTGATTTCCTTTCTGGAACATTTTGGTGTCTGAAACATTTGGACACCGGCCAAGCACACACTGCACAGTCAATCTAACGCTCGCGTGGACACGGATATCCTTGACATACGAGTACGAGTGGGATTTCATTCCTGACCATGAACATGTTTTGCAATTGGAGTGATATTTATGATCAATTTCATTACAGGAGGTAGTCCAATCAAAGCTTAAGTTCACTTTTGCTGTTTGCTTGTCATGCTGATCGACAGACATGGAATCCCCCCTTGTGGGGGTGCACAGCTGCAGGCACCATCAGCAAGACAGCGAGATCACTGAGGATTTTGTTCGAATCTGCCTAATCCTGTCGACGATATGAGTGAACTGCAAGTGTGGTGTGTGTTAACACGAGACGAAGGATCAAAGGCGAAGACTTGCTGACTGATAGAATACGATCCACTCTATTATCGCTCAACAAAGTATGAAAGGACGTCCAACTGGATTGAAGGGACGTCCAGTGGCCAAATAAAAACTCACCCATTTCTTTGATCGAAAGAGTCACTGTCACTCATTCTTGCTGAACATACACGATCAGTATCTCTGCAAATTCCAAGTCGCCGAGGTCTTCCAGTTTCACAAGTCAAACCGGAAGTTGCGCGTGTGATGGAACAGCAAAACATCCGCGATCTTCACGGCTCAACTTTTTCCGTGTAAAGAATTCATGTGACATGCCACCTGCACAGCAAGTGCATCAAAGTTCACAACAACGACGAAAGACACTTTGTGCTTCGTAGACTTTGAAGGCATGTTTTAAGTGTGCCAACAGGGAAGTTGGGTTCTGCGGCAATGCAGTAAAAATATGTTTTGGGGTTTGAACGGGTAGGAGATTGGGTCTTCGCGATGTGAGGTGAGTCATTTCTGATCGAAACTGCAAAGATTCCTCCTCAAGACGAGCTACAGCTGTAGGATAGCAATATAGGATCTGTCTCAAAGCTCGGTAACAGTTTGGTTGCGGTGTTGATCAGTGAACGTGGGGGTGACATGCGTGGAGTGGTGCAGCAGAGTCGTGGGGTTAGTATTGGGGGGCGTGTCAGCAGATCTAAATCGGGGCTGGAGCAGTTACAATTTCCGTTGCGAACTGCCGACCACCCTGGATTGAAAACGCTCTTTGTGTTCACAGTGGTCATTGAATTTTGTCAGTGATGAACAATGAACATCGATCTTGACTCAGTGTGTTCTTCATGAAAAATGTCAAAACTCCCGTCTTGTACGAACAGGACATTTGACGAAAAGTTTCAGAACTCCGTCTTGAACAGGACACGAAAAAAGAGTATTTCGAGTGTCAATCTGTGCAGATGCAGAAGTTCTTTTGAATAGACTTGCCATGACCATCTCGGGAAATCGATGACTGATGTCAATGTCGAAGTAGATTGCAACACACCTCGTGCAACTATTGATCCAACAACAAATTTAACCGTGTTGTGTTGGGTCTTTTTCATTTCGTAACATCAACAATGTTTTTGACAGACCGTTTCTCAGCATCACACGCTGCCACATTCTTTTTCTGCAGATAAAGGAATAAACCTGAACTTGGTGCACAAAACAGACCAAAATGGGATCGTTGTTCAGAAGTGAGGACATGACGTTGTGTCAGCTGTACCTGCAGGCGGAGTCATCGTACGCCTGTGTGTCTGAATTAGGAGAATCCGGAATCATTCAGTTCAAAGATGTAAGAAAATCCAGGTTACTTTGGCGAACACAAAAGAATCTGAAGCGACTGGTGCATAAGTCATTGCACTTTACTTTGTACGAAACTTTTTCAACAGCTCAACTCAGAAGTCAACGCATTTCACAAGCGTTTTGTGAACGAAGTCCGAAGATGCGAGGAGATGGAGAGACAACTAAGTGAGTTATTCCAATCCTAACTGAGTCATGCGAGTCCCGCCTCCCACCTTCCATTTCGATCTGAACAGACCTCAACCTGTTGCTTGGTTCGAGAAGTGTCCTCTTCCACCTTTCCGGCAGTGCACGCGGATGACTGTGTGCCTAGTGGAATTGAGGGAAATTACGTCACGACGTCAATATAAAAATGATCCTGTTTTTGCAAGAGAATTGTACATCGAGATGCGAATCACCAAGATACGCGTAGTTATCGAGAAAAACATAATCATTTGAAAACTCCGGCATCAAAATGTCTTGTCTCCCGACAAAGGAAGAGCCAAAACTCGCACAGCTCCCATTGACATGTAGCTGGCTTGCCACATGCAGGGTACTTTGAGAAAGAGATGAAGAAGGAAGGTTTCGCTGTACAAATTGTGGACATCAACCCAGAGGCTCCAGCACCCAGGGACATGGTGGATTTAGAAGTGAGTTGTCGACCGACACTGTGATGCTGTGTGTTGTTGATTTGAATTTTTGTGAACTGCTCATCTTTGTTCATTTCAAGTTTGTTTCGATGAATTGTTGCCCATTGGAATTTCTGTCGTATTTTGAGATGTTTAATCCTGGTTTTGCAGGCGCTGTTTGAGTCCACCGAGGCTCAACTGAAAGAAGTAACAAACAACATCGAAGCCTTGAAACGAAATTTTATTGAGTTGACCGAATTGAAGCATGTACTCAGGATGGCACAGTACTTCTTCCACGAGGTAATTTGATTGGTTTGGTGCCGCTCTTTGATGTTTCCGAGATTTGTGACACCCACGTCACGAAGAAAGGTGTCACGAATGCCTTGCATTTTCTTCAATACCTTTCAATGCCAGAACGACGCTTTGATCAGAAGAGAATTTGTGAGATTGGTACGTCTGTCTGGTCACCATATTCGTTGGTGCTTGGCCGTAGTGTGGCTGCTTGACCGCTGGTCACCCTTTTCCCACTCGGCACACATTTCTTCCGTTCTTTGCAGACTGTGGAGCAGATATCTGAAGACACGTCGTCGATCCAGGTGTCCGACGTCGAGCTGCTCGACGCGACGGCCACGTCGACGCGAATCCAGCTGGAGTTTGTGACGGGCACCATGCTGCGCGAACGGGTACCAGGCTTCATGCGCCTCCTGTGGTGCGCATGTCGAGGAAACGCTTTCTTCAAGTTCGCCGAAATGCCAGAAGAGGTCGAAGACATCAACACAGTAAGCTTCGTTGATTTTCAATTTCATTTTTTTGTTGCCCTGTGTTAGCGTTGCAATGGTTTTCTGGATTTAATTTCTTCGGAAAACATGTTGTTACTCTTGGGTCGTGTGTTTTGATTGACGTTGAATCTGTGATGCGAGAACGTGGTGGTTGAGACCAAGTGCGTGTAAATTTAATCCCGCGGCGTACCGAGGCCACCGGCTTTATGCAGTCACCCCATGTATGTGTGTCTGTGTAGATTGAAACCAAGTTGGTTGCAGCAGGATGTGTGTGTGTGTGTGTGTGTGTGGGGGGGGGTTACCCAAACCAAGTTCGTTTGCCCCCAACTAGAAACACCAAACTCAAACCAACGACTTGGTTTCATCACAAATAAACTCAAAAACCATCTCGAGTTGGTTGGGGGGGGGGGGCAAAGCAACTCAGTGGGTTTGCTCTGCTGGTGTTTTCAACAAGGGGCAAACCAACTTGGTTCCTGTACACCCCCCGCGCCCCTGGAAACCAACTCAATTTGATTTGGGAGCAATCCAATGAGCAATTTTTTTCACAAATTTCCAACTTCGTGTTTTGTTTCTCATGCCGCGGGCTCGTTGATTTTTTTATCTCTTGTTTCGTCAGACGGTGGTGCCTTTTGTAAACTGCTGTTGTACGTTTGTGTTTCTTGCAGTTTTATGCTCCATATTCTGACCAGATGGTAAATGTTAGTTCGTCGCTGTGCTTGGAAGAGTAAAGTTACCAGACGATCTCTTCACTTCTTCAACAGACATATCTGCTTGAACATTTCTAACGTTCTCAAAGAATTTCCGGTTTCATCTCTAACTGTCCTTGTTGCATTCTGAAGTGGGTTTCTTTTTCGAGAAGTTGGGTTCTGGGGGCATGCTCTGTCTTAGAGGTGAAGAATGAAGAAGCTGTTTTGAGCACAACAGGTGCCGTTTGCCTGTGTTGTCAACAGCTTCCTCCTTCCATGTTCCTGTGTAGCTTTTGGGAAGAACTTCTGTGGTGGTGACTTTTTCCAGATCTTCTCTCTTTCTGTCTCTCTGTGTGTGTCTCTCACACACAGACACAGACACATGTTTTCTTTCTTTTTTCTTTTTTTTTTGTCTCCACGGCTCCTTCAATGTTGCTTGTTGATGTTCACGCATCTTTTGAAACGTGGCTGTGCTGCAAAGATGTTTGGTTGCGTCGATATTTTCCAGCAGTTGTCAATCGACATTGCGGCGTGGACAACTGGTCAAAAACACAACACGAGTTTGGAACATTTGCAGCAAATTTATGTGGTGCTGATTGTGAACTGAACCGAAAGAACTGAAAAGTTTCACGCACTCATGGACATTTCCTTGCATTCAAAAGACACATCTGTGTTCAGAACTTTGTTTTCACCGCAATGTTTTTTCGCTCAGTGCCAGAAAAAATAGTCGACCTGGTTTTGGTTGCATTTGTTTCAGGGTGAACCTGTGAAGAAAGTCGTGTTCACAGTCTTCTTCCAAGGCGAACAGCTGAAGAGCCGCGTCAGGAAGATCTGTGAAGGGTCGGTACCGCGTTGATAGTTAGTCAGAAGCTGTGTGATCATATTTTCTGTTTTTGGCGAAATACTTTGGAGTCACAGCTGTAAACCGAATATCACAGTCAGAAATTCAAAAACTACTTTTTGTCCGCATTCAGATTTCGGGCGTCGCTGTACCCTTGCCCGGACACCGGCGAGGAGCGGAGGGAGATGGCGGCCGGAATCAAAACGAGGCTTGAGGACCTCAACACTGTGAGTGTGGCAGATCGCCCTGCGCCAACACACTGGAATTGCAAACAAACGTTTCAAAAGTTCCAGCCTGCTGTGGCTGCGATTCATAGCCGAAAACTGCACGATATGATGGCTGTGGGTGTGCTGTAGATCTGCGTTTGCATCGAAAATCATTTTTGCATCTCGCGACTGGTGTGTAGCGTTGGCGTATGTCTTGTTTTCAATGGCGTGACAGGACCGCCACCGGGTGACCAAGCAAAAGCCTGGATGACCTTCCCCTTTACGCCACTGGCCGTCTCCATAGCAACCGTGTTTCTTTTGTGTACTGTCATGTTCAAACAGGCTTCTTTGTCCTTGTCAGGTGATCAGCAAGTCTCAAGAGCAACGCGCGCGCATCCTGACGAGCATCGCGCAGAACCTGCCCACTTGGTTCGTCAAGGTGCGCAAGATAAAGGCCATCTACCACACGCTCAACATGTTCCGCGTCGAGCAGAAGAACTTCATTGCGGAAGGCTGGTGCCCGGTCAACGAGATCGACAACATCCGCAGCGCGCTGCACAAGGGATCGGTACGTTTTCGGTGCGCTCGAACCTTCTTGCGAGAAGTCCTGAGTACCCATGCCTGGTCATGACGTTCCTCGAAGGCACAGTATCGCAACTTTGCACATTTACTTTGTGTCACCAGGAGCAGACACGTTCCACTGCGCCTTCACTAGTCAACACTCTGCCCAGCACAAAGCTGCCGACGTTCCACCGAACAAACAAGTTCACGCACGCGTTCCAGGTCATCATCGACGCCTACGGCATCTCGTCGTACAAGGAGGTCAATCCAGGTGAGTTCGCGAGTGCTTTGCAAAAATTGTGAATCAGCCAGCGAAAGGGTCATATTAGCAATCGGTCTTTTCTTCTTGTGCTCGTCTTTACGAGGGAAGTCCCAATGAAAGCGGCTTGTGTCCACGTTTTACTGGCTAAATGTTGATCCTATCAGACATGGCTTTGTCAGGGCATGAAGCACATATCAAGGATAGATGACAATCATTTTATTATTCCTCACAAACTAAATATATTGAGTACAG
>JAAUXT010142934.1_pt1 | contig 12505 bp, 14 predicted proteins | sample 7278171 | NCBI WGS metagenome assembly JAAUXT01 (sample SAMN14350112, study PRJNA611818) | marine sediment metagenome | isolation source: surface marine sediment (1.8m) | place: French Polynesia: Moorea | collected 2018-08
AGGATAGTGGCTCCATCTAGGGTAATGATATGATTGGCTGTGGCTGTTGCTGTGGCTATGGAAGGCCATGGCAGTACTTAGGGGGTGGTCATGGTAAATATATATAACATTAGGGATTGCACAGCAGCCACCCAAAGTTTGACATAGCACAACCCAAAGTGTGTGTGTGTGTGTGTGTGTGTGCATGTGTTTGTGTGTGTGTGTGTGTGGTCACACAAGATGCAGCTCACCATTTGAGAGTATGAATGTTGAGGCCTGTGGTAAAACATCAATGTTGTGTGACTGGGGGTTACATGATACAAGCAATGTGACAAAGATCTGATTGTCATCTAATCAGGAATCAATTTGTGTGGGTTTGCAACACTCTTTTGTGCTTGCAACACTTTATGCTTGCAATACCTTTGTGCTTCAATGTTCCTTGTGAGGTTGGTTTTGTGTTGCCTGAAACATCTTGGTATATTTTTGGTTATTTTCCCAATCTAAAACTTGATATTTTTGGCGTTTTGTGAGCCTTGTTTTGATGCAAAAATTGTTGTAAACTCTTGAGTCTTGAAAAGTTTCAAGCAAAATTGTTGGGAAATGATTTCTATTAAGGTTCTCTTGAAATGTGATTTTGCATTTTTTCGGTGTGAAACACTTGATCCCCAAACGTGTGATGCAGCACCATTTGTTTGGCGTTGCCTTCAACCACCACACAATTGGATAATCCACCCACCTCAGAGGAAGGTGAGTGAAATCATAGTTTTTGTTTGTCTTGTTGAGAAACTTGTTGTCCCTATCCCCTGACTGGTGCTGTGTGCAAACCCAGGCCCAGAGGACCCTAGGATACCCCATGGTTGGTGATTTTCTGGTTGCTGCGTAGCAAGGCATGGCCTGATTCTATTTCTCAGCACCCAAATCTACTCGCTGCTGGGCAGGTGGGGCTCAACCGCATTGCCCTCTTTTTGCACTTTTGGCAGAACTTACCGCTCAAAAATGTGACAAGATGTGATTGCAGGAGCAGTGACGCATCCTGTTTTGCCAGAACCTTTTTTGTTCGTTTTTTGGTCATTTATCTCTGTTTTGTTTCGAAATTCGATCACACACTTGTGTCTGCTGGAGGAACGTGGTGCGTGACCGGGAAGTGTCAAGACAGCTGAAGCAACTTGTGATGTAATTGCTGGAAAATGGGCTTCATGAATTGCTTCCGAACTGTGCCAAAGACATCAATCCTCGCACGTAACAACGAATTGCTTTGCAATTTGTTGATCAATCTGGAACGGATTCTGTTTGTATTTTTCACTCAGTGCAAGAATTTCTGTTTAGACGTGCCACTTTGTGTTCAAGGGATATGCGCTGGTACGTGTCCCGTCGATTCTGTTCACCAGCAGAAAAATGACGTCTGGACAAGTTGCAAAGGACCATTCACTTTGATCTTCACAATTCCAACGTTCCAAGTCTGCAGCGACTGCTTGCACTTGACCAAAAAGCGCAGAATTTTTTCCAGTCCAGAATTGCTTCTGGATCTACTTGATCACAGCGAGAGAAACGTCTCTTGCATGGAAACTTGCGTGCAGGAATGCCTCGGTTGGATTAATCGTAACTTGAACTCGGGTGATACACGGCGTTTTCTTTTTTGCCACCCACATTCCGATTTGACAAATGAGATTCACCTGCATCGGTTCATCGATGCATCTGGGGCCTGGTCAAGGATGGTTCAGCCTTTTGAAAAAGAAAGACAGCAGACATAAAGAGAGTCAATCGAGGGGCTGCGTTGCGCTGCAGCGCCTCTGAGTACATACTAAATACGCCTCGCAGCGACCCGAAACTGCTTTCAAGGTGGAGGGGTGGTTCTTGGTGGTCTGTTGGTAGTTTATTGGTGGTCAGTATCTTTGGATTAAAAGGTGGAGAGTGGAGAGGCCGTCTAAGGAAGGAATGCCACAAACAAAAACTGCAGTGTGTGTTTTTTATTCGAATAGCCTCATTCACCAGACATTGACGCACAGGAATCCACTGCAGATCTGTCTGTGCCCTGTGTCTCTGAGTTTTGTGAGTTTACCACGCACGCACAATGGTTTTGACTTCAGTTCCGATGTGGCCACACCTTGCCAGACATCTACCCCTACAATTCTCCGCCTCTCTGAAACTTTCAGTGCAATTAACGGTGAATACGCACACAAGCAGAGCCTTTTTTCTGAAGACTTGCACATCCTGCAGGTCGGTTTTGAACCAGCAGAGATGAATGACAACTTGGGTCCGTTGAATTCGAAATTGTTGCCAGTAAAATGTAACGCACCACCAAACATAATGTTGTTCTTATTTCTTCTCGAAACAGGTGTGAATCTTCCAAGCACCATGGAGAGGTTTCTCTTGACAATAAATGCTATGATGGGAGTGATCACTCTTTCTTTGGAGCCGTTCTTTCCTCGTACGATGACATGACATTTTCCGAACTCTTGTACACAATCACCTCTGCGAACTTTGTTTCAATCTGAAAGGAACCGGAGTGCTTTTTGATTTTTGAGTTCCAAACGAAGGGGGGGGGGATGAGGCAAGTCCAAAAACAAACTCAGATTCAGAAAAATAGATTCCAACGCGGCAGGACACAAATTGAAGGAGCAGATTCTGTTCCATGTTGAGATCAAATTGTGTTCCTGCTTGTTGCGTGACGACAGATTAATTCTGTTTCCGAAGACAAATGTCGGTTCTGGCTGCGAATGGAGATTCTGATTGAGCAGAGATGCCAGATTGGTTTGATCAGCGAGATCGATAACTGAAGCGTAGCAATGTTCGAATGTTTTTCACATGCATGTGTTTCAAAAAACCCACTGCAGTGCCCTGTGATTTGTCGCGGTGAATCTCCATTTCTTCAAACTTGCCAACCAGTCTGCTCTTTGATCTTTCACAAGTCAGCGGACGTTCTTTTGGATGCGCACGTGGTTGCTTCTAACAGCTGATGTGCTGATGTGACTCGCTTCCTTCAGCTGTGCAGAAGAGAAATTATTTGCTGGAACTGATGAGCAGCTGAGTGGTGCCAAACACAAGCGAAGAAGTATTTTTGTTGACAATTGTTTATTGTCTTGTTACATCAGTGAACATTCACGTGAAATCAGATACCTAATTCAATTATACTTTCATTGACAATGGAAAGCTTTAGATAAAAGCCACACTTGAATTGTTGGACGGCTGAAACTGCTGAGCATTTTTCAAGAAAGCAGCTTCACTATTGGAGCAGAAAGTGGCTCAATGGCGTGTGCGGTGTCAAAAGGAACCTGACTTCACGCAACTGCATGAGGTGCCACATTTGTCTCAGTTGCTTGAAATTTCGGTGTTAGATGTAGGGTTTTCGGCTTCGATCCCCTGATCCTGAGACCCTGAGGGTTTTGGGTTGGAGTCGATTTGTTTGTCAGAAAGGGAGTCAACGCCTGAAAAGGGGAACAAAGTGTTGATGCTGAAATGTGCAGAGATATGCTTCGACTGAAACAAACTTGCAAACAACAAAAAGTGTTCATGCAACACGCTCAGGTTTCTGTTGGCAAGATCACAGGATGTCAGGCCAAAGCATCCGCACGAGAGAAACACAAAGCGTGCTTGACGTGTGAGGGAATGTGACTCAGGTTGCTGCATTGTTCCACAGTTTCATCGCATTCGTTCTCTCCGTGCAGCATACTCTGTTCTGTGGCTCACTTTTGCTTTCTGTGCAGGTTCACCTTCAGGGTTGTTTCTGTGTCAAAAGATTATGCACCAGAAAAAATGCACTTCAAGAGTGTGCACGGCAGGATGTTGGTTGAACATGTACCGGCTCAAAAAGTTGTGCGACCAGTTTCAGAATTCCCTCTGTGAAATTGAGATTTGTGTGTGTTCTTGGGAAATTTCAAAAATGGACACAGTTCAGACAAGAACTTCTTTCAGTTATTCACCCCAAAAACACACAAGTCTGTAGTTGAGAATATAGAAAGCGCAATTTCACATGAGGGAATTTTGAAACGGCGCAGGCAACAATTTACTGGGGGTGACCCTTCTACACCGGTCCAGTTACGCCGGTCTCGTTGCTGCGCTGGCTGGTTGCACTGAATCGGTTTCACAAGTCCACTTGCGCAGCCAGACCAACACAGCTGGCCGGTGCAACCGGACCAGTTCAACCAGACCTGTTGAACCAGACCAGTGGAACTGGACCAGTGGAACTGGCCGGCAGGACCAAACTGAACATGATGAGCAGAACCACACCAGCGGAGCCATAGATCTACCAGTGGAACCACAGGAATTGAACTTGACCAGCACAAGCGGACCAGTGCTTTCGCTCGACACAACTGGACCAACATAACCAGACCAGAATAACCAGACCTGTGCAACCAGACCAGTATAACTCAAAGACCAGTGGAGATGGATCTGGTTGTGCCAGTCTGGTCACGAGTGCTAGTCAAGGCTGGTCGCACTTGTCTGCCTGTGCTGGACCAGTTGTGCTGGTCTGGTTTGACCAGTCCAGTTCTACTGGTCTGGTTCCACGTTTCCAGTTCTGCTGACCAGTTCCCGCTGGGCCGGTTACGATTCAGTTCCTGTGACACGACCAAAGTTCCCATTTGGTGTCGTTGTGTCTTTGGCGCGCCAGCGGTTCTTTCAGTAAGGCCAAGCTTCAGACCAGAACAGTTGCTCCTTTTTCGTCTGTTCAGTATGCTGTAGCAGACATCTCTTAAAGCAAGTTGACATTGCAAACTGGAGCTGAACCACTTCTCGTGCCCCATTAGAGGTTTATCCAAATGGCTCGAATAAGTCTTTTATCTGTCCGAGCTTAATTGGCATGAGAAGGATATTCGATTGTCTTCAAGTTGCATGATGAAAGAGAGGCATTTGACCTGCACACATCTTTCTTATGTCCTTCTCAGCGTGATCTGAGAACATTTCCATCTCACTTCTTGTGCTTCAGCAACGGCCCAGAAGTTTTGATAACAAATTCAATAAAATGTGGCGGCCTGATAGAGTATTTTCTTGTCAAACTGGGTCACAAGTACATTGTGTGACCCTGTAAAGCTGGTGGAGTCTTGAAACGCGGGCCTAATGAACCGGCAGAGCAGAAGGAGAAGTGGAGCTTGGTTCACGACCAGACAACCCACAAGGTGCAAGGTTGATGTGAGCACATCCTGAACTGTCAGTTACAAAAAGATGGAAGAGAAGTTTAGTGAGGGAAAGAGTGATGGCATGTAAACATTTATGATGTTAATTTCCCGTCCGTAACCTCGGAAGAGCAGGGGGACCTTTTGTGTCGAGAGTTCGCTGTTCAAATTGAGCAACAGCGCGTCTGCGTGGAGCGAGATGATGGCAGTTTCCAAAAAAAAAAAGTTGATATCTCTGCAAGAACTGTTTTTCCAGAGTGTCCTGCAAGGCGAATAAAAGTCGACTTGCTTTTCCGCACGCGCTGTTGAAAAGGCCTCGTCTGGGACTGGAAATGACGGGCAAGAAGAAAGAACAAAAACTTCGGTGACTGGTTGCAAAAGATGACAACAGTACTTTTGAAATATTTGTCTTCTTGTCTGTTAAATTAGACCAAACGAACACGACTTTGGGGCAAACAGAGTGAAGAGTGGCCCCAGGAAGAGCTTGTTGATAAATTGATTTGGAGGACTGTCAGCCAAACGAACGAATTTGAACCTGTTCGTCGTCTCTGTTCATCCGCATCACTTGACGCCTTTGCCCGCTTCAGAACCGGATGCAGGTTTTCAGAAGAAGCTGATGTGAAATGCACTTCATTCTATTCTGAGGAATGTCAGAATGAGACTCGGCACAGACATGACTGATGTCATGAAAATGGTGCGTGATTTACGCCTCACCTGTTTCCTTTCTTTTTGTTGGGTCCAGTGCAGCTACGTCGCCCGGGACAGGAACAACCAACGGCTGTCTGCTCTCTTTGACGAGCAGCAAAGGGACTCGTTGTTCTCTTTGAATCAACACTTGGACTGAAGAGTCATTTGTGTGGTTGACAGGGGACTCCAAATAGGAGTATGAACTTGGCAGGAGAAAACTAATGTTGGCAATAAGATGAGAAAAGTCTTGTCCCGAGCGATAAGCTCCCTCCATTAAACCCTTTAATCAAAACTGTGGTGTCCACATGTGACCGACGCAGATAAAAAACAACTTTCATTGCTGTGCTATCGATGACGAGAAGCCGCTACTTCATTCTCTGGCCGAACTGAAAGCAGCCGTCATTGCTCCTGTGCTTTGAGAGTTCACGTGGTCTTGCAAAGGTGATGCTACGACAGATTACGAGGTGAAACTAGCCAGAATACACAAACCTGGAAAATATACCAGTGCGCTTTTGTCTTCAAACAAAGTGTCCAGATTTTGCGTGAAGATGCCTCGATCTCTTGTGCGTTTTGCTCTTGTGATGCTCCAGTTGTGACAGGTGGCAGTTTTAGAAAGAAGTAACGAAATCCCAAAGCCAGTGTTTTTCAGCAAGCAGTCACACTACCACATTGACATCATGGTGGTGCTCTCACTCACTCCCAGGCGATGCAGGGGCCCACATATAAAATAAACCATACACAACAGCCCAAGACAGAGAATGCATTTCGGATGAGTATCCACGTGCGAACATCAAGGAACACACTGGTCAGTCCTTGGAAGACTGTTTGCACGACGTCTTTTTGCAGGTAAACAGCTTTCAGTTGTTGTGGAACATGCACTCGTGAAAAAGAACTCGGTTTTGGTGCTGCTGAAAATGGTTTTTTCCTCTTTCTTCCACTTCGCAAAACATCTTGAGTGCCAAAAACGAGACCCACAACAGTCGTACACCTAAATACCACAGGAGCACAATGTTACTCCATGCAGTGCTGAAACTGGCTGGTTCGACAGAAGTTTTGGCCAATTCAATGGTTTTCTTTTGTAGTTTGTACTCAGTGGAAGAGTTTTCACCTCACTTGCCTTGGTATTTCCCTTGGTAACTTTCAAGATCCAATAGGCTGTAGCTTCCGAAGCGCGTGAAGACAAACGAACCAAGTCGTGAAGGGTTCGTGTCATTTTCTGCCTTGGAACAGCAACCCAGCGACCCAGTGATGTTTGGAGAAAAATTCGCGTTGTGAACAGCTGCAAATACGTCTTGTTTTGCACTTCATTGTGAGAGAAAACACGCCGAAAGGAAAGCAGACATCTGCACGCACAAAATAGCCGATCACAGCGAGCTGAACTCTTGCCAACAAACTTTCAACAAGAAATGTTCTGTTAATGTATTTTGGCGTTACAATTTGAAACACTTTGCAAAAGTCTTTTTTCACTTTAATTTTCCTTGCTCGACAGAATAGGAGCCTCTGAAAGGAGAGTTCCAGGAGCGAAGTCGGCCGTCGACAATGGATGCTGCCTCCAGACATGACTTCCACCCCAAAATTCAATTCGTTCAATTCTATGCATTGGAACTGAGTTTAACAGTTCAAATATTTGCTCGTTTTACATGGTGACATTATCAACTACTTGGGTTGGGTTATTGTGTCGAGTCCTTGGGGTCTGTGATGCAATTTGAAGGTTCAATTGAGTGGAGAATAACAGTTACATACAAATTGGCGTGTGAAGAAACGGGCAACTGAAGTTCGAGGTGGCCATGCAAGCGAAGACGAAACTCCACTTCTCAGTGCGCTTTTTTGTCAGAACCAAGAACAAATTCAGTTCCACGGCGGACTGACAAGGTTGAAGCTGCGATTGTGCGTAATTCCTCATTTCCAGAATTGTGGACAGCTGATATTTTTTACGTAAGTGATTCATTTGAATTACCAGCACAGGAAGTGTCCTTGCAGCTGGAGACGGGCAAGCGCAAGTCTTTCGAATTTATGCGCCTTCACCATGGTCGCATGATGGGGACATTATGGAGGGATTAGAATTTCTATTGAAAGTGATTTATGTACCGGGCAGCTTTTAGTGAAATGAACAAGTTAAATGAGTCACACACACGGTGGCCATGTCCACGCCTCGGTCCATCTTCATCAACAGAAACGCTTTGCATGTTTACGTTCGCAGAATCTGCAACTGAAAACTAACATCGATGAGAACAGCCTGACACACGAGCGGCTGCGATATGACTGGGAGCACTTTCAGTGAGTTCAAAAGTTGTGAGAAGTGTTATTTTCCTCCCCAACTGTGAACCAACAAACACATCCATCCACGTGATGAAGCCCTCAATGTGGTTGGACCAAGATCGAAGAACCGTGATTCACACAGTCAAGAGTGTGGAAACCCTGACACCACCCCAGAACATTGCTCCTCGTTCTGCCAAAAAATGACTCCACAATTTGAAAAATCGCGTAAAAAGTAGGTTGTTCCTTGGATTAATCGTTTTGCTCTGCTCACAAATAAAGCAGGTGTGAAACGACACAAATTCCTCGTTTTGAGGGACCTTCAGGTGGCCAAAAAGAAATGGGAAACACTGTTTCTTCTGTCACGTGGGGAAAATTATGACAAGCCAACCCGCAAGAACATTCTGGACGATCGCAAAAAGACTGACATTCGAGCGTCATTAAGCGCCCCTTTCCTACAGTTCAATACACATCTCAGCTTCAGGCTGCTGCAATTTTCCACCTCATTGGCTTTGTAAGCAGTTTGAAACTGACAAACACATTGAACTTTTGTGAGGGGGACACAAGATTTCCAAACGGGCTCGCAACCCGGTCGCACCAGGAGAAATGGAAACGCAACAGATTTTAGTGATGATTTCAGTTTGATTCTTTTTGCATCAACCCAATGCACAAAAAGTTCCTCGAACTGGAACATGAACCGAAACAAAAGACTTGCTTGTCTGAGTGCTTGCGCCGCGGCGCCTTCGTCGCACTGATTTTTCTGGATTGTGTTTCGTTGTTTTCTCCGTCTCGGGGTGCGGGAACTGAGTCCGACACGCGCACACATCACGTGTGGACACATTGCAACAGCCTTAAATGTGAGTGACTCCTCTGAATTCGTTAGGGCTGCTTCTTTTTCGTTGGTTTGCACGCTGCAGTGAAGCTGGACCCTCAACCCGAAGCGCCAATTTGAGCATGATCGATTTGACGCTTGTAGACCCTTGGGGAGACCGCAATTGGAATGATTTTCTTAATAAATCAATTCGGTAACACCTTAAATGAGAAAGATGCTTTGAATTTGTTGCAAGAGTTAGAAAATTCACGGGAAAGCCAACAGTACACCTCAAAAAACACGACACGGCTTTCCTGGCATCAAATTGCGAGAGTACACCAGGCAAAATAAAAAAAATGAAAAGTGCAAAGGAAACAACAGCAAGCCCATACCACCCAGGACGTTTTCAAGGTGAGGAAACATAAAAATAGTGCGGACATTTCTTGAAGCAAACGACGCAATTCAAGGCGCATTTCGTTTCCCAACTGTTCTCGAGGGCAGCATTTTACATCTTGGAGACTTCTGCAGTTAAGTGCAAATGCCAATGAGGAAGTTCAAATGGGTTCATCGAACTGGAGTTTATCGTGCGTTGTGACGCTATGTTCACTCCAAAACGAAATACATGTGGTGGAAGATCAAGAAATGGGAAATGGTGTGGCGGAAAGAAACAGATCCGAACAAAAAATGAAGTGCTCTTCCTGTGACAAAGACAAAAAGCCTGAATTTTTAGCTCACACGCGCACCGAAAAATTCCAGTCGCTTCAGTTAGGAAAGAAAAAATGACAAAGAAGGAGGTGTCACTCTAAACACGAGTAACAAGACCTGGTCCTCAAGCAAGTCTTTTTTTTTTGGAAACTCCCCTTCATCGTTGTGTTTCAAGTGTCGTTTTAGAATTTGTAAACTGGCCAAGTTGGAACTTGACTCAGAGGACTTGATCTGGCGCTGGCGGGCTCAGCTCTGCCGTCCAAGACTGAAGCGCATTGAAGCGCGTTTCCCTCCGTCGTGTTGCATAAAGGATGGGTTGATATGGGCAAAAATAATTTGCCCAATATCAGGCAACATGTCCGCAAATCACTCTGGACTGGCCTCCCTACCCTCAACAGACGTCATATTGGGCTGTGAGCTGATTGAACTGCATAATGAAGATATCAATCTGCATTAGCTTGTCTTTTCTAGAAGTGACACATACACGTGCGTTTTGCACAAATTCTATTCGAATGAACTTGAGCTCACAACAATTCACTCAATTAAATTTGTCGACTGGTTCCGTGGCAGGCGCGCAAACAGAAACAGACAGTCGCTGTCCAGCTGTAGCAGCCCTCCACCCATTCCTGAAACAAAAAACTGCAGAAGAGAAATTTCTGTGGTTTCCACCAGTGTAGACAACCTTCTGTGCTCACAAGGCCTCGACTTGTCTCACCGATTCGGTTTCGTCCCTCGGTGCGACCTGACAAATGAGCTGTAAAGAAGACCACCGTTTGGAAAGAATGCCGGTGACAGGAAACTTCAAAGTGTTTGTATTGGCACCACAAAAAAGTCTCAAACCTGGTCGCAGGAAGAGGCTCCTGTCGGGGTTTTTCCCGAGAGGAAAAGCGGAACCGACGTCACACGAACAGCTTTGTCCACTTGTCCAGGATTCTAATTCAGAAACGACCACAGGAACTGAGCCAAAGTGGGTCTCTCTGGAAGGGGAAATTCAGACAAATCTGCAGTCTTTCAATTTTGGCTTAACCTGGTTCCTCAGCACACAAAGAAGTGTCTGTTGTTGTTTTCCCATCTTCAGACAACAATGATCATCACAACACATGTTGTGAACAGGGAAACAGGTGGCACGGCAGAATGACGCAAACGGAGGAGCATTGGAAACGTCGAAAACGAACGAGTGATGACTCTGAGGCCGATCTTGGGACGACTTTGTCGAATGGGACCCCGCCCCCACAGGCATGCTGAGACCACCTGGATTTTCTCCTGTCATCACAGATGGAGAAAGTGCAATGGGTTGCGCGGGTCATATCGTTTTTGCCTCCGTTTTGAAAGAAAAGACACGCACAACGTTGCAGGCAGTGTGAAACACAGAAAATAGAAAACAACATAGACAGACACAATGAACATTGCAAACCAGAAAGAGTGCTACATTTCTGTCATGGTTGGTGCAAATGATCAAATGAATTTACTTCCGTACCTTCGACAAAATGGCAGCAGCGGGTCACTCGATACTCGGGAGTGCTCACGCAATGTTTGTCCCACAGAAAATGTTCTGCAAATTTCGAGCCCTAGAAATGTGGAGCCTTCTCAATGAAACCTCCTCCTTCAGCTAATTCTGATGTTTCCACTCCAGTGGCTTTCACTGGAGACCCAAAGCTGACTGCAGCGGAACCTCAAAGTGAATTAACCTCAGCAGATGTTGTCAAAGCTATGTCAAGGAATGTAACAGCATTGAAGCCACAGTCGGCAGTCGTGAATGGGCACAATTGTATCAGATAAGCGCAGGACCACTCGCCTTCCTATCAATCATGTCCAGCCTCGCGCTCACAACCGCAAGTCGGAAAAGGCGGAGTAAATCTGGACACAAGCTGTACACGTCAAGAAGTTGCTTCTTTGTCATGGGATTAACTGACATGGAATTACTCACAGCTTGACATTTTTGAGTTGTTGCTGTTGCTGAAACTTTTGTGCAATTTTGTCCTGTGTGTGTTGCGAAAAAGATTGAACCAAACACAATCCCAAAAGATAAACACTCAGGCCTCACAAAACGCTTCGGCCCAAAAGACACGACAGGAAACAAAAATATGAAGAGTGGGCAGACCAACGGTCAAATTTTTTTTGTCGTGTCACAGAAATGCTGAAACCACGAACCACATTGACCAACTGTTCTTCCCATAAGTGGGCACATTTGCGTGCTCTAACCAGTGCCCAGATTGTTGGAGAGTCTGCGATGACTTGGATCTTTGTAAAAGGCGTTCCTTTACGCATCATTACTGTCGGTCGTCTGTCGGCGAGGTGAGTTTTATGGAACCCGCGAGGGACATCAATTCTCATATCAAGCCTGATGCTGAGAACGGCAATAAACTCAATTTGTGTTTTGATGGCCAAACATTCAATCTAAAATATGTCCACTTTCTGAGACGAAATATGAACAGTGGGCAGACCAACGGTCAAAATGTTGTTGTCGTGTAAATATGCAAGTTCACCATGGCCCTTGGTCCTTGCAGTTCGACTGACCCGTTCAGGCTGTGAAGGAGATTGTGTTGTCGTTTTGTCGACTGCACGGATCGTGGACAATTTTTGGGCCAATCCCTCGAGAGCACTTTAGACGAAAAATGCAACTGATCGTCAGATTTCTCAACGTCCGAAAGCTAAGCTTGCCGACCTTCGTGCCAAAGTTTCCTCACAAAAATCTTCAGTTGAGCATAAAGTAATGGACTGAAGCTTTCGCAAACTCGGACAACAAAGGGCCAGAAAATTGCTCAGGAAATCTTCAGGTTCTGATCAAAGGGAACAGGTTGTTATAAAGGAGTGTGATTTAGGCTGGGTTCACACTGCACTGAATGGGTTGACAGCACGGGCTGCCACTGAACGGCGGGCTTTCCAAAATGACAACAGACACACTGGATGGACATAACGCAACATCATGACAAACATTTCTGGATGTAGCAGATGC